>Ga0209367_1005777_pt1 | contig 17132 bp, 12 predicted proteins | sample WorMetLIZISLAND2_FD_187412 | JGI IMG/M metagenome (GOLD analysis project Ga0209367, IMG submission 187412) | Marine gutless worms symbiont microbial communities from Max Planck institute for Marine Microbiology, Germany - Olavius geniculatus... ... | reverse complement strand
CGCATGTATAGCACCATGTAGTTAATCAAAAGATTTTTGCTGTTTTAGTGGACTGATATATCGTCACGTCGTCCTTACACTGAGTTTTAAACTGGTAAGTTTTTTACATTTATGAAATTTAACACTGGCAGTTAGACACCCTTTGCATTCATAACCATTGTCAGTTTTTTGGCAGCTAATCGATCGCTGGAGTCAATGTGTTCAGGATCAGCTAAGCCCAGCATTTAATTAGCACACGTTTTAGCTGGTCAATTTCTGAAATTTTGTGACCACGCCATTTGCCGCAAAGCCCCAACACCGAATAATCCACAGGATAAAAAATTTGGATTATTTGGCAGCAGGTTTTTGAGTTCATTGAACTAGGTCACATGAGAGTGCAGGCAAATGCTAAATTTCAAAGGTAATAATGATTTATGCAAATTAGGCAAGAATATTTAAATAATTCGTTATGCTAGTTAGGCATTTTTTTCTTTGAAGCATTTTGAAACTTTTGACATATCACACGCCTTTCTACCACTAATCGTCGCAAAGTTATCAGCGCTCAAACAGGTCCGGTTTTTATTGGGACACCCTGTATATTATACATGGCAGTAAATAGAATGTCAAACTTGATCGATTTCGACCCTCTGCAAACCATTTTACTGTCCGTCGCCTATGCTAGAATTAAGACTTTCTCCTCAATCGCCGGTAGATATTACGACGACAAAATAATAAATGGTAAGACACCCAAATTTTTGCCATATGTCAGGTAAGTAATCACTAAAAAGACAGTGTTTTGCAGCTATTGGCTTGCTTATAGCGTGAAAATGGTTGCAGATATAGGCACAGACATGTTGCAAAGCCCCAACACCAAATAATCCACAGGATAAAGAGGCTAAAAGCGTGTGATAGGCCTATGTCAAAAGTTTCAGAATGCTTATCACAACAAGCACTGGCTACGACCTTCTTAGATATGTCAACATCGATGACCTTGAATGACATTTAACCCCCAAAATAGCAGGTTTTAGTGAATTTTTTCGCGATTTTGGGCTGTGACATGGATTTCACGAGTGAATTGCGCCAAAATGGCTGCAGATAGATCAAGACAACCTGCATATGAAATTTTCAGCATGGAATGTAGATTTTAGCAGTCCAAGTCCAGACCCTCTACATTTAAGGAGGTCTGCGCACGTTGCATGGGTGTCCAAGAGAGGTACCCCTCTAAAAAGTGGTTATTTATCATCTGTTGACTTGTCTAGCGTGTAAATGGTTGTAGATAGGCACAGCCATGCTGCTTATCATAACAAGCACTGACAATGAGCTTCTTAGGAATGTCAACATCAATGACCTTGAATGACCTTAAACTCTACAAATATTGATTTTAAGTGATTTTTGGCGATTTTTGGCTGCAAAAAAAGAAAATTGCGACGACATGGATGGAGATAGACCAAGATTACCTGCAAACACGAACTGCCATAGGCTCTCGCGCGTGTCATGAGCGTTAGCTCAGATTTCTTGTTCCCATAGATGTAAAATATTTTAAATGTTTTTATAAAAGTTAAGAAAACATGTTTTCAAGTTTAAAAAAAAAATTTTAATGTTTTTTTAAATTTTTAATGTTTTTTGTTTTATTTTTAATTGTTTTTTGTGCGCTTTTTAATGTCGTTTTTTTGTTTTTGTTAAAACATAAACATACAAAATTACAGATATGATTTATTTCTCATGGGCAAATTGCGTTCAGCTCTTTTTGATCTGTACATACAGTACATTCCGGTTTTTAGTCTTTACAAATGGTAGGTTTCTTAATTATTTGAGTTAGATATACTTTGCGTGTATAATGGCGAAAAAAGTAGAGATTGGAAACATCTGCAGTTTAATGTTTTAATGCATGTTTTTATATATGTTTTTATAAAAGTAAAACATACATATTTTTATGTTTTTTATTTGCAAATGAATGTTTTTAACATCTATGGTTTTTTCGTCTTAGGCCTATATATATTTTCCAATGTGCTAACAATTTTTACGCGCGATAGCAGAATGCTTCGCGCGTTAGCCATGGCCTGGGCGTCTGTCCGTCTGTCCGTCCGTCCGTCCGTCACACTGCTGTATTATGTCAAAACGGTGCCTCGAGGCCTCTAGTTTATCCTGACAAAATTTCGTGCTCATGGGTGCGGGAGTTCCCCTCGAACGAGGGCATCACAGAGGGGTACCCCTTCTAAAAAGACGTTATTTTAATTTGCAGTTATCGGCTCGTATAGCCTAGCGTGAAAACAGTTGCAGATAGGTACAGACATGCTGCTTATCATAACAAGCACTAGTGACAGGCTTTTTAGATTTATCAACATCGATGACCTTGAACGACCTTGAACCCCCACTCAAAAAACGGGTTTTTAGTAAATTTTTCACAATTTTTGGATGCAGCGCGTATTTCAACACGAATTGTGACGAAATGGCTGGAAATAGACCAAAACAACCTGCATATGAAATTTTTATCATTCAACGTAGATTTTAGCAGTCCAAGTCCGGACCTCCTATGTTCAAGGAGGCCGGCTCAGGCCGACCTCAAAGACCGCTAGGGGCCTATTCCTTAAAAGTGGTTATTTTACCGCTATTATCTCGACTGCGTGAAAACGATTGCAGATAGGTACATACATGCTGCTTATCGTAACAGGCAATAGTTTATTTATTTATTTGTATCAGGCAACAAGCTTTTTATTGGTGTCAACGTCGGTGACCTTGAATGACCTTGAACTCCCCAAATAGGGTTTTTAGTAATTTTTTGCGATTTTCGGCTGCGACAAACATTTTGAAAGTGAATTTCGCTGAAATGGCTGGAGATGGACCTGGACAACCTGCGTATGACATTTGTAGCATAAAATGTTCATTTTTAAGAATATAAGTTTTGATCTCTTAAATTCACGGACTTTTCCACACGGAGGCTTAATTCGTATTTGAGTACTCTTTCAAGATGCATTAATATCTCAATGCTGTAGGTCTACACTGATTGCCGAAGTGGCGGGACAGCTGCTATCGCGCGTCACGTGACCTTTTCTCAAATTACTTGTTTTAAAATCATGCTGATGACAACTTGACAAACTGCAGTCGTTTTTCATTATAGACCTATATATGACAGTCGCTTAATTACTGCATGACACGATCATACTTCACTGATAACAAAAAAAGTAAGAATGAAAACAAAACTTGCAAAGTCACTATACCCAGAAGATAGAACGCTGACGTCTGATAAAGTCAAGTAAATAATGAATATTTAATTTCAATTAAGCTATTCTATCCATGTGCTTGTATAAGGGTGCTTGGATGGTACTCCCCCCTTTTTTCCTATTAATGCATCTGCGAAAAGGTAACGGGCCGTGGAAAAGAATTGAACAAAACTGACGAAGAAAGAAGTGCGAACCACACACGTCTTTAATCAAGGAGATCAGAGCGGCAACTGACAACTAGCTGCTGCGTTGCGCCGGCCCAGCTGCTGTCTGGCTACCTTTAACCCTTTAGCTTGCGTTAACCCATACACACTGCCTCCCCTTAGCTAATAAAATTTAAGGGGATAAACTTTATTTTGAAAAATTAATGTGTCTTATAAATTTTGAAATTTGAGTTTAAAAATTTTTAATTTGTGAATCAGACAGCAGCTGTGAACGCAATGCAGCCCGTGTTCTCCACTAGGTGTAAGGGTGCTTGGATGGTACCCCCTTTTTCCTATTTATGCATCTGCGAAAAGGTAACTGGCCATGGAAAAGAATAGAACAAAACTGATGAAGAAAGAAGTGCGAACTACGCACGTCTTTAATCAAGGAGATCAGAGTGGCAACTGATTACTAGCTGCTGCGTTGCGCCGGCCCAGCTGCTGTCTGGTTACCTTTAACGCTTTATCTTATGTTAACCCATACATGCTCATTACAGTCATGCCATAAGTTTGCCAGTAATTAGAACCTGAAGTCAAAAATATAGGTGTATTATCAAAGCTCGCTCTATAATCTGGTATTATTGTATGATGGTATCGGTTTCAAAAATATCGTTATTGGCCCATCACTAGTACATTAGTACTAGGTAATATATTAAATATTCTACAGACATTTGTTTTTGTTTACAAACAAAAGTAGTACGATTGATTTAGTTTTAATATTGTAGTTGTTGCATTTTGGTTGCTACATATAATTTTGATCTTTGCAGCGGGCTTTGTATGTAAAGAACAAAGGTTCTAGTTTATTAAATTAACGCATCTTAAATGGATATAATAATGACAAAAACAGATCGGTACCGAATTTGTGGTCGGGGCCTGATTGTCAGATAGTCGTATACAGTATAGTTAGAGGTGTGGCAGATCTAAATAGCCGTAGAAAATGCGGGGCGGATTTGCAGTAAGGAAATAATTCTAGCGCTAATCCGACGCCTAGCTTTATCGCTAGACTTTACCTAGCCTTGTTATACACGGCTCAGGTTTGAGATACTGATACCGTAGATTGAAAGGCTTAAACATTAGGTTAGACCTAACCCTATCACTGGAAGCTGGACAATATATCTGCAATGCACCCTGACCTGCAAACTGTATAGACCTAAGAGAAACTAAGCTAGGCAATGGCATACTGAGAGGACAGGAGACTAATTTGGCACCTATGCACAGGTCAGCCAGCTTACATTGGTCAGTGTTGAATAGCGGACGGGGATTTTGACAAGGACAAATCTATTGCGGCTGAAAATTCAGCCACACTAAGGTGCCAAAATTTGCTAAAGTGGCTGAAAACAAAAACGTCTATGTTAAAAGCTGCCAAGTATTCTGACATGCTCATGAGTACATCAGAAGCAACAGTCAGCATACACAGCACAATTGCAGCTATTTGCACAATGATTGTCAATGAATTTTATTTAAAAACGAAAACAAAAATGTGTTCTTTGTACAAAATGCAATTTGAGGCTGTTTCTGATAGTCTTTGAGTGGTATTGCTGTTTAAAAAGGATTGAATTCTTTGTAGCAGTGAGATTTATGGATAGGACACTGGTGAATAACCCATTATTATTAATATTTACATCGACTGCATTTTATTCGCTTTGTGCAAGGGTTAGCAATTTTCTGCCAAAGATGGTTTTAACCATATAAGCATAAAAAAGCTAATGATTAAACAATTAATGACATTAGGTCATACAACTGGTGTTTTGGTGCATTTTAATTAATTTTTCTTAGGCTAATATCTCTCTTGGCATGTGTAATATATTGATATATAGCTAACGACAAGTGAGTTAATAATTGCTATCAGTGAACATCAAAATTTATCTTACTTAGTACTGGCAGACTACCAAACACAACTGCCAGTTTCTGCTGGACTGCTTTAAACCACGGTTTAAACCACCTTTGACAAAAATCTGTCGATTGTGGCTAACATGAATAAGTGTAATGCCAATAGTTAAATTGCTAGCTAAAAATCATGGGCACTTTGATACACACAGATATGTTAATTCTGCTTTCAGCCACTTTAGTTCTTTAGCTTGTGTAGCTCAACTTTAAAGGTCCATGGACACCAAAATTAACATATATATATATATATATTTTATCTATTTTCCTAAAACAGCATAACTTTCTGATAATTTTGATAGTAATATCGCCGACCAGCGTTATGTCAGCACGAAGAAACTACATTCGAAATCGATGATCTACCTAAAGTCTGTAGAAAACGAACTGCCATGTTGACAGGCTGATGACGTCACTGGTTGAACACGTCATCAATGTAAAATACGCATAGAAACATGAGCATTATAAAATCTTATTTTCTACCTATGTACTGCTGCAGTTGTCGTATGACACAGTATTTTTTGTCATTAAAAATATTAAAATTAATTGGTAAACACTGACTGTCGAAGCAGTAGATCAGTTTCTATGTCTTGGCAGTGTATTAATTCCGATGATCAGTCAGCGCATGAAATACATCGTCGGATTGGTATGGCCTCTGGCGTCATGGGCAGATTGTCCAATGTGTGGCAGCAATCCAGACTCAGCCTGGCAACTAAGTTGAGAGTTTACAAGTCACTTGTCTTGTCTGTTCTCCTGTACGGATGTGAAACGTGGACCATACTGAAATTTGACGAACGGAAACTGGAACAGCGACACATCCTCAGAATTTGCTGATTCCATCGTGTAACCAATGCTGAAGTGACCAGTCAGACGGAGCAGGAAGATCTCACCAATCACATTCGTAGACGGTGTGTGGCGGTCTTTGGACATGTCTGTCGACTACCTGAGGAGGCGCCAGGTCAGATGGCTATGCGACTGGCAGTCGACACGCAAGGTGGAGGCTGTCCCGACAACAACCCACATTGGAAGCGATGACCAGGACGACCGAGACACACCTGGGTCCGACAAGTGGAGATTGACACCGGTACTTCTGCTGATGTTGCATGGGACATTGCCGTCGACCGCTGCAGTTGGAGGGTGCTGCGACCCCAGCTGGTCAAGCGTGACTGATGATGATGATGATGGTGACTGTGTTCAACTGCTGACGTCATTTCCGGCCACATACCAAGATCGTATTTTTCAGCATATCATAACGTAGCACCATTTTTTGTCATATTCAGACATTAATTTCATACATTTATAAAGCATAAATCAACATATTATATTTGACACGTGAAATGTCTAATTGAGGTCTACATAAATTTCGCAAGTGAGTTAGACCGTGGCCATGGACCTTTAAGCCACAACAGCATTTAAGAGCTTGAATTTGAAGTAGCCGCATCTTCAGCCACTTTAGCAAATAAGCAGAGTTTGTGAGGCTGAATCTTCAGCTGCAATAGTGTATGAAACAGTAGAAATTGACAAGTGGCTGCATTTTCAGCCACTATAGTAAATTTTCAGAGTTTGTGTGGCTGAATTTTCAGACCCAATAGCACTGTGCTTTTGACAAATAATTCAAGTCCATGTGCAGGTCTGACAAGCAGATTTGGATGTGTAGGTTTCTAGGCAATACAGCATGCTTTGTTTGTCTTTGTCCTGTATTTACTACTGTTGCATGTCTGTTTAAATTACTTTTTGTTGCTGTGTAGTTGATATGGCAGACGCATCACAGAGTACAACAGCTGAAAACCATGGTGAAAGCTCAAATGGCAATAAGAGCAAGAAAGAAATTCAAGAAAATGAACGCCTTAAAATGCAGTAAGTGGGCTATTCTGGCATCTGAGACTTTTATGTTACTGGTTTGCAGGTTGATAAAAAATCATGGTTTTTTTAAAAAAAAATCGAAAGCATTGATTTTTTTTATTTAAATCAGATTTTTTGGATTTAAATTGATTTTTTTAAATTTTTATTAGATTTTTACACTGTTCTACGCTATCTGTGATAACCAATGTGTTACCTTTATCTGCTAGTTTGTGGATGACAGTAATTGGCCTTGATTAGAGTTTCTTTTTTAAAAAAATTAATGTGTTATTTTTTATAGCAGCCTGCCAAAGAACTATTTACAGTTTCAACCTGGTGATGTATTCTAATGTTTGTGAATATTTATGGGTCCGGCTGCAATTTGTCAGATTTTTATGGCAAATCAATCAAATCAATGATTTAAATCACTTGATTTAAATCGCATAAACCCTCCTGGTTTGAAGTAAATTTGGCTATGCTGAAGTGTAAAAATTCATTTTAAGTTATCACTTCAGTAGCGGGACATTGTAAAAGCTGTGGTAATTATTAGGACCCACAGTTCTGATGGAAAATCTCTCCAAATTCTGCAGTAAGGTTGGAGAAGTTTCATTTGGTTAAAATTTATCATAAGAGTGGTTTGTATAGTTGTGCATTTTAGTGCGGTTTAGTATCGGCTGTTATTTTTTTAGTGCTTTGTATTGTATCAGTGTATTGTGTGCAGTGTGTTTTATTATTCTGCGGGCTGAGTATATAATCATAATTTCAGCCAAGACAATGTTTATGTTGCTGTTATCGTAGCAAAATCATTGCTAGAGTTTTCACAATTCATGTGATAAACGTACCAATAGAATACGGTTTGCACCATGGAGTCACTAATCCTTAATGCTTTGACTAAGCTAGGGTCTTGAGTCTGTTTGCAGGCTGCTAGTGTCTACACCTGCTATTATTGTTTTGTATAAATTGTAAGTTATATTGATCACAACTAGCAATGCTGTGTTGGAGAAAAATCATGAGTTGATAAATTTCTCTTGTTTGCAAATGCATTCGAAATAATGGATGGTAAGCATAGTTAACTGCATGACATTGACATGTTGTAAACTGGAGTGTAACGATTGCAGAGTCCTTGTATCAAATTTCTCTGAGGACCAGTTGAATCGATATGAAATGTATCGGAGAGCTGCATTCCCAAAAGCAGCTGTTAAACGTGTAAGTTTTGAAAATTTGTTATAATAAGTAATTTCATTACTGGTAGTACTTTTTAAAATAATGTTTAGTGACAAGTGATACGTTAGACACATGGCTCAAACATTTTTATTTTGTATTTTGTTAGTACACTGAGTGCGTTCAATGTTACTTACATTTAAAGCGCTGTATACATTACTTACTTACTTACTTATCTATATGTTTTATTCAGCCTGAAGTAGTAAACAATTTCATTGTTGGCTAATAATTTTGTTGTGGTCATGGTGGTGTAGCTTATGCAGATGATAACTGGATCATCAGTATCACAGAATGTCGTTATTGCAATGGCTGGCATAGCAAAAGTTTATGTAGGTGAAATAGTTGAAACAGGTAAATTTTTGCAATTTGTAGTATGAATACAGACAAAATGTGTTTAAAGTAAAGCACTTTTTTATTTGTCCCACTGTTAGTAGCATGTCATCGGAGAAAGTGTGAATTTATAACTTTGATGTAGCCAGGCTTGAAGTGACTTGGCCTGGCCCCTTGACTAATGAGTTTTCTAGGCCAGGCTGTGAGACGTATAGACTGGGAAGAAGGTAATTGCACAGCATTAGGATTTTTAAGAACATGTTTGTGTTAAAATAATTATTTTTCAGTATGAAATATTTGACCTTGTTCTTTACAGCATTTTTACGTGCGAAAGCAGCTACTGCTTTTTCTGCGCGTCTTAGCCATCGCAATTCTGTCCGTCTGTCTATCCGTCTGTGTCATATGGGTGGATCAGTCAAAAAGGGTGCAAGCCAGGATCACCACATCTTCACCATCGGCTGCCTGGAAGACTCTGGTTTCAGGAACCGTAAAGCTTTTCCATAAATTTGAAGGGGGTCACCCCGAACGAGGGCACTAAATAAGGGGCTGGTTAAAATTTGTGATCTTTAGCCAATAAGTCGCTGTATCTCAATAATGGTGCGAGATAGGGCCTAGGTTACTATTAATCACTAATAGGAAGTCGTACACTGACTCTCAATTGCCACCTAATTCAATGACCTTGGATAACCATGAATGCAAAAATAGGGGATTTTATGGATTTTTTGGCGATTTCGAGCTGCGAGACACATTTAAAAGCGAATTGCACCGAAACCAATCGAGATAGACATGAACAAGCTGCATACGAAATTTTCAGCATTGAACGTAGATTTCGATGGTCCAAATCTCAATTTTCTAGGTTCAAGGAAACCTGTGCACAATGGCATCAAAGAGCGGTACCCCCGTGAAAGTCGTTATTTTACCGTTGTTGGCCAGTCTTTTGTGAAAATGGTTGCAGATAGGCATGGGCATGCTGCCTATCACAACAAACACTGTTGACGAGCTTCTCAGTTGTATCAACGTCAGTGACTTTGAAAGACTCTGAGCTTCCAAAATAAGGGGTTTTTATTGATTTTTGCAATCTTTGGCTGCAGCGCACACTTCTGGAGATGGTTGGAGATAGACTGACAGTTTGCGAACAGGAACTGCTATAGGCTTTCGCACGTCTCGAACATTAGCTCAAATTTCTTGTCTTAAGTTCTAAGAGACAAACTTTTGTGCCAAATCACTGCTCTCGGGCAAGTTATCTTGGTTTGGTGTTACGATTTACATGTCTGCATGGTCTTTGTTTTAAAACAAATTATAAATGCATTTTGTACAGTCGTTAATCATTTGTTGGGTTCTAGCACTGGATGTGAAGGAAGAATGGGGTGAAACAGGACCACTGCAGCCGAAGCATTTACGTGAAGCTGTGAGAAGAATTAGAATAAAAAGTGGCATTCCAAGCACGAAACACCGCAATAGACTTTTTTAACATTTTCAAGATTGTTGCAGTCCCAGTCACTGACAGTTGCTTTTGGACAGTTGGCGAACAGTTGCTTTTTGAAGCCACGATGCCAGTATTCGTGATGTGGTGGTAAATTGCTGGATTCTACAGAAATTCTACAGAAATTCATTTGTATAAAGCATACGAATCACCACTTTCCACATGTCTAGTATATATTTGTGAATATTTGTCTACTTTTTCGATTTTTTTGGTTCATAATATTGCCAAGATAGCTTAATAGTGGCTGCTAGGAACATAATGTTACTAAACTGTGACATACATTAGGCATCTGTTGTTTGCATAAGCCCAAATTACATTACGCTAACTTTGTGACTTTCACCGAAACTTCCACAGTCGCGGACATGAATCATTAAAGTCCCCGACACAAATCATGTCTTTCACGATTTGTGTCGCGGACTTTCGTGATTTGTGTCCGCGACTTTCCCCGTGCATTGTAATGGACTAAATTCCATTAGATCGACACAAACGGGTTTGTCACGAACTTTGTCGCAAACATCTGGACATGTCGAGATGGTTTGTGCCCGCGACTTTCAGGATTTGTTTCCATGACTTTCGCCGCGAGGAAGTTTCGGTGAAAGTCGCCGTACTGGAATTTGGGCTCTGCTGAGCAGTTATTGTAACATGTTACAGTGCTGTTAGTTAGCATCAGTATGAAGTTGACAATGTGTTTCTTTGTTCAGTTCTTGTTTGGTGATCGATAGGGACTGTAGAAAATCACAGAAACACAGAAATCACAGAAACCGTGATTTTTGTCAAATGCTGTGATTTTGCCAAAATGCTGTGTTTTGCCATGCTTTTAGTCAAAATGCCATGATTTTACAGAAGAAAACCTTGCACCGCATGCAGTGATGGTGGCCAATGCTGTATGTTTAGTTTTATAGAGTTCATAATGGTTTTCAGGCCCGTGATTTAATGCCAGTCTGTGCCGTGATTTTGCCATGATTTTTGTGATTTTCACAAAAGTCTGCAGTGATTTTCTACTGTCTCTAGTGATCAAGCGTCACTGTCAAAAAGTTTGAGAGCACAGTGGATGGCAGACTCGGTTCAGGCTACAACATTTTATGTTTGTGATAGTTAATTGTTCTTGTCACTAAATGAGTAAGATTATGTTTGGAATTATTGGGGTACAAGTCAAAAAGGCTCACAGTTTTCCACGGCAAATTTTGCCAAATTCCATGGACCATTTTGCAAAATTCCATGGCTCACCACACCCTTCCATTTGTGAGTAAACTGAGCTCTGTCCTGTCATAAAACTTTAGTTATTGAAGGCTCAGTGCTCAGTTATGCTAGCAACATTCAAAGAAAATTATCAATCTTTTTTTCTTTTTAAAAATGCAGTCTGACAGGTCATATTGTGTTTATTTGTGATAGTGTGCTGTATTGCAATGGCTATTAGTAGGCCTCACAGTTTTAAGCAATTCAGTTTGAACTTTGATTCTTTCAGTTAGTATATTTAGACTAATTAGGCATATAATTAGTCTGTTTAGTTACGTTGTGAAGCAGACAACTGCACTGATCATCAGTCATTTTACAATTTTTGCAAATTCCGCGAAAAAGGGCAAATACCGCAGTTCGGCTCGAAATTCCGCGACCCGTGGAAAACTGTGGGCTGTACTAAACAATGGCCGTACTAATCAATGCTTAACAAATCAGCATGAAAAATGCATCACATGGCATGCTGATTGATCAATACAGTGACATATTTTGGCATTGGAGAGCTTAGGAGTCATGCAGTTGGGAGGGAGGGCCAAAACTGCCAATGCTGTGACTTTTTACGAGCGAAAGCAGCTACTGCTTTCAGCGCGTCTTAGCCATCGCAATTCTGTCCATCACACGAGCGGATCAGTCGAAAGCGGTGCAAGCTAGGATTACCAAATTTTCACCGTCGGCTGACCAGAAGACTCCAGTTTCAGGAACCTTAAAGCTTTTCCATAAATTCCAAGGTGGTCATCCCGAACGAGGGCGCTAAATGAGAGGGGGTGGACAAAATTTGCGATTTTTGGCCAATAAGTCGCTGTATCTCAGTAACGGTGCGAGATAGGGCCTAGGTTACTATTAACCACTAATAGGAAGTCGTACACTGGCTCTCAATTGGCGCCAAATTCAATGACATTGAATGACCTTAACGCCAAAATACGGGATTATATGGATTTTTTTTGCGATTTCGGGCTGCGACACAAGTCTATATCATTCACAAGGTGGCACCACAGAACTATCGTTATGCGATCCAGATAGAGAATTTGGTATTTGTATATTAACTTAGCGTGAACACCCCAATTTTCAGCTAAACTACTGAACCAGAACTGCTATAGGATTTCGCGCGTCTCATGAGCATTAGCTCAAATTTCTTGTTCACATATCTTGAAGAAAATTCCACAAAATTTATCACAGATCATGATTCTCACTTTCTGGTGCTAGTATTTCTGTAGTAAAGTTCATCACTGAGGCTCACTGGCATAGTGTGCAGTAAGCAGTTGCCAGCTCGGTTCAAACCCCAAGTAAGATGAATAAATTGTTTCAGGAATTTATTAAGATACATATTTTTATTTATTTATCGGAGAGGCAATAGAGTTTCAGGATGTCCTGTGTGATCTGTGACCTTTAGTGCATCACAAGCTGCTCTCAAGCTACAGGATTACATGGTGCTTTACATATATGTATGCTCATTTTTTATTTAATGTGTGACATACATAAGCAGTAGGCTATCTGAATTACAGAAAGAGAACAGTATCTAAGGTTTAGCCAACTGCAGACCAAGGTTCAAAATCTATTACGTTGTCAGAAAATTTGCACATCGTTTACCTTGATTTGTGCAAAACTTCCTATTTTTGGTGCAACATTTGCTCCAAGTGTGCGAATGCCCCAGTGGTGGATTCAGATCAGCCACCCTCCTGCCCACCTATTGACTGGATACATTTTTAATCAAGTGAAAATTTTGCACAAAAGTACATTAATTCTGTGTAAAATTCCAAAAAATTTCCTGCAGAGGGCCCGGCCCCTTTCCCAGACCCTGCTGCCTACCTTTCTGCCCCACATATTCCAAAATTCTGGATCCGCCATTTAATGCCCCTACTTGCAGTCAACACATCATCAAAGCTCACTGTTGCCGGGAAGCACTACACATGTATTCATACATCTAAATAATCAATATTACCATATGTACTGTCAAAATGTGAGATGTTACTGGATTGTACTACTGTGTACAATTAGCAGGTGACAGGATTTACTAAACAACATCGTGCAATATGATTAACAGTCATTGGAATTAATGGCCCAATCATCTAAAAAAATATTTGCGCATTCAGTTCTGCAGTGTAATAAAAATTTGATGATCTACTTATTTAACAATTCTTGCTGCTTAGTTTCCATGATACCGTGTGCCTTTTCCATATAAACTTTTGTAGTTGCAAGAATAGTATCATGCAGCTTATATATCAGGTCCAAAGACTGGGTATGCTTTGCTTTCTTCAACTCACGGTCGTAATTGTTCTGTATGTGACGAAGTTTATCTTTCGTCTTGTCACAGATAGCTTTAGCATTCTTTGCCAGCATTTCTCGGTGCTCGTGTGTAATTCGTGGTACTGGCACATAAAATGTAGTTCCTTCCTGTTGTGGATTGACGTTGAGACCAGATGAGGTTATTGCTGTCTTGACGTGAACACTGTACTGTGGTGTTGCAGACACACTGATCATAAGCAGCTGTGGACTCTTCTGCACCACCTATTAATATCATACATTTGTGAAACACTAATATCATGTTCAATTGTTCATATTGTACACAGTTGAGTTGCTTTATGCATGCCATGCATACCATTTTTACATCATACGATGACTGGTGACTAACAAAAAATTCAAATAATGAAGTCTAAAAGTTGCTTTGGCTGCAAAAAAATCTGGATTATTCAGCTTTTTACCAAATGCTGTGGAAATTGTTTGTTGGAAAACTTTTTGTTTCAATTTGCAAAAGACCTCTGTCTCATGATAAAAAATGTTGTTCACACTTCACAGTGGATCAATAAGCACCTAAAATTCTAGAACTAGTGGCTAAAATACTGGATTTCCAGTACAGAAACACTAGCACACAAACAAAATGCAACATATAGCAAGTTGCTTTTTCAAATTGTTACACAAAATTGTATACACAAAATAACCAATAACCTGTGCAATTTGAATCAGTGGAAACTGCCCATCAGGTGTGTCAACAGCAAGGCTGTCAAATGCAGCTACTGATGTCCTTAGAGACAACTGTTCTGCATATTCCTTGTGCAGGTGTTCCAGTGTACCCTCCATCTGCTGTATCATTTGGTCATAATCAATAACTGCATTAAGCTCTTCGTTACTTAATGTAACTTTTAGAGTGTGACCATGCCCCTTCTTTGATGTATCCCTCTTGCCATCCTTTGCTTTCTTTGCAAAACTGCGCCACTGAATGTTGAAGTCCGATCCAATGTGTGTACCTACACAACACAGGCAATCAACAAACTGAGCACAAAAACAGTACACACATAAACTTACTAAGAAGCTCATTGCCAGTGCTTGTTATGATAAGCAACATGTCTGTGCCTATCTGCAACTGTTTTTTTTACGCGCGAGAGCTAGCATAGCTATAGCGCGTATTAGCTACAATAATTCTGTCTGTCTGTCCGTCACGACCCGGTACCAATCCAAGACCAGGTGAGATAGAGATTTCGCGCTTTCACGATATGATAGCGTAAAGTCTCCAGTATTTCGTGACAAACTTTCATGCCGCTGAGTAAAGGGGATCCCCTCGAATGAGGGGGCGAAAGACGGCCACCCCCCTAAAAGACATTATTTTACTGCTATAGGCTCGTCCGGCGTGAAAATGATTGCAGATAGGCACAAACATGCTGCTTATCATAACAAACACTGGCGACGAGCTTATTAGAAATGTCAACATCGATGACCTTGAATGACCCTGAACCCCCAAAATAGTGGGTTTTAGTGAATTTTTTGCAATTTCGGGCTGCTACATGCATTTCAAGAGTGAATTGCGCCAAAATGGCTGGAGATAGACCAAAACAACCTGTGTATGAAATTTTTAGCAGTCCAAGTCCGAACCCTCTTTGTTCAAGGAGGATTGCGCAAGCGGGTATCAAAGAGGGGTACCCTTCTAAAAATTTATCCATTGTTGGCTTGTCTAGCGTGAAAATAGTTGAAGATATGCACAGACATGCTGCTTATCATAACAAGCACTAGTGACGAGCTTCTTAGAAATGTCAACATCGATGACGTTAAATGACCCTGAATCATAAAAATACTGGTTTTTAGTGATTTTTTGCTGCAAAAGAGTGAATTGTGACAAAATGGATAGAGATAGGCATGCCCCTCTGCCCTCTTTCTGCAGCATAAAATTTTGTCATGAAATACTACAGACACTAGGCTATCATATGGTAAAAACCTGAAGTCTCTATCTCACGTGGGCTCCAGTCGGTACTGGGACGTGACACCAGGACAGACGGACGGACGGATGGAATTGCCGTAGCTAATACACACTATAGCTGTGCTAGCTCTCTCACGTAAAAACAATAACTTGCAATTTCAAACATCAAGTCATCTCTTTATAATACACCATGTCCCATTATTAGCAGCCCCCTGCTTCAAACACGCCTAATTCAGTTTGTCATTAATGGATTTCAACAAAATATTGTACACTGCACTATCTTAACATTACTTACGGTCACACCCGTTATGACGTACACACCTTACCGTGTAACGCTGAGTGTAACGTCATTATGACGTACGAGTTTGTTTACATTCAGATACGTTCAATGCATTGCTATTCGCATAAGGATCAAGCAGCAGCATACCCGCTTTAGACTAAGAGCTTGCAAAAGTGGCCATTTTAAGCTCAAACTCTGAAGATAAATTCAGAATGATTGTCTCAATAGCTGTTTCACATTTTGTATAAAAAATCTCTCAGGTATTAACAATTTAACACTAACTTATCTGTAGGGGGCCGCTAATTTTGGGACATGGTGTATTTATAGAGGCCCTGCACCTACAACAGGCTTATCATTTCAACTTTCACCTTCTAAGATCAGTAACTACCGCAAAGTTGGAGCTGTCGGAGGGTGCAATCGCATTTTTCCCCAGAGAGTGTTTTCGCATACCTAGGGTCAGTGAGAGTTAGGGTTAAGGATAGGGTCAGTGGTTACGATTTGCGCCAGTGTTCATTTATGAGAAATTGTATGAAATTGTTCGGTAAAGCTAGGTATTCTAGGTGAAGAAATCTCGAACGGTGGAAATTCAACCGCACTATGTACCGTCCATTTGCTGGAGCACCGGAAATTAGGGCTAAGGTTAGGGATAGGGTTAGCCTGTTAGGGTTAAGATCAGGGTTAGGTTCAGGGTTAAGGTTAGGGTTAACAATAATAATTCAAGTGTGGGTGAATTAACGGACAAGTACCATTCTGCCGCTCCAACAAATGGACGGCACGTAGCGCGGCGGATTTTGCGCCGTTGTAGCATCGTGCATTCTAAGTGTGCGAAATTGCTCTTCCCAAATGCGCTGATTTATCAACGTCACCATGGCATTAAGTGAAGATAAGTCAAGTCATCTCGTGTATCCCCTTTTTGTTGCTCCACCTACTCGAAACCAACTATCTCTAACACTACAACTGCTAACACTTCAAAAACAGAACTGTCCGTTTTAGTCTATCCCACTTATGCCGATGACACACAGTCAGATATCGAAGTCGAAAGCCGACTCCGAAAATCGACCTCTAAAATCGGTACCGATTTTTGAGGTCGATTTTTCATACCGAATCCGCTCGGGATGAAAAATCCGCGCCGAAAACAAACATGGCAGAGTGCAACGTAAAAATTACGAATTTCCCGTATAATTTGCATTCAGTACCGGACATAACAAGATAAAAAGTTTAATGAAAAGAAATGTAAGAGGAAGCTATGCATAAGCGTTATCTCACCACCTGC
>Ga0209367_1005776_pt1 | contig 17132 bp, 4 predicted proteins | sample WorMetLIZISLAND2_FD_187412 | JGI IMG/M metagenome (GOLD analysis project Ga0209367, IMG submission 187412) | Marine gutless worms symbiont microbial communities from Max Planck institute for Marine Microbiology, Germany - Olavius geniculatus... ... | reverse complement strand
CTATTTAAATATTTACACAGTAATTAACAGCAAGTATTTAAATTTTACTTTTAAATGGAAGGTATCTGAACTAGTATTTAAATACTTTTAAGGGGTATTTAGTATTTAAAAATTAACAAATACTCACTGCAGCACTGTTTATACGTTTGTACAATTGCGTAATAAATAGCTTATAGGCTATTCTGCATGACCAGACTGATACTGAGTATTATCGAATATTTCAACTCTTAGAACGAGCTATAACCACCATAGAGTATTTAGCGGCAGACTTGAATGACATAAATGCAGCAAATCTGAAGAAAGACGATAACAACTTTTCTTGTTTTAGGCCTACTACAACGTCTACCTCAAAGCCGCAACCGCACGTGGAGAATCTAAATGACAGCAATGAAGATTTTTTTGCTCCTCGCGCGCTACGTTCCTAACGTTGCGAAGAGGATTATATAAGATCAGTGTAATATTGAGGACCGACCAACCGATCGACCGACGACCGACCTCTGTTCCTGGAAGAGCCTTCCTGGAAGAATTTCAAACGTCATATCTCCATAACGGTGCTAGATAGACGCATGGTCACTATGGACAAGACCATGGGTCTATCTAGCACCGTTAGGGAGGTATGGCGCCTCAAAGATAATGGGGTCACGAGTTTGACCTTTTTGGGTCACGTGACGTGATGACGTCAGTTGCACGGTTGATGCTGTCGGCGAGGTGATGCTGTCGGCACCGCAATTTGCGGTGTGAAAAAAAGAACTAAAAAGCAGTTAAAAGAATACAAGAGAAAATAATGCGCACGAGGAGTACATCAGATTGGTCACAATCTAAAATATTTCTTGCTCCATGTTGAAGACACATTCTGTGATCAAACAACTTTTGTTTGGTTCAACATTTGTTTCCCATCTTTGGTGCTCCAGACCCCAGTAAAAAGACTCCAGTTTTGTTTTACGGTGGAACGTTACAGACTTGATGATAAGCTGTTTGCAGTTTTTGAAAATTTGGAGATACATAAAGTCAACTGGCAATAAGTGTTATAATAAGCTACTGATGAACTAGGCAAATAATAACGGACAGGAACAGGACATTCTTTTTTAGTCTGTTATCATTTTGCTGTGTTTTTGGTCTCACTAACTAAATAAAAGACAAAATTTGGCATACAAAATTCTGGTTGTATTATTTAGCGGTATTTAAATACTTTGAATCTAGTATTTAAATACTTCGCAAGTATTTGGGTATTGAAATAGTATTTACTTACTTTGAAAGTTCCAAGTATATGCATAGTATTTAAATACTTTCATGTAGTATTTGTTACAACACTGAAAATTGTTCACAAGGTCCCACTGATCAGTAAACCAAGCTAGTAAGTACTGTTATTTGTCGTAGCTTTATATATTCATTTTTTTCGAAAAAATTTTTATTGCTGTGTAAGTTTGCAATTAAGTGATCGTTAACGATCCCACCACTCGTCTATACACTATTTCGTGATAACTACACTGTATCCGGAAAAAGTAACCCCCAAGACATCGTACAATAAAAAGTCAAAACTGAACTAATCAGAATAAACTTTTGTACACTTAATCTTCAATGAATTGTTGAAGCGGTCAATAAATTTCGTTGTAAGAATATAATTACAGAGCAGAGTTATTAATTGTTGAATATCTATAACAAAATATCCTCGTTACCAATATAGGGCTCTATAAGAAAAACACAAAACCTTTCTGTATATTTGCGTAACTGCAACAAACAATATTTGATTCAAGCCAAATTTAACTGCAACAATACATTATTTATTGCCAATCAAATTGGCAAATTTTAGTTAAATCTGCCGACGCAAACAATAGTTACAGCGGCTTTCGCAAGGTCATCCCCAAAACGTGAAGTGTTCAGTATTAAACAACCGTTTGTTTAGTCCTGACAGTGTCCACGGATTGCTGGGAAATTCTGCAATAAACTTTTAAACACCATACACTTTCTGTTGTCTCAACAGTTTAATTAAACACGATCGTCTGCAGAAAATACGACTTTGTTATTGTTTACAGTTATTTTGATTGCGTCAACCAAAGCCTATAGAGTAGTTTTACTCTATAGGCTTTGGCGTCAACTATTTTATCACCTCGTCGCCTTTACAACAGTGTCAGCACTACCGTGCTGCGCTATGACTAATAATTGAGCAGCCTACATAACGACGACATTTAAATGCTAGGGAAATTATCATATTTTAAATGCGTTGTGAAATATAGTCAGCATCAGAATACAGGCTTACGTTGCACCTCACTTATGCTAAAGCTGACTACACTGTGTCCGGAAAAGAATGATGTACTCCAACTTTGTTTAATAACTATTGCTATGTCAAATTATAGTGCGACTCACTAAACGATTCTTTTACTATATATGTGGGTTAAATTTAGGATGATAGGTAGACTGTGACAAACAGTGCCTTAATGAGTTGTACCGTTGTACGTAACTTAACGCCATTGGTTAAGATGGCACGGCGGCAGGTAATCGCGCGACATTTAATCTGGCCTATGAGTGAAATGACACTAACAGAGAGACAAAAAATGTTGACATTGACAAACTATTATTCGCAGCAAACTCAAACACAAAATTACTTAATATAGTGTAGGGTTACTGTTTACATACTGTTTATATAGTGCATAGTTATCTACATGTAACTTAAAGTTTAAAAAAAAACACATAACATAAATACAATTTGTTATTTTCAATAAATTTAAACAGTTTAGGCCTACGCAACGTTCGTGTAGTTCAGAGTTGACAAGAGTTACAGCACCATAGTTATTTTTTATGCGAAACTTCTGGCAAAGCCACAAAGTAGTTCTGCAACCATTTTCGTGCTTTCGCGCACAAGTGTAGGCTATTCGAAATAATGATAAATAACAGTTTGTTACCCTCAGTACTAGTACCGAATACGACATCCATGAGTGCTTAGATAACGTTAAATTGTAAATTGAACAAGGGCATTATATAGTGCTTCAATAATAATTATTAGTCTAGGGTCCGCTGTTAGTCGACCAAGTATAAGGTTAGTTACGTTTAATTACGGTGATGGACGCGTGGACGACCGCTCGCCCGTTGAAGTGTCGCGCGATGAAATTGCACGCGATTAACTGTCGCCGCGATGAACTGTCGTCCGATTAAGTGTCACGGAACCGGTTGAGATCCGTTTGTTGTTTCATGCAGGTCACAAAACTGAACCCCCCCCAAAAAAACGGTATGTTGTTAATTGTATTATTGTTGATTATTAGAGTTTTTCGCTTAATTTGTTAGCACTTTCTTTATAAATCTGCTGAAAGTAAGCGAATAAAATAATGCCCACCAAGTGCGGACATGATATGCGACCATCCGCCTAGCAATACATGCGCACTTGCTCACTGTACTACGCAAAACTGACCCTGTCATGTTATCTTTTGAGCTGAAAATTAGCACACCTGAATTGCTTCTGCCCTGGGACACTTTTATGACAGTTTTGGTTTTTTTTCGAGTTCTAAGCCCGTGCGAAATAGACGGCAGACGGACGGCTGGGCATCACCGTAATGCGCGCTATTAGGACGGCTGCACAGGCCTATAGTAAGACTAATTTGTTTTTGATAATCTTTATTCACCAAGCAAATATTGGTAGACAGAAAAAAACAAACAAAAAAACAACAATATAGAGCTAGACTCGGAGAATTGCCATGCCGAACAACTAATTACAGAGACAGTAATATCGATCAGGGAAGAAACCTGAAAATCTCAAATCGCTTTAGCTCTGGCTGTGAATTTGTTTACTCGTTTATATATTTGTTTATATCTGAGTCAAAGATAGATCTATAGACAAGACTTTACTATCTGGTTTGCATACTTACCTTACCTATCGTTTGTTAGGCCCACGACTCTACTAAGCCTATAGAGTCGTTTTATTTTTCATATTTCTATTATTACCTGGTACTTTCGCTGAGCGGACACGTCGGACTCAAAACTCGATTTTGTTCAACGAATTATTTTTACCACACGGGCTGTTGTACTTGCAGTAATCGTTTTTCTAAAATTGTACTAAATTTTAATTAGTTTTGGCTACATGCAGTATTAGATTGATCAGTCAGGTATTTGCGTTCTTTATATTGATATTAATATTTTTCATATTGTTATTTGCAATTTTTTACGTCTATTATGCAATGCGTGTTATATCGCCTAGTGTTCTTGTTTTGGAGCACAAGCGTCGGCTGCTTTCCAAGGATCTACGTAACGTCAATGACGAACTTACACGAGTTAGTAGTTATCTAGCGTTACTTTATAATTTAAGCTAGGCCTACATTACTTGATGTGCGTTAAAACTAAAACAAATGTAAAAATATTATGTCTCCAATGTTCGCTCTACGTAATCTATGGAAATTGTGTAATTATCTCATTTTGTTTTATCTGAGTTGTAATCACTGCTGTTATTGAAAATGCGTTTTGGGTTCTTTTGTAGTCTCGTTTTATCTCAAATTGCAGGCGTCACCTAAAAGGTAACTGGGAGAAGTCTGTAGTTTTTTTTCTGTAGCAAATGTTAATAGTTTGCTGTTTTATTATTATATTGCATTGTGTTGTAATGTTATACAGGAGAAGAAAGAAATCAAAATACTCGAGCATCGATGTTCAGTGCTAGAACGGCTTTAACAAGGTACAGGTCGTTTTATTAACAGTTCTGTAATGTTAGACAATAAAATCTATGTGCTGTAAACAGGAACGTATACATTACGTACATTTTCATTTTACGTACTATTTCTTGCATTCTATTTTTCGATCCCTTACTTTTTTCATGTCAAAAAAACAAAACAAAATAAACGATAAAGAAAAAAAGCCTAAAAACACTTTATTTTTCTTTTTTTTACCTTTGCTTACCAAGAATTTATTATTTTTTTACAGGAAATTTTATAGAATTTAGTGTCCGACCTGTTGCGCGTAAAATTTTCGGCAGCGAATTAGTAGCCGTGCATTTAGGCCACCACTTTCGTTAAAAAGTTTAGGCCTATTCTAAGATGGACGTGCATAGCAGGTTGCCCCCCCTCTAAATACCTGTATATCACTGGTTTTAAAATGTTATGACGTTGTTCTGAAAGGTATTTTGAGCACTTAGTCTGGACGAATTTTCACAAAAAGACCTTCTACACCATGTCTCAAAAAACAGTCAAAATTGTTTTTTGTCATAACTTCGTCAAATTAAAACCAACTTTTATAATTTTTGGCACAAAGACAGCCAGGACGATAGAATTATGTAAGGTGCACTCATTTACCACATCATCTATTTTATGTCAACGCACTGTAACGGTATAAGCCTCTACCTACCTCTAATTTACTGTAAATTTCACCCCCTCGTAGGTTAAATTATACTAAATACTCTACTCCGTTAGAAACCCCTAATCTTCTTTTTTCCAACGCCTTAAATCGTATCCAAATCGGTCCACTAACGGCGGAGATATTCGCCTCTAAATTTACCTATTTTAATCCCTATTTTCTAAGTCTGGTCTATTCCCCAAAATTACGTTACGTTAAGTCCTGGCCAGCTCAGTGCGCTCGTTATTCTTACAACTACCGTTCCCACCTCTATTTCGTTTCTGCCGGAACTCATCATCGTAGTGAATCTTCGTCCAACACGAACCTACCCTTACCATGGGCAATCATCTAGCTTCATCTGACGGAGTAGATCCAGATACCCATGTGAAAAGAGATGTAGCCGACCGAGGACAGAAAGTCTCGGAGAGTTACAGCACTACCGTGTAAAACACAGATGCTCCAAATTGTTACACTACGCGGTGGATATTTGTATCGGATTGCTTACCTTTGCATCATCAGTTCTACAGAGAATGCTACGTATTTTGATAATTTTGTGGTATTAAATATTTTATGGTAAAAACAACAGACAACAAAATAGCTGACTGATGAGAGTAAAACACGTCTAATCGATAAGTGAATGCCGCTTGATCAGTCATTTGTTGATACCGCTATGAGCCAGTTGCGTTGCATCTGAGCCATTGTCTTTGTATGCGGGGCCCATTTTGGACGATTTGCAAGCGAGTTATTACAGAAACTTATAGATTTGTTAAATAATTTACATCGAAATTTATTTTGTGCTTAATTAAATCTGTACAGCGTTTACTTGGATAATAATTCAGCGTTATGCAACAATTTGCAACATTTATGTTTCACACGATAGTGCGTTGACATAAATTAGGTAAGGTAAAAAAATCAGTGAACCTTGCCTAATTTCATCGTCGTGGCCATTTTCTTGCCAAAATTTTAAAAATTGGTTTAAATTTGACAAAGTTATGACAAAAACAATTTTGACTGTTTTTTCTGAGACACAGTGTATAAGACTTCTAACGGAATTTTTGGGTACGTGCTGAAAACCCGACTTTTAACACAATTTGAGCATGCTGAATCCAACTGTCTCGGTTCTAAAGCCGAATTTCAAGTTTTTGACCATCTAATTTGCATAAACAAGATAGCGGCTTGGGAACCGGGATAACTGGATTCTGCATGTTTAAATTGTGCTAAAATGTCGGGTTCCCTGCCTGTACCCCAAAATGCCGTTAAAAGTCACAATTTTGAGAAATTCGTCCTGACTGACTGTACAGTTCCGGTTCTGTTATCGGATGCCCCCTGAAATGCAATAGTGCCGATTTTCTTCTGTTGCAGGTATTACATTACAATAAGACTTTAGTTGCTCGGACTTCGTGGATCGGTTCACTTCAACTTTTGACACAGAAAGGCTTCGTTATTGTGACTGCTTTTAGTAGCTGCGGCGAAAGACATGAAAGCGGAGACTAGCAGTTATTATATTGGTAGTAACTGAAAATAAATTTTATCTTTTTGTCTATTGACTTTACAGGGTGGTTTAAAAATTAAGCCGCATTGTTATGTAACTTTGTTATCGACTGAGTCAATTTTTTGCACTGTCGGCAATGAACCTGTAGCAAAACAGTCATCAAAAATTCAAAATATGCAAGCCAAAATAGAACCGGAAAATGATTTTTGAAAGATAAAATTTGCGTCGCTGGATCCAGCGCTGTTATCAGAATTTTAGCGGTTAGTTTGCATGCATAAAACTGCCAAAAACCACCGAAACGTTATAGCATCGCCAGAAGATATGTGGCTAGTTCGTTCTGACATCTATTATTGCAAGACAGTATTGTAGCTAAGCCTTTTTGCTGATGCAGTATTTGACTAAATGGCTTTAGTCGTTTTGTTGTTTTTTTAACTTTTTGTCATAGCACGACTATAGGGCCTATAAGTAGTCTGAAGTGGTTCCATGTATACTAACTGTAATGATCAAGTAGCGTGCTGTATCGAGCACCGTTATAACCGTGGTTACATGATGCTTAGCTGAATGAATGCTGGATCGTGTAAACACCCCATAAGGCAACAGTTCTTGCGCGCTGTTGGCTACAGCTATGCTGCGGTATACGATTTATAGGCGAGTTTCGGAGACTTTTACCGCTGAGTGGATTGATTTTGTATTGCGACTTGTGCGTGATGTTCGTATTTTACGTGAAAAAAGTTGGGCCTATTTTTGTGATTTTGGTATTTTAGGTTTTTGTGATTTTGGCCCTTTTTCTTTGTGATTATGGATATCTTACAAAGTAATAAGTGAAACCTAATTAGTGATGTAGATATACGCCCATCAACGTTCAATCAGTAGCCCACCGGTAGGCCTACTGGTAATACAAAATACAATAGTCTTTTATTGAAGCAGCTGTAAAACTCGAGCATGCACACATATTTAGCCTATATTACACGTCAAAAAGTAGCGTATTCAGAATTTACGAAATATGGTATAAGGTCTATAAGGTCTGAGAACAATCTTTCATAAACTAAAGCCTTTTGTACATATCTTATAGTATTCCATCGACCCCAAAAATGGATTATTTTTAGCGCGATGAGGGAAGGGGTTATGGCAAGTTGATCTAAATACGCCACTTCGGTAGTCGACATCTCACAATACTGACTACCTTACATTTAATTAAACTGCAATAGTTAATTGAGTTGAATAACAATAATTCAGACGTCTTTTAGACACTTTGACTGAAATACGTGGAGAAGTTAACCTGCCGCCAAATTCCCGGGAATTCCCTCTGAGATGATGGAAATGATCGATTGCCGGGAATTCCTGGGAATAACCGCTCGGAAATTCTTGATGGTTCTGGTTCGTGGACTGAACGCCAACGCTGAAGTATCCTTAGTTCTTTTTCTTCCTGCATTGAAATATAACAAAATCACGAGTACTAAAAGATCTTCATGTGTTCCGGGTGCAAACGGACGGACAGACAGACAACATGCAGTAGGCCTAAGTGTACCGTAAATGTGATACACTTTTTAACGTTTTTTCATTCTTTCCTGGAACGTTTATCACGCGCGAAAGCAGGTACTGCTGCAGCGCTTCTTAGCCATCGCAATTCTGTCCGTCCGTCCGTCTGTCCGTCACACGGGTGGATCAGTCAAAAACGGTGCAAGCTAGGATCACCAAATCTTCAGCTTCGGCTGCCTGGATGATTCTAGTTTTAGGATCAGTAAAACTTTTCCATAAATTTGAAAGGGGTCACCCCGAATAAAAGCGCTAAATGAGAGGGGGTGGGAAAAATTTGAGATTTCTAGCCAATAAGTCGCTGTATCTCAGTAACAGTGCGAGATAGGGCCAGGCTACTATTAATCACTAATAGAAAGTCGTACACTGGCTCTCGATTGCCACCGAATTCAATGACTTTGGATGACCTTGAACACCAAATAGGGGTTTTATGGATATTTTGGCGATTTCAGGCTGTGATACACATTTCAAAAGCGACTTGCGCCGAAATCAATTAAGATAGACAAGGACAAGATGCGTATGGAATTTTTAGCATTGAACGTAGATTCCGAATCAATCAGTAGGCCTACCGGTCTTTATTTGGGGTCTTTATTTTTTATGTTCAAGGAAATCTGCGCACGAGGGCATCAAAGAGCGGTACCCACGTAAAAGTAGTTATTTTAACGTCATTGGCCATTTTTTCGTGAAAACGGTTGCAGATTACCATGGGCATGCTGTCCATGACAACAAGCACTAGTGACGAGCTTTTCAGTCGTATCAATATCGATGACTTTGAAAAACCCTGAACTTTGAAAATAAGGGGTTTTATTGCTTTTGCATCTTCGGCTGCGAAGCACACGTCAAGAGTGAATTCCGACGAAATGGCTAGAGATAGACTAAGACAATTTGCTATTATGAAGTGCTATAGACCTTCGCGCGTCTCGTGAGTATTAGCTCAAATTTCTTGTTTACATCTGTGACGTACACTGCGCGATAAAGTTGTTTTGCTTCATCGTTTTCGAAGTTGTAAACCTACTTAACAGAAAGATACGGACACGGGTCGGGTCCATCCGCGGGTCGGGTCGGGTCACGGGTCAGACCTTTTAACCGCATACAGTATTTTTGTGTATTATTTTCCATTATTTGTATTCTTGCTAACCTTTACGGAGCGGACAGTTAGGATTTCGTGATCCTAGTCTGCGTCCTTTTGACACAATACCGCAGTGTGATATCCACACGCACAGACGGACAAGCGAACAGACGCATTTGCCATAGCCAAGACAGGGTACCTGTAGACCTGTAGGCCTAGTATGCGGACTCCCTATAATGGCCAGTGTACGCCTAATAGACGAAACGTCAAGCAATAACGCTAATTTTACGATTTTAGCGGTAAAGCGGAAGCTTTGTAAGGGGCAAATGTGAAACTGAAATCAGTTTGGGGCTCTCAATGGTGTGCTATGACACAGTTGGCACAATTGGCACAGTGGTTAATCTGACCTTGCGAATGTGACAGACAGACGACAGACAAACAGACAGACCACGCCATGGAAAAAAGCGTACGAACACGCAAAATCGCTTGCGCTGCAAGAGCGGTTCCGCCTAATAATGCTGCAAGAACAAGAACAACACGCAATTATGTGATCAAATACTTACTCGTTTGAGTTCGTGTCTGACTGATTCCATTCTTTGTCGTAAATACTGACACTCATCTTTCAAAGTGCCAATTCTGCAACGATCAAAAAGACCTGAAAACAAACTGTGCGTCAGTTAAATACCTGATGCTCTCGGCTAAGTTTCTTATCCACAGCTGGGTTTCTTCTTGTGACTACGCGTTATCCATATCAACTTTTTAAAGTATCGAACTAAATATCAAACAGGTATAATACCGGGATACATTTTCATTAACTTTGGTAATTACAACTTTGTAGGCCTACTTCGAAAGCAAACAGAAGTGACTCGCAATGCAAAAGAAATATGATACCGCAAATGAAACTTACCGTTTTTTTCTTCGAAATAATTCAGACATCTGAAAGTATAACACACGCACTTTTTAACACTGATGCACTGCAAACGCATTACCGTTACGTGTAGGCCTACATTGTGACATTAGAGCTTTTTCCGCTACAGAAACAATCGCACTTTCTTGCATGGGGCCTAGATGTAATGCATTGCGTAGCCAAATAGCTAATGACTGTTAGGCCTACAACCCCAGATAGGGCCACGATTTGTGACATTTTACAGTATCACAAAGTGTGACACACATTATGGTGCAATGCGCTTTTAATTCGTGTGCGACTTATGCCTATAACAAGAAGCCCAGCTGTCGCTAGAATAGCCGACCGTACTGGTTGTCAGTGACCTTCAAGGTGATCCAAGGTCGATGATTTTCAGATCATTTGAAAGCCAATATGCGACTTCCTATTAGTAGCAACCTTGGCCATATCTCTCGCCATTTCCGAGATACGCCCGTTTATAGCTGGAAACATTCCATTCAAAAGTGCTGCTAAACCGCTGCAAATGGAGACATGGTTACTATTCACAACCTATAAGAAGTCGGCAGCGCCATATCCGATGGTACCATTGTCGACCCCCTACAACTTACCGTTTGGCCACAATACCGCACGATTGGCATACCATAGTGCGTTATGACCCTTCAAGGTCATCCGAGGTCATCGATTTTTCATGTCATTTGAATTTTTGAAAGCCAACATGCGATTTTCTATTAGTGATCAATAGCAATCTAAACCCTATCTCGGACCGTTTAGCCACAACACATCTGTAAAAAACGGACGGACAGACAGACGACAATGAACACTTACCAATAGCTCAACAGTTACTTAAGTACGGTCTGCTAAAAAAATTATGGCGTTATAGAAATGTGTCTTGCCTTCTGATTGATCGATTGACCGAATTACCATTTTAATTATTACCGTATCCATGCAACTTTTATTACAAAACACCAAGTTATCTATTTTCAAGCCACAAACACAAGTGTTTATCAAACTATAATGCGCTCAGATCGCATGCTCGTTAGGCCTATTTTAAAATTAAACCTATTGTATTATTTTCTATAGCTGCTAAGAAATGCCGCGACCAAACCAAAAATCTCTGAAAGTAAAAGTTTGCAAATTGCGCGAACGTTTACCGCTTTGCAGTTTTCATATGTAACGTTGCAGTCCGACAGATCTTCATAATCATCATCTTCATTCTCGTCATCATCATCATGGTAGTCGTTGTTGTTGTTGATGTCATTATTGCTGAGAACAAGATAAGGTGAAGTCGTCGGGCTTTGAATGATGTGCTCGTAATCACCGTCTGCTTCCCAGCTCGTCTGGTGTGAAGTAGCCTAATAAACGCAATTTTTACGACTATTAATAGGATAATTCCGTGTAAACTCAGCCTGGCAATCCCTCTGCGTGGGTAGGCAAAGTGAGTACCGCTTAGCGAAAACCGCTTAGCGAAACCTGGAGCGTAAACAGACACTACGAAACGTCACCTGCCACATGGAATCAAGTGTCACCCGACACAGGTGAACGCGCTGCGCTGTAACTCCAACCGGACAGGCTAGTACTCGATTTACTTACCCCGGAGGGATGGAAGGCTGAGATGTCCGTTATACAGTAAGTTGGAAAATTTTACCCCACTTACCTGGCGTGTTCTGAAATTTGTTATTTAAAGACCGAAAATTTGGAAGCGATATTTTACAGGCATATTATACGTTCAAATTTACTGCAAACTACAAAATTTCATTCAGTTATCCCTAACTTCGACAAAGTTATGCCATACAAAGCCTGGCCACCTAAAGAATTCTTACGCATTTTAAAAGATTTTACAACCTGTTCATACGAGAACGCTTACCGAATCATTTTGCTGAAAGTTACTTTTTCCGATCTGTATTCTTCCGTGGACGGGTCCGTAGAAATTATAATTGTTGGTTATTGATACAGGTCCTGAGCCTTTGTCGATTTGACTAGTTGATGAAGCGGCTGAAGCAAAGCTGTCAGGAAATGCACTGCTACTGGGTGATCCGCAGTCATCGTCGAGTGACTGCAATCGTGTCAAACAATAATTATATATGCATCTTTATTCACCATGAAAGGTAGCAAACAAATACAAAATAAAAGAAAAAAAACTTAACTAATTACAATTATAAATCATCGGTCTATCAAACACGATTTCGTCATAAACAGCATTATGAACATTGTATCATGCAAGGCTTTTAAACGTTTTATAATAAGTGTGAATTTTTCTGTGTTCTGAAATGCATATAACACAAAACCAGCTTATGCTTACTGGTAATCAGTGTTTTATTGAGTCATTTTTTATTTGGTCTTTTTTCCCAAACGCCGCAGCTAAGTAATGTAGTTCTCCAGATCAACGTCTTGATCTTGAGGTACCTTGAGAAAAAAATTAAATCTTCGTCTTGGTCTTAAAAAATTCCAGTGTTGATCGTAGACTTGATCTTTAAAACAGATAGTTATCGTCTTGGCCTTGAAAAAAGTTGTTTTGCTTGCGTCACTTGCGTCACTGCTAGGCTACGTAGACAAAATTTGCGTCAATGGCGAGTGCTTAGCTGATGACAGGTCGAAAACTTACTGCGGTGTCGTGTCGCTTTTCATGTGCGAGATCCGTCGATCCGAGACCAGAATTTGCATCGCGTTGGCTGGGAGAAATCCGAAGAACTTCATAATCGCTAGCGAATTCGTTTATTTCACCTTGATCTTCTGATTCATAACAACCGGGCGTGCACTTGGCTTCATGCTGTTCCTGTTCTTTAGCGGTAGATTTTTCTTTCTCGGACAAATGATTCGAGTTTGTCCGTTTGAAAGAAGAGTGGAAACAAGTCAGGTGATGTGATTGTGCGCGGCTTTCTCCTGCGGTATTTTTCTGCTCATAATTACAAAATAGTTAACAATTTTTGTCTGCAAATATTTCTGTATGCATTCAATAGAATGATCTTTTACGTTATGGTTATTAAATGCTGAATCGCCAGTACAAAGCCAAGCCTATACATGTAGCCTATAAACTTATAGGCTAAGAACTTATTATCTCCGACAAGGTGAACGCAGTGAACATTGGAGGAGATTAAGAGATTGGTCGTTTTCGTTCTGTGTGTCCGTCGTTCTGCGTGTGTACACGATGACTCATCATCATCTCCACATGTCATACACAACCGGCAGGAACGGTGGCGCCCTTCTGTGAAAACTTCTACATTTTACAGCAGTATTGTTTAAATCACTTCACTTGGCGGAGATATGCACTCTCACGTGCGCCTTCTAGTTAGCTCTTCGGTCACTCTCTGCTAAGGTGCGTATAGGCTACATAGCGACCTAGCTGAACTAAACTGAACTGAACGCTTTAAAAAGCAAGATTGTTCCTGTAAATTTGTATCAAATTTGACTGGGAGCAAAACTTGCAAATAGACCTACGGCAAAACCGTTCTCGTGTGACAGACTCCAGTTCTGCTTTAAGCAAAGCACTGGTCTTGATGCATCACCTGAACGACTGGTGATCTTGCGGCTGAGGTCGATGACGAACGGTCGTGACGAAACGAACATTGGGCCAAATTATTGAAACCGTAACGCAGCGGTTTGAACAAGAAACTCGGCCTAGGAAGCGTGCTCGGTAACCGCAGGCTCAGCTCCCGTTTCGGCCACTGACCTCGCGTTCCTGGCTGCTGCATCTAAACATGCAACATAATGGCTATCTTCTTCATCTCCATTATTTTATTTCGTTGAGACAGACATGTGGACTTGAATAAAATGACAATTCGTAAACAAATACCCCGATATGAACAAAACGCCAAGTCACTGAACGTGCACTTACAGCAGCCCCCACGAGCACTATTTAACCGTTTTTTTGAAACACAGTGTATTCGCTGTCTACATAACGTCACACAATGTAATGAGGCAGCGCTGTGTCGCTCTTCACGCCTGACGGAACCCCAGTAGCTTGCGTGTTACGTCGCGTAGGCCTGTAATGTTTATACAAGCCCACCTTCAGTGTACACCTGTACAGTAAGAAGATTGGCATGCGTCATGCATGGGTATACAGCGAGCATACAACACGATAATGGTTAATAATAGGCCTATCCTAATATCCAGACAGTCTTTAATATTTGCAGTGACTCAGAAATTATGAATCCCAGCTATCAGTTAATTTGAGCAATCCTCCAGGGTCGTCTTATACCTCCTCAGTGCCAGGAAGCAACCTCCGATCTGCAGTGATGTTATCGAGGACTTTGTGTTCGAGGACAATGCCAAGGCTTCCGTCCCCCTTACCCTCCCTTCCCTTCTCCCTTTCGTCCCTCCTTTTCCTTTCCCCCTTTACCTCTGCTTTCCATTCCACTGTTCTTCCCTTTTCCCTTGCCCTTTATTAGAAGTAGGATTCCATAAAATCCAGCTAGGGTATCTATGGGAGCTCTGTGAGCTCCCCCAGCGTGGTTTAAAGCCAAGCTCCAGCCGAAATCAAATTTAGACCTAATGCATTTTAGCTTTAAATGGTGAGATCTGGTGACAACAATTTTAATTATTTTTCCAAGAATAAACTGACCAAATGGCAAATTTAGTGCAGTTTAAACGTAAGCTTATGTTTTGTCTAGAGGATTGGGGAGGGCTGTCCCCTCCCCCTTGTTTACGCCAGTGGTTTGTACGACGACGATTTATAGGCTACAACGAGTCAGGTCCATGACGAGAAATACAATCGTTTCACACAGTTTACGCCGCAAAGAAATGATCGACAGGCCCTTAGCAGAAAATCAGTCGACCAGCAAAATAACTCGCTGTATGTGCCGTACTGTACGTACTGGCAAGTCCGACTCTTACTACAGCAACTACCGGTACGCTGGCAGCCCCAGTCCGACAGACAAAAAGACCTACGGCGGCTTATACGGGACCGCAAAATCTGGGTTAATTGACAATCGCCAGTTTTTAACGTAGCTCAATTCAGCTTATTTAGAAGGCACCTTATCCATTAGTTTGACAGGTGAAAAGTGGCGTCACTGTCTGTCCAATGCTATGCATAACATTTCCCACAATCAGTATTTGTTCTATAGAGATGGATACTGTCCTTAAGTCTGGTATTGTATTTGTGAATATCATCGTTTTGATTTAAGTAATATTTAAACAAGACTGGCAACTTATGTGGATAATGCAATATTTTACGGGCAAACAATATCAAATTATGCTGATGTAGTAATGGTAGTGGCAATGTAGAATAATTTTCATATAACTCTGTTAGATGTGTTTTTCTAGGTTTATTTTGAATAATTCTCAGAAGTTTATTATTTTACTTTATTAGTTTATTAAAATAACATTTGTGGGTATTTGCATAGATTTCTACAGCATACAGTAGACGAGAGTGCACAAAAGCAAAATAGACTTGTTTAAGCACTTGAATGGGCGGAAACGTGCTGCGCGTAATCGTGAGCACTCCCAGCGAAATGACAACAATCATTAACACACACGTTTAGTTTAGATGAAATTCAACATTGACAGCCTTTGCATACACAACCATCGTCAGTGTTTTGGCAACTGATTGATCGCTGAAGTCAACGTGTTCAGAATCAGCTAAACCCGGCATTCGATTAGCACACGTTTCAGCTGGTCATTTTCTGAAATTTCGTGACCATGCCATCTGCTGCAATACCCCGACACCATATAATCCACAGAATTAAAATTTAGACTATTGGGCAGCAAGTTTTTAGGTTCAATGAACTTGGGTACATGGGAGTGCAGGCAAATGCCTAATTTCACGGGTAATAATGATTTATGCAAATCAGGCAAAGAATATTTAAATGATCATCATCATCATATATTCGTTTAATGTAAAGTTGACAAGCGCAACTTTCAACAACGCAAGCACAAGATACATAATAAATCCAAAAACATGCAAACGGGAACATCTCGTAGTTTATCCAAAAGCCAAAAACAATTTTAACGAAACTTACTTTCAAAAACTATCGTTACAGACAGAACAGATGGGTGGACTTGTGGCTAAAAACATGGCTATGGCTATGCAAGTTAGGCGCTTTAACTCTAGAGCATTCTGAAACTTTTGACATATCACAAGCCTTTCTACCACTCATCATCGCAAAGTTATCAACACTCAAACAGGTCCGGTTTTTTAAACCACCCTGCAGAAAGCGACAAAACTGAACTGAACTGAACTGAACTGGGAGTTCGGTTGTGTCCGTTCAGTTCAGTTCACTTCACTAACTGCAACGCGATCGGGTGCTGCTATATGCCTTAACCTCTGAGCTGAAATTCGCGATGCATCATCTACGCTGACAATGGCAGCAAATCAGGCTGAGGCAGCTGTGACAGAGCTGGCCTGTGTGTGTGTGTGTGTCTGTGATCTGCAGATCGATCTGGTTAATCGATTCGATACACTCTAATTGTAGGTCTTCCAGCCGAATTCATTCTGCCATAGCAGTGACTGATCAGTCGCTTATTCGTTTAGTACAGAGAAATTACTCTGCATCAAAGATCCGCATCACTAGTGATCACTGCTATTACTGCTACGGCAACTGGTCGCACGAAACATGAAACAATTGACAGCAAATGTTGTGTATTAATTAATTATAGGCAGCAAATACGGACAGCTTTGAGTCATTGTCTCAAATGTTGGACGCACATGAGTGCCTGTGCGTGCGTCCGTGCGTCCAACTTTTCTTAAACCATCTTCCTTCCACCTTCCCTTTCCCTTTCCCTTTCCCTTTCCCTTTCCCTTTTCCTTTCCCTTTCCCTTTCCCTTTCCCTTTCCCTTTCCCTTTCCCTTTCCCTTTCCCTTTCCCTTTCCCTTTCCCTTTCCCTTTCCC
>Ga0209367_1005774_pt1 | contig 17132 bp, 12 predicted proteins | sample WorMetLIZISLAND2_FD_187412 | JGI IMG/M metagenome (GOLD analysis project Ga0209367, IMG submission 187412) | Marine gutless worms symbiont microbial communities from Max Planck institute for Marine Microbiology, Germany - Olavius geniculatus... ... | reverse complement strand
TTAAAATTTGGGAGGGCAAAAAACGTCCAAAATTTAGTACGTTTTACGACAACTTTCGAGTTTGACTGCGAATATCTCTGGAACCGATAAAGATAGCGACAAAATCTAAACGGCGTTGACGAGAGCGATCCTTTCGGCGTTGAACAAAAAGATTTTTGTGAAATTCGGTAACTACGGACAAAGTTATAGGCGCTCATGTTGACCTACCCTAAGTCGACAATGCGCGTTCGGCGTATACCAGTGCATTTGAGTTCGGGCTACGTGGTTTTGATGCCGGGGAAATTTTACCCCCCCCCCTCTAATTCCTCCCAATCGGACTTAGGGCGCCGGGCGGACTCACGTTGGGCTTTGCCGCAAATATCTAGTTGTATTTAATCAAACACGACGGGCAATGCGGTCGTCGACGGCCGCTTAGCCCCCGCCACCAACGCAAAAAATTATCACGTGGACGTCCTCAGAAGAGATACGTGTTTTTTTAATTTTTCTTTGCAAAGTGTTGAAAGAATTGAATTAACTAAGTTAATTGTCTAACGATAACGATAACCATAACCCTAATCAGCGTACTTCTTTTCTTTTTCCTTATTTCCAATAATGCACTTATCTTTGGAGTTGAATAATGTTGTGCATAGAAAGCCTACGCTATAATATAGGCTTAAAATGCAAATATGCCATGGTTACTAACAACAAAAATGATTTAACAGAGTTGATCTATGCAAAAAGAGACGCGTAGAAATTTAATTTCAAACAAAATATTTCATGATCAGTATTTCTACCACATTGTCTGGCGAGATTTTCCACGCTGGGTTATTTTTACTGGTCAGTTGCAGAACCCTTGGCAGATGCTACCGGAACCCCCGGGTTCTGTGGAACCCCGGTTGAAAATCACTGAACTACTCACTCACTCACCCCTGTGGCCAGGACTGCTGGTATACTGGCCCAGTCGGTTAAAGGCGCTGGCTGTTAATTAGAGCCAGCCATCCGGCCGACTTGGTTTGTGTGCATTGCTAGCTCAATTGGGTTCAATCCTCACCAGCTCAAAGCACCAAAAAACAACGAGCTCATTCGTCAAGGACCTAGCTGTCTCAGTGTCTGTGCACATCTTCTTCTTCTTCTACTTACTGTTTGTTCCATGTGCCCAGGAGAACAGTAAGATTCGTGAGCTGCAGTCTGAGAACGTGGAACTTCGACAGTCGCTGAGTGACCATCAGTCGGCACTGGAGGTCATCATGACCAAGTACCGGGAACAGCTGGCAAACCTTACGAGAGCCAATCAGGTCGAACGCAGTCTTCTCCAGCGCTCGGCCAATCAACACGAGGTAATGTCAAGCTTTTCACCTTCTTATTGTCAGACAGCAATAATTTCTCCTAGTTTTGTATCTCACCTTGGTTGTTTCCACGCATCTAGCCTGCTGCAACAATACTAGGGGTGTTTAGAATTTGATGAAAAGGTTGGTTTCGGTTTTCTAAAAACCGAACTGAAATGACCTCAAATTTTGAAAAATGACAAGTCGGTTTCCGCTATTTAGTTTTTAAAGAACCAAATTTCACTTCTTCGTGTCACTCTTGAAAACTACTCTCTCTGCATTGAGAAAGGAGTTCTTAGGAGTGTTTTGTTTCAATTTTTAAAGTTCTTTTGTTTTTTCTCGAGTTGTGACCATTGGTCTAGGGACAGATATCAACCTTTACTAGCCATCGGAACTATTACAAGTATGGTAACTAAAATTTTTCAATGAAGAAAAACCAAACTGAACCAAAAAACGAATCAGTCATATTTTGCAAACCACACATTGGTAAACAATTCCACATGCGTACTTTGTCAGGGAAGTGGCATAGCCTGGAATAGTTAGCAAAGATGGAACAGACAAACAAATACCAGAGTGTTTTTGCCTGTTGATATTGGTTCAGCAGCAGGAGTGACATACATGATACAGTTAGAGGAATCAGTTTAGGGTTGGAGAATTTTGCTCATCCAGTGTATCAGAAAAGAAACCCGTTAGACAAATGCAAAATGTCTGTACAGGGTGGGCCAAAAAACGTGGCACTTTACTTTTCCCCATATCTTCACCAATTATTGACCTATTTTCAAAATTCTTTCACTGGCACACTCAAAACACTCCTAAGAACTCCTTTCACTATTCAACAATACATGGAAGGTATGAAGAGATGAAAGCCATCCAGCAAACTACACTGTGGGCCATAAAAAACATGGCACTTTACTTTTGTCAATATCTTTGCCGATTATTGACAAATTTTCAAAATTTTTTCACTGGCACACTCTGCAGACAATTTGCAATAACGTGATTATTACATATCCCACCACACCATAAATGCATCTCTACACTACTTTGTGAAATATCATGCATACATAACGATAATAACAAACATTTTGGTAAAATTGAAAAAAAACACTGCAGACCAACATTGCAGTGAATGATCTGTACGACACTAGACTGTGTGGGTCTAACACACTCACTCATGGTCTGAAGTGTTTTTTAATTTACCTAAATTTTTCTTATTATCGTTAGTTTTTGCTTACATTTATATTTCACAAGGTCGTGTAGAAACGCATTTACATTATTGTAAATTGTCTGTAGAGTGTGCCAGTGAAAAAATTTTGAAAATTTGTCAATAATTGGCGAAGATATTGACAAAAGTAAAGTGCCATGTTTTTTATGGCCCACGGTGTAGTTTGCTGGATGGCTTTCATCTCTTCATACCTTCCATGTACTGTTGAATAGTGAAAGGAGTTCTTAGGAGTGTTTTGTTTCAATTTTTAAAGTTCTTTTGTTTTTTCTCGAGTTGTGACCATTTAGGACCAAGCTCTAATCCCTTTACCACAGTTTACATATTAGACTCCATGTTTTGCTACCCAAGATATTTATCTATCTTGGTCTCGAGTCTTGACGATATCCCCAACTCATGTCTGCAGTTTTAAAACAAATGCATTGTGTTCATCTTACATTTTTAGAGTGAATTGTTCCATGCGCAGGTTAGGGTTGACTATTATTAGGTTGACTAGGGGAATTACCCAGGTTAACTGGTGGTGCATTATTCCATGCCAGTATTTGGCGTGGAACAGTGTACACGAGGTTAACCCGAAAGTTAAAGTTAACCTCTTGCTAGCAAACCCATGAATTAACCTAGACATGGAACAATTAACTCTTAGCAAGGTTGTGATGACAGGAATTTATCACAGTGTGCGTGTGCATTGCAGGATGTTCGGCAGAAGTCTGATAAGATCTCAGAGATGACGGAGGTGATGTGGCAAGCGGCAAACATGGAGGACCGAGCCAACATTGCGCATGAGGTCATCGCCCAACTGCAGCGGGAAAACCATGCCATGCGCGAGCTGTTGCAGCTTGAACTGCAGGATTCCGAAACCAGTGCTGCGATGCAGGCCGAGACACAGAAACCGCCGTCGAGCGATGCAGCCATCCAGACCCAGTCTTCCCCTGACGCCGATCCATTCTGTACCAGAGATTTTGCAACGATACGACCTCGATCTTCCACGACTGCGACATCTTCCGAAGGATGCTCGACCAATGATGACAGTCGCCAGTCTTTGTATCTGCAGAATCCAAACAGCATGGATAGATTTTGCAAAAGTCCGCCGTTGTCGTTGTCCGTATCACCAGGACATCTGGCTGATGTGTCTTCTAACAGCACTGAGACATCGTCTAATGATGCCATTTCATCTCCTGCTGCTTCCATTGTTGATAGTACACCATCTGCTCATGATGAAAGTATAAGCAGTGTTATTTCCAGTGAAAGTCTGGAAACGTTAGTGAACTCTGACGAGTTGTCGGCAGATGATGAATATTAAAGCTGTTGAAGCTTTAATTTTTTAACACATTAATTAACGCACCCAAGCCTGTCAAGAAGGAGAGTATGGGTGATAAGTTACCCCAGGCCCCGCGACAGGCGGCGCCTGTAGAATATAGAAAGTTAGAAACACATTTTAAACGTATAATCAAAAATAACTACCGTCATAGTTAGCATAGTAATCTATTAGCATGTCATTGAAATAATTATTTATTTACAGTAGTGATGGAACGGCAACTACAGTTAAGTTACTTGAATTCATTCGATTGTCAAATGACTACAGTTTAACAGAATATTGGAACTTTTCCTTTACTGAATGTAGTAAATTAAGCTAAATTTACGTATGTGCATTAATTTTTTTAAAGTGCGTTAATTTTTTTAACACGCATTAATTTATTAATGCATTAACACGTTAATTAATGCGTTAATTTGACAGCTGTAATGAATATCTAGATGGATTTACTGTGCAGCAACTGCTATGTAACTGTATCAGGCCTATTGCTTACAATACTGTTGGTGGCTGGAGGGGTCTTCAATCTCGTGTGACCTTGCTAAAATTTACTGTTTGCTAGGTTAACATCAAGCATCGTTAACGGTATTTATCAGGCCAATACCGGCACATAATTTTCTGCCTTGAAATCGTCAGGATATATTGCCCAACTATTGCAAAGATATTACTGCCGTGTGGTCTCTTCATCCGTCTCATGGTGTCACTCACTTGTGCATCCTGCTAGGCATTTGGCAGAAGCAGATGCTATTTGACGGAACAGTTGCATGGCCCAGAGTAGCAACATATTAAATAGTGACCCCGGTCACCCATGGTAGTGTTGATTTGATGTTATGGATCCCCAGACATTCCAACGTGCAAGCCACAGCGATGCTGCCTATTGCAAAATTGTGCAGAGTACGAACGTTGTAGTTTAAGCATAGTTATTATTGTGTAATTTAAAGTTGTTGTGTTAGCAGTCATTGCTAAATCAATAGTTGATTGTTCAGAGACACTCAGGAAATTAATACCTACAGTTTGTGTTTCAACTATTGTCCTTGTAATGTATTAAAATTGAAAACGTCGTTAATAAATACGAGTCAGTGCGATTCCAACTAAAGAAAACATCCAACATGTCATCGACAGTATTAAGTACCTTGTTGCAGATTTGCTTTACTGACAAGTTCTATACGAGGTATAACTTAACATGACACCTGTTGTAAAAACGTTTAAAAAATAGGAACGTTCAAACAATATAGGCGAAACTGGATCATGATCTGTAGCACCAGAAAAGTTTAATCAGAGCTGCTGATTCATAGACTCGTACATTTTATTTTCATAATGCTCCTAAAACATGTAATGGCAATCATATAGTTCTTGCGGCAATATCCACCCTGAAACAGGGAGCTCTGCTCCAGACCCCAATAAAGAAATGTAGTGAAGGAGGATAGATAAGCACTGAAAAGTAGGAGAGGGATGAAAATCAAGTTTTATTTCAACTCTAAGCAGCTTTAGATAACTAGGCCTATAGAGACAATTGGCCTGAGATGAACTTTCAATTCACACGTAAACACTGCGAATGCAAATGGACTATGCGTAAAAGTACTGCTCTAAATGTGGGTCTCAAATCAGAATCTGCACGTGGCTGCGGACTCAAAAAGTCGAAAATCTGCTCATCTCTGCTGCTCAGTTATATTGTGAGGACGGTGAGCGTAATCGACTGTTTACGTGCAAGATTTTAGTGATGAAATTGTGACGATATGTTTCTCAAGCCATATCAATTCCAACGTAGACAATTAAGAATTGATTCATTTACAAGATGGCCGACTGTCCTGGCATAAAACGGACGTACAATGTTAGAATAATCAGCCGATTAATCGACGCTTGTTCGGCGCGCATTATCCAACTCTGCAGACGGCCTGCAGCTTTTAATATTTTGGCAGACGGTGCAGTGTGACTCCCAGAGTGCCCTGGTGATTGGAAAATCTTGCTTCAAAGAACCCCAGCATAGTATTCGATCAAAATCTCATCGAAATTGATCAAAGTCCTATTCGCCCCATGTTATTTTCGGCTGCAAGAGACTGCGCTAATGTGTCACAGTGGTATGTTTTGTGTCAAATTGTAAAAATTATTAAAGTTCACTTTTTTGCGACAATCAGTCAAAATTCGTTAAAAATTGGCTCGCCATAAATTTTATCTTGTTTTTATGTTCATGTATGTCATCTATTTCAACAAGAAAGCCTAGCTAACGCAAAGGGAATGCGTGACAGCAGTGCATGTATGAAGGCCCACTGCCCACCGGAGTGTTCACGATAAGTTAATATCAGGCCCGTCGAGAGGGTGGGGTAGGGGGATTAGCTACCCCGGGCCCCGTGACGTTTGGGGAGCCCCGCCGTCGGCCAGAAATACAAAGTACGCCAGAATGTACCATTTTGAAAGGAAAAAATTGAAAATGTTTGGGGGCCCCGCGAGAATGTTTCCCCTGGTCCCGCTGTGGCTCTCGACGAAGATCCAAAATCACCATCTGCACTGCATAACGAGTTAGCTGAGTGGCGCCACCTTGTGAATGCTATAGAGTTGTGTCACAGCCCGAAATCACCAAAAAAAATCCATGAAACCCCTTATTTTGGCATTCAAGGTCATCCAAGGTCATTGCTCTGGGTGGCAATCGAAAGCGCGTGTACGACTTCCTATTAGTGATTAATAGTAACCTAGGCCCTATTTCGCACCGTTTCTGAGATACAGCAACTTATTGGCTGAAAATCGTAAAATTTTCCTACCCCCTCTCATTTTGCGCCCTCGCTTGGGGAGACCCCTTTCGAATTTATGAAAAAGCTTATGGTTCATGAAACTAGAGTCTTCCAGGGAGCCGACGGTGAAAATTTGGAAATCCTAGCTTGCACGTTTTTGACTGATCCACCCGTGTGACGGACGGACAGACAGACAGACGGACGGACGGACGGACAGAATCGTGATGGCTAAGATGCGCTATAGCAGTACCTGCTGTCGCGCATAAAAAGTGAAATTTTCATGACAGTTTTTCTTTAAGTTGACTTCATGTTTTTGTTGTCTGTTCTTGAACATCGTGGGCCAGAAGACAAATCTATCTGGCAGGATCTTGAACCCTCAGCCAAATTAGTTGTCAATTGTGGCTAAGGGCTCTATGGGATGTCGCCCCCATGAGCCAGAATTTGAGCACCGCTAACATACACTGAGCAGTATTAATGCCCATACAAAAACTGTTGAAGCTTCTCTGATCAAATATCACTCAGATCTGACAATATCACAGTTGAGCCCACACAGCGACTCTTAATGAACTATCTCCAGAAGACCTGGTGCCTGATGTCATAGTCTCGGCTGCGCAATGACCCTCAGTTTGTCAGTTGCTGTAAAGTCGTCGATGAGAACTGATGGAAGTTCAATGTAACGACCTGCAACAAGCATAGCATAGTGGCTGAGATGCAACACCAATTGCTTCATACTACAGTTAGAAATCGACATTCTAATTCAGCATAAACTATCTCAAAGTATGTTGGTATTTTTAGATGTATTTATTTAATATTCATTTAATTTATTTATTGCTAACAGTACTAAACCCATGCTGGGCCAGCCAAGAAAAAGACACAACCGGCTTTGATATTCACTGAAAAGAAATTATGACAGCATTGTCAAACTAGAGGGAAACTCAAGAGAGCACAAACCACTGCCAACACATAGGACTGAATTGAAATTCATGTGCTAAAGACCTATGTCAGTTTTGCAACTGAATTCACCGGATGCCAGCTCTATAGTTGGTGGAGGTTTGATAAAGAACCCTTCAATCCTATTCTGGTTCCTAATGCGGTCAGTATTTCAAACATGTTGCTTCAAAAGCTTGACACCGATTCTGTTGGTTAACAAAGATACGGCAAAGTGCCATACCCATACTGGGCATAAGCGGGGTGCTCATCTCCCTTTCTGTGGCCATTGAGCCCGTAGGTGGATAGACCACAGAGCCTGACGCATAGCCAGCACAACGCCAGACCTACGGTTACCTTCCCAGCCGCAGAGCATCACCGCCCTTTGACCACCGGTACCAAATTATACTGCTTGGTGAACAGAAGCACGTGTGTGAACAACTTACCCAAGGTTGTTACCTGGCAGTGCACCGAGCGGGAGTCAAACCTGCAACCTCAGGGTTACAAGTTTGGCATGCTACCACTACACCACCAAGCCGCAAATAATGCTCACAGTCAATAAGACAGTGAAATCTTACCAATCTCGTTTGCAATCCGTGACAACTCCACATTGTTTGGAGAAATCCACAGCTCACCGTTCCTACAACCAGTAGACTATAAATCATGATGTGGCAGAGTATATGGCTGCATCTGTAAGTGTTCAAATCAAAATAATAGATTCACGATATACCTTCTAACGATGCAGAATCTAATCAGTTTGTCTTTGTTCCAAAATGCACTACTGACGAACATGGCGAAAAACTATCAACACATACAAGCGATATTGTGAAAACAACAGCTTGCCCTGACAGACAGAGAGACAAACAGACACAACAAACGTATGGACAGATGACAATAGCACAGTGCCTCTAAAACCTCTTAATGGTAGTGGAGGCATAATAAATCTTAATGACTGAAATATCAAAACCTAGCACACAAACGTGCCAGCAATACCGTTTGTCTCTAAAGAGTGTGTTGAGATCGGCGAGCACAGTGAGTGCATTGCCAATGAGGTCCATTGACATGATCTCATAATGTCTTACTGCACTCTGCTCCAGTAGTTGTAGCGCTAGTTGCTGGATGTCCTGGGATAGGTCCTTGGGACGCTTCGGCAACGCTCGGCCGTGCACATCTACAGGCAGCGACAGCAGGTGCTGACATGCCACCTGGTGAATGCACATGAACAAGAAAACATTTATTTTAACAAGTTATGCAGATTCATCCATATGTAATCTTTATATTGATTGATAAACCAAGAAAAAGGGTCCTACCAACTTCCACACATCTCTAACTACTTACTATCTGCTGTAGCGACACCTGGTGGACAGTCATTCCGAAGAAGGCAGCAGCAGTTGCTAAACACACTGATAATCTGTATCGATGTAGAAGCTGTATACACTATCTCAAAAAACATCCTGAACATTTTCGATTGTAACTTGAAGAAAGATTATTGGATTTTAATAATTTTTGGTAAGAATATTCCTGAGACAACTGGCCATCAAATCATTATGTAGTTTCCCACCTCATGCACCGTATGTTTCTGCATTACCTGGTGATATCAGAACCAACGAAATGTTGCATTTTTACAAAAAGTGGTATTATCACTTAATGTAAATAACGCAGAAAAACACATTTTGTTTACATTTTATACACTTTGGCTGACACTTTATCCAGTTCTTTCGTTTCTTAGCTGCCTGCAATAAAACTGATCGAAATGTTGGCCAATTGTGCAATCACAAACATGGAGACAATTTCTCCATTCATTGACAGCAGTATCAACAATGTTATGCTCCAGACTAATCCAGACTTCACCAGTCGCTTCTTGAATCCATAAACATTCCTTATCATATCTCCGTAACGGTGCAAGATAAACGCATGGTTCCAATGAACCACCAATAGGAAACCACATATGCCGAGTCCAATGGTCGTGACCTCAATATCTTTGGGACCCCGTACCTCCGTAACTGTGCAAGATAGATGCATGGTTACAATGGACCGCCAATAGGAAACCGCATACCGAGTCCAATGGTCACGTGAACGATGACGTCACGTTACCCACAAAGGTCAAGTTCAACAGCACATTGACAGTTAGGCGATGTGATGGTGAGTGATATCACCTTTTTATGATTTTTGCTGTTTTTGATGTGTCACTCATTGCATGTCGCCGTTAACAAGTGTATAAACTGATGTTTTGTACATTTATATTTGCTGTTTTATTACAATAACAAAGTTTTTATGTTGATGGTCAATTATAAACCATCTGCTTTCCACGGCCATGAAGACACTGAACCTTAAATATTTTGGGGGTCAGGATTTTGATCTTTTTCACATAAATATGCCGGAGCCAACACTATTCATGCCCGCATACAAAAGAAAATATAAAACTAAAACGTCAAAGACAAACATGCCACTACCAAGTAACAGTAGTTTTCAATCCATACAGTGCAACCTGCAGGTCCTATCAAACACACTAACAAAACTCACAACTAGGAACAAGCATAAAATCCTCAGTGCCAGAGACAGTGAGAGTTAATGGCTAGGCACTACTTACTGAAAACATTTATATACTTAAACATATCCACTGCTTATGAAGACTTCTCAAACGCTCTAACAATGTTAATACCTGGATATCATCATCATATGAACATACTGTCAGCAACTGTTTTTTTAATAATCAGTCAACAGACCAGCAATTTTTCAAGGATCTCTATGAATCTGGTAGAAGTTAAGGCTGCGTTCACATGAATACGAGTACGAGTCCGGCACTGTACGGGTTCCCGTATACGAGTTCTGGCAAACACGAGTTTGCGTGTATTTCAATGGCAGCTGTTCACATACATATGAATATGGGTTACATGTAAATTTCACTCGTACGAGTAGTTTCTGTGCAAATCGTGTTTTTATCCAACTCGTATAAAGTAAACTACTCGTTATCTGTACCACTGCTAAAGCATAGCATGGGACAGATTATAAAATCACTTGTGTCTGTCTGTCATTCTGTCAGTCTGTCTGTAAACAATCCTACGGCAGCAATTTTGATTCAATTTTGATTCAATTTTGCACAGTGATTCGGCACCCGAAAAGTAAGATCGAGTTTGTATAGGATAAAAATCTGACAACACCTTCCCCTATTTTACCTCATTTTTTTAAAAATTTGCATTACGGCCTATGGGGACATCAAAGTGGTATAACTCGGTCCCCGTAAAAGATAATTGTGCGCTGTGTTTATCTACCCCCTATTTTCTCGGTCGTGCAATCTAACGGTGTTATTTAAATTTACCCCCTATCGACCCTGTTGCCATAGCAACCATTCAAAAGTTGCAAAAATTTTGCATTACAGCCAATGGAGATTTCAAAGCGGTATAACTCGGTCCCAGTAAAAAATAATTGCCCATTCTTTGCACCTACCCCCTATTTTCGGGCCTAGGCTCTCCGATGGTGTCATTTGAATTTTATCTCTGCCAACCCCTGTTACCATAACAACGAATTTTGGGACAAAACTGACTACAACTTGGCCCCCGTGAAAGACAATTGCGTGCTGTTTGCACCTACCTCCCTATTTTTGGGCCCATGCTATCCGATGGTGTCATTTGAATTTTCTTCCCCCTCCAGATCCCTGTTGCCATGGCAACAAATTTTGGAACAAAACTGACTACAACTTGGCCCCTGTGAAAAATAACTGCTCCCTGTTTGCACCTACCCCCTATTTTCGGGCCCGGGCTATGCAATGGTGTCATGTAAATTTCTCCCCTGAAGAACCCTGTTGTCATGGCAACCAACCGTTATTATTCAAAGACAAAATTGGCTGCAGGCTCACAAAAGCGTCAAACGCTGAAATGCAGCTGCTAGGCTATATAGCGTGGCAATTGGACAGATCCTCGTTCCACAGAACGTATTTCTAGTAAATAGCATTAATAAAATTTATAAAAACCGTGGTGCATATTTGATGTCAGAACTGACGTCATCGCAAAGTTGTTCATCCACAGAGATGTGCGGTTTGTAAAAATAGTAACTTCGTAGTGGAATAGTGTTGTTTTAATGGCAAAGCATTTCTTCGATTCGATTTTATTCAATATGGCCGACACGCATTTAGTTATGTGCTTGTACAAGTGACCATGAACGTTCCACTCATACGAGTATAGCTTCTACGAGTTGTAAACCGAAACCTGGACACGTACTCGTACTCGTACTCATGTCTGTGTGAACACAGCCTAACTGTTAGTACAAATCCAGTGAATTCGGTGACTCACCCAGTAAGCGAGGAGGAATGGTTCAAACATCTGGCTGTAGAATGTTGTGTGTTTGTTCAGGGATTTCTGAACCAAGATCTCATTATTGGCAGCATTCATTGTCAGTGCACCAGAGTGCTTCAGTGATAATATGGCCTGCTCAAAGTCCTACACGATCAGTCAATCAATCAGTATCAGTCTTTTTAGGTGTGTGCAGTTTTCAAAATATGACTTCGGTTCGGTTGTCAGTTCAGTTTTGAAAAAAAAACTGCGGTTTTCAGTTCAGTTTTTGGTTTTTATTATCTGAAATTTAGTGTGTAGTATACTGTATTACTTTTCTATTACTGTCATCTGAGGCAACCAGCTTTAACGCTGCCTATGACGTTAAAAATTACACAGACTACTTCGTATGCTGACTGCTGTAATGGTCCAACTAATCGTCGGTCAAAGTGTTTCAAAAATAAGCCTAGAGAAAGCTACTTTGACTGATATGAAAAGTGTAATAACCATCTAAAAGCATCAATTTAGTTTCTTGAAACTTTGGTTTAGTTTTTAAAAACCAAAAACTAAAATTTTTTACGGATAGCACACATCCATAATTCTATTACTGTCAGAGCACAAAAGACTGCTATGCTGAAAGTACGGTCAACTGCAAATCCTGAATCAAGCACAATCAGTTTATTAACAGCTAAGATGTAATGTGATAACAAACAAGTTATTTGCCAAATGCAGACAATAAAAGACAAAATAAACTTGACAGAAATATGATAAAAGTAGGCTAATAAAAACATATCACATATGTATAATGCGCATATATATGTAACATTAATGGCAGTTCTAATAATCTTCCCTGTTATGCTCCAGACAGTCATCAATCTCAGAATGCTGTCTATTGGAGGACAGGGGCATATAGCATAGTGCAAAATGTGTAAAACTACTGCTCATTTCTAGTTGCTAGCAGTGTTCAAAAGAGGTCGCTTCTCTATCTACTTGTTCTGAGCTGAGTTACAATTGCTTTTCTAAAAAATCTCATGAATAATCATTTGATCACGCACAAACAAACGAATTAGCAGGTGGGACTTTGCTGTCATCTGACAAATCTTTATCAATATCAGTGAGCAGCGATAAAGAGAACTGCACAAAATCTCTGTGAATCATCACTTTGCAGCAGTAGGTAGCTTTAGGCATCATTTATAAGATGTAGTTTTTTTGTGAGATACTAGTGCACTCAGTGCAACAGAAATGATCTATGATTCTGGCTATACATGACATGACGTACCGGTCGAGTTTGCCGTGGCTGAAACACAAAATCTCGAGACAGAACTTTCTCTAGGAAGACATATTGATCATACAACTCCCCTGAGAACAAAAACAGATAATAATTTCATAAAGATGTTAAACAATAACTTATAACAGCAAAAAAAACTGAATTAAAGAGCATTATACAGCATTAATCATTAAAAGTGCAACTACAACAATGTATTTACTATTTAGTGGTTCTGCTGCTAAAACAACCCAAAGTATGTTTAACTGATTCTGTTACGGCATGCAACCGATCAGCTCACTGGCTATTTTAGCCCACAATCAATTTGTGTATCATTAATCTTATTTTGTGCAACATTAAATCACGGCTTGCATATCTTCAAAACAGTTCACTGTCAGCATTATCACTATGCTGTAAAGGTTTGCAGAATTTGCACTTAGCAGACATTAGACATTACAAAAACTGTTCATTTTTCAAAGTTATTATGCAAAAAATGCATTGCAATGAAAAACTAACTATGTTGCAAGATAAGAATGCTACCTCTATGCAAATGTTTTAGTTTGCTCATAACACTAAAAAAGTACTCCAGGCAGTAGTCGTACATCATAATAATTAGGATATTATGCAACGAGCATGACAGGCTCGCTACAACAACAAGGTTATTCCCAGAAAATATTTCTTACAGCAATCCCTCTTTCATAGAAAAAAGCAGCATAATCATTGTAATGACATCTGGTGTGATATTGCTGCTCGTCAAGCTATTAAATTTTTTTAAAAACTGCAATCATCATCATCTCAGAATTTATTGAGTAATAGTGACGCACCAATCGTAATGACATCTTGCGTGGTGCAGCTGTTAATGACCAAGGCAATAATGGCAACGCGAACAAACACATGAGCTGTCTGATTACGATACGATGCAAGTATTAGGTTGGATGCAGCGTTCTGCATGATGTCGGCACGAGGTAAAGGTCTCGACAGGTGCGACGGTCGAACCAGCTTCAACTCGACTAGATTGTCCGGTGACACAGACACTACGTTGTTGTGTAGCGACAGATTGTGACATATCACCGACTCATACAATGCATCACCTTAATACACATAAGTAAGTAAATAAGTGTACTTGTAGCGCATGCAATTAAACAAACAAGAAATCCAGCTGTTGCTAAAGAATGTGGACAGTATTGCCTATGTCCGAAGGCCAGCATCTGACTTTCAGTTGCAGAGAGAAATCGATTACTCTCTGATGAGTGCAGTTCCACAGATGTTGTCGCTGCTTTCAAATGTTACAATCAACGCTAGCATAACTGACATCATGTGTGGTCATCTGGCCAAGCATTATATCGTATTAATAAAAACTAGAAAAGCAGTCGTAGCCCGCACACCTCCGCCAAGGGCTTGTCAGATTGTACTGTAGATTTCACCTACGCGTTTCAAACTAGAGTTGCATTTTCCACAGTGACCTAGTTCCACGTGACCTAAAAACCGTGATTGGATAGGCCTACACTGCCGCTTTGCCAGCGGTTCCCGTATGCCCACTTTAACGCAATGGTAACGAAAATTTCAAAGTGATCCAGAATCCAGGATTCCTGCCAGATTACCCCCAAAATTTAATCACTTGTAGCTTATGCCATGCCCGATACCCTCAAAATTTCAGAAAGATCCGTCCATAACTTTTTGAGTTATCTTGTACACACACACACAGACAAACAGACAGACAAACAAAAACTGGCAAAAACATAACCTCCTTGGCGGAGGTAATAAGTTACAACCCATTTGGAGAAATGGGCTGCTATAAGGAGTTCAACTTTATATGACAGGGTAGCCGTCAGGCAACACTATTTACTTGCTCAGACAAAACTTTTAAAAAAAATGTCTTACCAAGACATGCTGGATTAACTTCCTGCTACAAAACCAACCATCCAAGCACAGAAACAGAGTTTGTATGTGTGAAAAAGTAACAAAACTCTCCAAAATATCAAATCTTAAACTGATCTTAAACTGGCCAGTTTCTGGTGCCTGTTTCTAGTACCAGTCAAATGGTACCAGAAACTGGTTAGTCTGTCATACTTTTCTGGTGCCAGATTTTTCTAGTGCCAGAAACCGGCGCCGGTTAGAGCATGTTCAATTTCGTGCCGGAAACCGGCTGGAAAGCTGAACTGTGATTGGTCAGTCTGAGCAGACGACAACACTGCTTGTTTGTTTATGAACAAAAATGAAAATAAAGTTGCTTTTCCTTTTGGATTTTTTAACAACCTATCATGATAAAACATCTGCTATAACATCAACGTCCTCAAAATTCTGAAAATCGGAACCCATCTTTGTTATTTTTCTGCCGGAATTATTTGCTGACAAAGTGTGTCATGGTTTTTGGCACCAGATGAATGGCGCCTGTTTATGGCGACAGAAACTGGTGCCGAAAACAGGTGCCAGAAACTGGCCAATGTGTCATCAACTTAAGTATCCCAAGTCACCTGGCCAGTCGACATAAGCACCAAAGTTCTGAGCCTGTCGTTTGAGCCAATCGGACTCCTTGATGAGCTGTGGGATGGAAATTCCATTCCAGCTCTGAATGAGGATGGTGGCTATGAGAGACCACGAAGAGATCACCATGTGTCTTTGATGACGACGAACTACTTCAAACACCAAATCACCGATGAGAGCTGTCTCAGCCTGGTTCAAGCTGTTTATGTACCTACAAAGAACATAATACTACAACAACTACTACAACTTTGTACGCTGGGTAATTAGAGCCATCTTTGACTGATTCAAGCTGTTCGTGTATTTACAGAGTCCACTATACTACTACTCAATACTACTACAACAACGATTACAACAAATACTACAACAAATACTAAAACTTCAAACACTAAATCACGAAATCATAAATAAAGCACAACCACACCAGTTCTGATCCAAAATCTAGGTTTTTAATGAAACCAAACCAAAGTTGATTATGACCATAGTTATTTTATAAACTAGAAAAAACTTTGGAAAAACATTCCATATGCTGTTATTCTGAATCTGCAACAGACTTGAGGCACCACACTATCATGATTAACCAAAAAAAACTGCAAAACAAACATTCTAAAAAGCATCTAAATACAGAATGTCACAACTTATTCAACTACAGAGCAGTATTAAAATAATGTTCTAGAGGCTGAATACAACATTAGTCACTGTCAAGTACTGTTCACAATTTAGGTCTAAAAAGCCATTCTGTTACAACTACAGCTCAAATCATACCCAAAGCGTCTTTCCAAAGTAGATTTTAAAAAGGTTGAATTTCTACTCTTATGACATTCTATCAATAAAACAGCCCAAGAATAACAGGTAAGCATATTTAACCTAGTTTCCCAAACAAAAACTCAAGTAAATTCTGGGGCACTTCTGAAATTAGCAAACTGAGAGATTGAGACTATGTATAGCAATATGTATATGTCAACAGTACTTAGCATCTAGAAATTTTTAAAACTTATAATTCTACATTATTTCAACATATGAAAGCCAATACAGATAGAACTAGAAATTTGGGGCAAAGCCCAACGTGAGTCCGCCCGGCGCCCTAAGTCCGACTGGTGGAAATTAAAGCGGGGGGGTTAAATTTCCCTGGCATGAAAGTCATGTGGCCCGAACTCAAATGCATTGGTATACGCCGAACGCGCATTGTCGACTTAGGGTAGGTCAACATGAGCGCTTATAACTTGGTTCGTCGTGGAACGAATTTCACAAAATTTTTTCTTTTCAACGCCGAAAAGATCACTCTCGTCAACGCCGTTTAGATTTGTCGATATCTTTATCGTTTCCAGAGATATTCGCGGTCAAACTCGAAAGTTGTCATAAAACGTACTAAATTTTGGACGTTTTTTGCCCTCCCAAATTTTAAGGGGGGCGGTGCCCCCAAATTTCGTACTTGCATTCACACCCCAACCTAGAGATGCGTCAAGTGCCAAAATTTCGTCGGGCTATACCCCCTAACTCCGAAGTTATAAGCGCTCCTTTATTGCATTTTAAGCCAATTTTTGACTCCCCTTTGAAAAAAGTTGTAAGGGGGGCCCCGCCCCTGGTGGGGGGTGCGCTAGTAAGACTTGGTGATTCTCTAGCGCGTGTAAAAA
>Ga0209367_1005773_pt1 | contig 17133 bp, 11 predicted proteins | sample WorMetLIZISLAND2_FD_187412 | JGI IMG/M metagenome (GOLD analysis project Ga0209367, IMG submission 187412) | Marine gutless worms symbiont microbial communities from Max Planck institute for Marine Microbiology, Germany - Olavius geniculatus... ... | reverse complement strand
TATAACGCCAACGTTTGAAGTTGAACGAACTGTTGATTAGCAACATCATAGTCAGAAGTTACAGCAGATGTTCAAAGTGCTGTCCCTTTACTCGAACACAGGCCCGGAGACGTCTTCTCCATTCGTTGATTGCGTCATTGACAACGGTCTGCCGTAGGCCAGACCAGACCTCCACCAAGTGCTGCTTCAGTTCATCCTAAGCTGGTACCCCGTTTTATGAAATATCGTAAGCCCGTAACACATTACGATATTGAGTACCTTTTGACGATTTTCTCAGCTAATCATTATTATTATTAGGCACAGTTAGTTGGAGTTATTTCAAAACGTAATAGGGGTCTGGTTTTTTTTGAGACACAGTGTACTACAACTACTATGACAGTGACTACTTCTACTACTACTGCTACTACATACGCAGCCAGTGCAGACTGCTTTGCTGAGACAAGATCACTGAGTTCAGGCAATGCCTTCTGGAGCTCCACTGTACTCAGTCCCGTCTTACGCACTTTGCGTTGTCGATAGTGCGGCTTTATCTGACGAAGAGCCTCTAACTTTGGACTCTGAGTCGGGCTTTCATCCAGGTCACCTGCAACAGTCACAAACTGACTGTGCCAGTGTTATTTTTAGAATAACCTTGAAACACTGGCCCTTTTGATAATCTTTGGCATGCAACATAACAAAAAAGACATAAATGACTGCAGTATTGCCCACCTCGCCTTCAACGTTTGAATCGAAAATTGGTACTCCAGTCACAATTTTGCGCATAACAGCATACTTGCTATTGTAACTCTCTCCATCCATCAGGTCCATTGAGAGTGTGGAGTAAAGGGTAAGTTACCCTGGGCCCCGTGACGTTTGGGGGGCCCCACCGTCACTCAAAAATATAAAGTACACCATTTAAAAATATTCAAACATATTCTCCCCAAAGGGGCCCCTCAAGAATGTTTCCCCAAGCCCGCTGTGTCTCTCGATGGGTGTGCCGTCCATCTCTCTGTCCGTCCTGGTGTCACGGACAGTACCAACATTGATGACCTTGAACAACAAAGATAGGGGGAACTGTAGCAATGTCACAGTGCTATTATGGTACATTCTATGCTCTGAGGAGTAAATATAACTCAAATAAATCAACTACAGGCTTTTCATCTAAAATTTAAGCTGGGCCTTTCAAAACTGAAAAAAATGCAATATAACCCACTGGGTTGTTTTTTTTAAATAACCTACGCTTTTTAAAAAACCCCGGTTTATTCAACCTTGTACAAAACAGAAAAGCATATCCGTACTTTCAACAGGTGCAGATGTGTCAGCTGAGATGCTCACATCCACAGCGCCGGGTTGCTCTAAGCCACGAGCAGCAGTAGCAGCAGCAGCAGGTCCAGATTCAGCTTCATCGTCCACCTCGGTCAAGTGTTCCGGGACACATTCTAGCTGCAGATGGCCGAGACTTGAGCTGAGCCGTATGCTGCTGCTGCTCACGTCACACGGCACAGATGATGGTTCCGCCTGCAGTGACAATGTCTGCTTGTTGAGTGGGTCAAACGGCATCAGCCGACCAGCAGCAGCAGCGGCAGCTGTGTCCGTGTGGCCGTTATCATCAACATCATCACTCTCGTCACTGTCATTAGCCACACCAGCTGCACTGCGTGTGCCCGCTGACGCATGCTACACATTAAAGGTCAACCAGAAAAAATATACATCACCCATAATCAACAGCACTCTGTGACCCTAAGGAGGTGGGGTGGTGCTCATCTCCATTTCAGATGCCCTGAGCTGGCAGTGAGCGCAAACACAACTTACTCAAACGGGCAGACGGCCAGCCCTCTCCATATACTGCCGTTAACTTCTTGGTGGTTAGGCCAGTACCAAATTAGTCTGCCTGCATAGTCTGCTTGACGACAAAGGCACGTGTGTGTGAACAACTTGCCCAGGGTTCTTACTGAGCAGTGGACCTGCAAAGAATCAAACCAACGACCTCAGGATCATTGGTCTGACATGCTGCCATTCCGTTAGACTACACATTCACACATGTGCATTTGGAACAAAAGACAGTCATTTCAGCTCTGTCGGTTTCGCAACGCAAATTTTGACTGAGTCCAACATAAAATGTTCCCTTGCAGTGGGAGACCAAAGCATTTGTCCAACACAATGTTCCTTGAGATCACACGAGCATCCCAAATGTCATCTCATTCTATCCAACAACTGAGTTCAGCAATATCACTTAAAATACCTTTTCTGCATTTGGTCCAACAAAAACAACTAATTTTGAGCTTTGATAACATAATGACAGTTACTGGTAAAAAGGCATGCAATGTGTCAAAGTTTCAGAATTTTGTCTAAAAAAAGTGTAGCAGTTGCATGTCACTGTGTTTAAATATTTTTGCCTGATTTGCATAAATCATCACCACCACAAGCAGTAACATGGACGAACAAATTGACAGACAGATGAACAAACAGAGAGAAGAGAATAATAATGCAGCCAATTAAGATGGCAGCATAAAGATAAAAAACAGACAAAGAAATTTTGTCATGGTGTGAATACTCACAACAGCAACAAGCTGGGCTTCATCAATGAGAGAGCTGCGCTTGTTGTACTCAGCGATGCGGCCAACCTGCTCCTGCTGGCGCTGTATGAACGCCTCGGCGCTCATTGCCGGCATGGACCTAGAGGCAGCAAATGCCCTGTCAGAGTCCACCGAACCACTGAATGCACACGTCTTGCCACCGAGACGCAGCGGACAGACGCTGAATGCCCCCGGCGCCACTACGGGTGACTCAAGCTGCGGGGAGGACGGCAGGGATGACATCGGGGAATGACGGTCGACTGGTTCAGATGCATGTGACTTGGACACAGCACTATCATCAACAGCAGCAGCAGCAGCATTTATAACACTAGCAGGCATACTGCCAATGACCGCATTCTCGCTGTCAGGCTCAGCACTGACAATGATACTGCATCGACGACCATCAGATGGCGCCACTGCTGTAGCCGACATGGTAGCCGATGGTATTAGTGGCTGAGTCTCCAAGCTAAGAAATAGTCCAGGGCTCTGAGGCGGCGTCTCCATCTCAATGATATTCTCCAGATCACCGACCGACACTGTGCTTGTGTCTACAGCAACACATATACACAGACATGCAACATCAGCAGCAACCCTTCGTCTTCTTGTGTGCTCTGCAAGGCAGGTTCAGTTGTTGATGATTCCATCTGATGCGATGTTCAGCTGTTCTCTCCAACTCCTGGTAACTGATCTACTTGTCTTCTAGTTAACTTTTTTAATGTCCAGGTTTCTGAGCCACAGAGATATAATATAATACGATATGATATGACACTATATACAATAGATTATCTATAAAAATACGACAGCACAGTTCCGATATGAAACATGTCGGAACTGGGTGAATATGATATGTCGCACCCACGTACAGACGGGCAACCTTAGACCCAACCCTGACCTTTGATCTTCAAACTGAAAATCGACACACCAGTTATTATGCCCTGGGAAATGTTCCCATCAATTATGGCTTTTCTATGCCTATTTGTTCTCAAGTAAGAAACAAGTTAAAAGCTGACTGTTGCCAGAAACAATTAAGATTGCTAAAAATTAGTTACGGTTACTGCTAGACAGTTTTAACAAATGCAATAAATGAGCAAACAAAAGAAGCAATAAATGGAATGCTAGACCTCGTGTTCTGTGAATGATTGGACTTGCGGGCTCACAGTTTTCATCAGGTTTTCTGCACTCATGCTTGCGTGCTTCGACCGTGTTTATGGCAATACGAACCAGTGTCTGGATGATTCCCGATGCAGGACTAATGTTGTACTGGTACTGCAGCACACACACCAGTCAGCTGAGTTGACCTGAGCATATGATTATACATAGAGATTGTTTATGGTCAACAGACAGTCACCCATCTATGCAGTAACCAGGCCCAGTGTAAGGCAACTATGTTTATCTGTAAGTGCATGTGTTCGTTTGCTCTGTGTCCTACTGACGTATTCAAAAACAAAATTGGCTACAACTCGACTTGTACAAAAGACACCTTCAAGATCTTTGCACGAAACAGCAGGTTTTTAAGCTTCGGCAAGGAAATAGTATCATTTAAATTTCACCATGGCCAACCCTGGTTGTTGCGGTAACACATTTTGGAAAATTTTAAGACAAAACTGACAGTAATACACCCAACACAACTGTACAAAAATATGTTGATCACATTTACTCAACAGCACAGTGCATATTTTCAATGCAAACAGCAATTTACATATTTAGAGCGCGTTGCACAAACGTCTTTCAACTTTGAATTCGGGTCCAATTTGAAGTTGATCCTAGTTCAGCCATAATTTGCATTGCATCAAAGCGGTTCAAGCGTTGATCTCCATTCAATTCTGAAAAGCCGTCTGACCAACGATCAAATTCTGATCTCGGTTCAAGTGATGAATGCGGGGATACTGTTGCTGCAAAAATTGTCCGATTCGAATCTTATCCTGTCCAAAAAACTTCTCCGTATCGAATTATAAGAGCACTAATACAATGATTCTAATGATCTGCATATGTTAGATTTCTACTATATTCGTTTTATGTTCTCTTTGTGCTCAATAAGTTAACAAATAGATGAATAAATCACATTTATTGATGGCAATGTTGCGTTGCTCCAGTGAACATACAAACGAACCCTAACCACAACAACAAAAACTCATTCGTATCGATTTATAAGACGTATAATTCAATTATACTTGTGATCTGGATATGCTAAATTTGTGCTGCATCTGTTTTCTGTGGTCTTTTTGCAGGAAAAATTAATTAGTTGATAAATAAACCGCATTCTAGAGTGCCAATGTGCCATTGCTATGCCATAGCTACGGTAAACACAAATCTTGACAGCGGACGTAAAATAATAAATAAATAACTGTTGGAACACAAAATGTGTATTTGCGGTACTTTATACTTTATTATGCAACTGTTGATGCAAAGATTGTGTAATAACTTCAGGGAAAATCAAAATTCGAACAAATTACGGCCAATTGGCACTGGACCGTTTTGTAAGCATTGCGTGTGACTGCGACGTCACTGTAGTTGGCCTACGAGCTGAGCATGCTTGACCAATCAGTGTCGTCCACAGTATAACCACGGTCATTCCACTGAACGGGATCAGCTGATCCGAGTTCAACTTGGTGCAATGTAATTCAGCGTGAACTCATGAATGACGTTGGTGCAACACGCCCTTAGCCAGTCAACCAATGGTTAATTAATAGTCAGTACAACAAGCTCAAATACATCAAATGCCGTTCATAGATAAACACTGCACATGAAAAACAGTGGAGAACAGCCTTCCAGTTCATCAGAGACAATCCAATGTTAAATTTGAACAGTTTAAGTGGTTGCTATATTCTAGTTTGGGTGTTGAGACTGTGGTGCAGTGTGAAAAAATAACCCTTTAATTGTGCTTTCCAAAAATGGTCTTGCTTACCTACGTTGTTTATTGCTGACATAGATAAAATTTGCAGATTGTCCCAAACCACACAAGCCTGTAATATAATTAATTGTACATCAATAATGTTAATCCTTCACTCTTTTAGCAAAATCATTTTCCAACATCAATTGCGTGCTACTTGGAGAACTTAAGCTGTGCAAAGAAAACTCTCTGTATGCGACAAACTGTAACAACAATTAAATGAATTATAACAACAAAAAGCATGACAAGTATGACAGGCAGTGACAAGCTAAGTTGACAATTACAGCATGTTCAAGGATAAATGAAATATTACAACAGAAACCTTGTAAAGTATAACAAGCAGTGCAGTCAGCCAGCAGTGTCTGATCATTGGCTCAAGCAGCCAGACTGTGTAGTTTGGCGGCTGGTAGTCGCTGGCATAGCGCTGTGGTGATGGACAGTACTGCAGCAAGATCATCGACATTGGCAGAATAATGTTCCCCAGCTCATGATTTTCATCCAATACCTGAAGTCACATGTCACAGATCTCTAGTCCAGGGTTTGTACATACTCTAAACACTGTTTTCCAGAAATTTCCAGGACTTGCAAAGACCAAAAAAGGGTTTTCCAAGACTGGAAAAAAAGTGTTTTCAATGACTTTCCAGGCCACACTACGTTCACAAACATGGTTGCACGTGCGGTCAAACAGTTTTCGACATAACTGCATTACAATATGAATTAACAAGTCAGGTTTCAGGGAACCCTAAAGCCAAAGCCTTTTAGTTTTTTGACGTCCCATAGAAGTAACAAAATCGCCTTATTCTCTGCATTTTGCAAATGCAGAAAATTTCTAGGACCACTACTTTAGAATTCTAAGACCTCTCCAGGGTTTTCCAGGACTAATGCTTTATTCCAAAACTTTCCAAGCCTGGAAATCTCAACACTTTAATTCTAGTACTGTCCTTACCTTACCTTACCTTACCTCCGGGGTGGACAGGCTCTTACACCTACCCAGCACTGAGGCCGTATCAGCTCAGCCCAATGCGCGTCCCCGAATGTAACCACAAGGTTACAGGTAGCGGCTATAAAGCCGTAAACGGCTATGAAGCCGTAAATAAACAGCTGTAAAGCCGTAAGTAGATGGCTATAAAGCCGTAGTCGGCTGTGAAGCCGAAACCAGCGCAAGAGCACTGGTAACGTGTAGCAATCTGCCTACACGAGCTTGGTCAGCGCTTAGTTGGCTTCTCGCCTCCAGATTTTAGAAATCTTTTGAGTCATCGGTGCAAAGCCCCACCACTACGGCAAGGTGGCTGACCACGGTGGGGTTTTGTACTGTCACTGATAGTTAAATTATTATGAGTGCTGCACACACAGTAAAATTATTAATGATGTAGAGGAATATTATTTGGTTTCAATAGAGATTGTCAATAGACATGTGTTGCTCAGAAGTCAAACAATAATGATGAGTTATATGCTGAGTACAAGTGAATGTAAACACTACTCATTCAGGTAAAGATCACATGAACCGTAAACTAAAAGCGGCATCCTGAAACTTATGTCTGTGTGAACGTAGCCTTCAGCTGTGTGCCTGCAATGAGCATCTAGCAGACTGACTGACTCAAGGCAGTGAAGACGAGTGAACAGAAGTGCAAAACTTACCTTTGCCAGTCCAAACATGTAGGCGTTGAACACCGCCGAATACCTGTCAACAAAATACATCAATGTCCTGCAAACTGAAAAAATACATGCAATGGTGTGGTGTGGCCAAATCATAGTAAATAATCAACGTAGCTGTTCTACACCAGGCCCAGCTGGCTATTGCATAGATGGCTGGTTCTGGTGAACAATGTGTACATATATCTAAACATTTAGAACACCCAGGTCAACTCAGCCTTCCATCCCTTTGGGGTAAATAAATCAAGTACCGGCTTGGCTGACTGGGGTTAAGGCATGATGTGTTCACCTGTGATCCCACAGGGCAGGTGATGACACTCCACAGCACTGAGATGGGTTCATGTAAATAGCTATGCACACCCTTTATGCACACACATAACAGAAACAGATATAAAATAAAATAGTCTCTTCTGGAGTGAAACGTCAACTCTACTATACACCCCTTGATTACTCAACAAGCCACAATCTTCACAAACAACTCATGCGAAAGACCAACCTCAGCTTGTACGGTGGAACACAAAATGATTTCTCCGTCTGATTGTAGCCAAGAAGCACGCTGAGATGTCGCAGTACAACGTCCTGCCAATCAATCAAAAGCAATCAGAGTTTTGAGTTAGAAAATGTGAGTTGAATGGAATTTTTCTGAAAATTATAGCAGTAAATCTTAGGAATAATTCCACCAATCTTTTTCTGAACACTGTCCAAAAGGAGAGAACCTCCAGAAACTTAAAAATATTTAAGAAATTATTCAGTTATTCATGTTGCAAGTTTGCTGAATCACACAGTACTAAGAGTAAGGCCCAATCAGATCCAGTAACGTACATTTTGACATTTTCGAACCCAGAAAAAAATATGTCAGTGTTAGGTATGACATCCATATAAATTGCATTTGGCTTTAATATCAAGAAAATTACTAAATGTTCCAAAAATTTCCCCAAAAAATCAAAAATGTTTTACCAAAAATTTCACAACCCTGAGCTTGATTGGCAGCTATTTGCTGTCAAACAAACTCATCCATTACAGATACTAAAACTGCTAAGATATGCCATCATCAGATCACTAACAGTACACTACCTAGTAGCAGAAACGTTATAATTCATCAACAAGACAGACTGAAGTTTGCTAGATCAACTATACAGCATGCTCACGTCCTGCCAATCAAATTGTTTTACTCTCAGCTGTCCCAGTGTAATGCTACTCTAACCCTAACCCTGATCCATATGACCTACTCAAATGAACACAGGCCCAGCACATCAGTTGCTCCTATTCTGACTGTGAGAAATGTTCACAGCAATTTCGCTTTTTACATCTTTTCATTTTCGAGTGAGGGGCCGGTATGAGACAAACAAACGAAAAGACAGATGGACAAAGTCTATCAGCGTGGCTGTATAACAAAATACAAGCATGAGCGTAATCACAGCCTGACCTGATGCATCTTATCCTGCTCTGAGGACTGTGTCATAAACTACACAAAAACAGTATACAATGCATTTAGTGAATTTCTTAGTTAAATTAATTATTAACTAAAAGTTGCGCCTTTCTAACGTTAATAACTATAACCATAGCAGTCTCGCAAAACACACTGCTGCTGGTGATGTCACAGACAATGCTAAATACGTTCACTTAACAGAGATAGCAATGCTACTGATAGCACATTAACAACAATCAATAAGACATAACAATATCGCCAACTGCACTGTGTAGGCCTACCATAATGCCATCATCAGCTATGCAGCAACTATGCAGACAGATGCTCTGCTGCTACAGGTCCGAAACTACGAAACAGTCTTTCAGCTTGCCTGAGACAAACCAACATTAGTTTTCAACAGTTTAAGTGGCTGCTAAAAAGACATATATTTTTTGTTTGGGTGTTCAGATCGCAGCACATTGTGGCTAAATATGAAACTGCACCTTTTAAGCTACGTTACTTACTTAGATATATCAATAATAGTGAAACCTTCATCAGTAGGAAGACAAGCTGGTGCAGTATTTCACGATCAACTCCTTCCATCTCCATAGCTCTCTGCAGCAGTGCGGTGAAGTTACTCTCGCCATCTGTGTACTCCTTCAAGTGACCTCCTGGAAGATTAATGAACAAAAGATTCACACACACTCAATATGAGACACATGAGCTAACTGACCATACAAAACTAACTTGCAACACTTCTTAGGTCGTTCAAGGGAAAAAGCTACGCAAAAGTCTGACATAAAAATATCTTAAGAATAAAATGCAATTTGCATAAAGCCCTAAAATGCAGAAATAACTTGTATGCAAAAAAACTAAATCACCTCTAGAGGTTACCAAGTAAAACATTCAGAAATCAATTCCTAGGAATTACTTAGAAAGTCACAAATTCTTCAACCTAGGAAGAACCTAAGAAGATGTTACGAAAATTCCTAGAAAGTTTTATAAGTTGGGCCTCTAGTCTAGATGCATATTACGCCAGCTGGGTGGAAACAAATCAGATTCTACAGCTCCCAGGACCTGCATGAAACTCAGTAGCAAAAGATGTCTAGTATTACTTTTGTAATGTTGCCTTCCAAAAACAACAGTAGTTCACATGAATTTGCAAAAGTTACTATGAGAAATATCGTTAACTCTTTCATGTCCCAATTATGGTGAAAACAACCTTTTCCACGATGCCACAGTTATGACAGTACTGCACCGAGATATGTAAACATATGAGAAAATTCTTCAATACTTTTGGTAAAGTGCAGTCTCACGATGATTCGTACCAAAAATTACGAAAACAAGTTAAACTTTGTCAATGTTATGCAGAAAATACTGTAGACTCTTTTTGCTAACACTGTGTACAGATGTGTAAACAGAGAGAGTTACGAACACAGAAAAACAGACAGACAAAAAAACACGCAGAAGCAAACAGAGACCTGGAAAGATATAGTTAGTGAAGAAGCTAAGACCAAGCCTGGAGCCACGACTGCGAAACTGCGGCGCCGACCGTTGTCGAGTGTAAGGATTTTTATCTTTCTCTATCACACAGGCATGCAAATACACATCAAACACTATAAACATCACAAAATAACTATTTAAACCAGTTATGCATTAAAAAACTTTAGGTTTTTAACTCCAAATACTTATTCACATATTTTGAATAATCAAAACAAATAAACTGATTGCTCATTAAACACTAGACACTTATTAATACATAAACCTACCAATTCCAAGCAAACCTGCTAGTCATGTAGGCAATGCCACACTGGTTGGACAATAAAAAAGAATATAATCACGACTCACTCTAGTGGGTTTCTAAAGTCTATAATGAAATACAGGCCACAAAACAGCAGCATGCTACCAAGTAACCAAAATCTACAATAGCCGAATGAGCTACATAAATAACTTTCACAATCTGAAACAACACAATGGAACTCGACATAACACCAGTGCTATAGCACACGTAGTTGACACATGCAAGCATAACGTCTAAGTAGAACTACTAGGTATTGCTGATATCAAATCACGATGAATGTTGGTGTCAGCATTAGACAGATAGAACAGAAGACACACAGACAGGCTGAAGTCACTGACAGCTACAGTAACACTATACATAAAAAGAAGTAAGCCTCATAGCACACACTATGCAGGGTGACCACTTTCCAGACCAAATGAAATTCCCTGACTTTTCTCTGATGTTTCTAGTAGGGCAGGCAAAGATTCATCAAAATAGTATTTAATGCTATGGTCAAGAGTTATTGATCAGGCCAAGCAGCCCCTGTGCTTCAGGATTTATCACTTAATAAATTGTGGTTGCCATTGTAACAGCTGCAGAATGACATGCAAACGTAGCGAGTAAAACTTTTTTAAAGAAAATGTGAAATAAAGACATGTAGTACTGTACATAATGCCTAATAATTATACTTTCATTAATCTTTTTTCCAGTTTCCCATTATTTTTCCCTGACGTTTTCATTTTCCCTGACAACTTTGGAGTTCTCGGACTTTTCCAAGTTTTTCAGGCAAGCGGTCACCCTGAGAATGACTGCCAGCAGGGTGGTTAGCATGCAGAAGACTACTGGCCATCATGACACAAGATAACCAATCAGGCTAGGCATTTACACCACAAGCAATCACTGGGCTGCGATCTAACTGTACTCACTCATGTCCTCCAATATAACAGCTTCTGCACGAAATGGCAATAATGAAACATTGTTAGATATGCAGGTCTACACAGCATGAATCAATATGAACTGAAACAAAACTTGGCTTTGCAAAAATGTCAAATTTGTGGACTAAATAAACTAAAACTTAAGGACTACACACAAAAACGCATATATGTGCAGTTAGCAAATAACAGTAGTAAACTGAGAATTACAAAACACTAAAAACAACCATTTTTGTTGCCAGAAACTGCTAAGTTTCTGTTTCCGATATCATCTTAAAATAAAACTAAACTGAAATCTAAGCAAGCCCCATCAAAGTGTTGCTGCCAGAATACCGGACTGTAATAGTACAAGATATACAGAATGAAAAGCCATTCCATAAAATACATTATTCAGTACTGAACAAAACATCACAAAATATACACTGTGTCTCAAAAAAAGTAGAAACACACCATTCAGCATGCCAGATATCCACAAAGATGGGTCTAATAGAGTGTAGCATCGTATGGATCATTCATCATGATTTTGGTCTAAAGTGTCTTTCTTCTTCCAACACGCCTGTTGCTTACTATTGCTAGTTATTTCATTTTTTTGTTGCATTTATATTTCACAAGGTAGTGTAGCAACACAACTACAGTGTGGTGGGATTGGGACGTTCAATAACCACTTTGTTGCCAATTGTCCATAAAGCATGCCAATGAAAAAAATTTGACAATCGGTTAATATTTGTCAATGATACGAACAATCACAAAGTGGGACGTTTTTTGAGACACACTGTAGAAGAAAACAAGGCAGCAGCAACAAAAGCAGTACAATGCTGCTGGTGTGCTTGCAACAAAATGCGCAAAATTAACCATTGATATAGAAGACAAACCTGGGTCATAAGGCTGAGTAGTAGAGTGTGCAAGTAACATCAATGGTACTGAAGATGCTCGTCTATAGGGCGGCTTTGCCAGCAGACTGCCACTGACTGAACGTATGCTGTCGGTCCGAGCCAGTGCAAACCGAGCACAATTTATCTTACTTATGAAGCTCTTGCTGCCATGGTCACTGTTCTGTAGATCTGCAACGACATAAATTAAGGCTGTGAAAATTAAGGATTAATTAATCCATTACCTATTAAAAAATATGCTATTGAAATTTCTCTGACCAATTAAAATTTGAACAAAATACTTCAGTTCACATCAATAACATAACTAATCTGCAAATTTTGCACAGGACATGAAGTCAAGATTTGTTGTTCTGTACCACATGTATAGTATTAGATTTGCAGTTTGCATTTTGTAAGCTCTCATGATCAGACTACCGTACCAATTCGACTACACAATATATGGACTGCATCAGTCAATTTTTCCGATTTTGCTTTAGTTTTACACGCAACAGCAGCTACTACTGTAGCGCATCTTAGCCATTGCAATTCTGTCTGTCTATCTGTCACACGGGTGGATCAGTCAAAAATGGTGCAAGCTAGAATCACAAAATCTTCACCGTCGGCTGCCTGGAAGACTATAGTTTCAGGATCAGTAGAGCTTTTTCATAAATTCAAAAGGGGTCACCCTGATCAAGAGTGCTAAATAAGAGGGGAATGGGCAAAATTTGCGATTTTCAGCCGATACAGTGTTGGCTGAGCGAGACAGGTGGCGCCCTCTGATGAGTACAAGTAAAACACAATAGACAATTTGCCGTCGACTTAGACTTTGTTTTACTGGGTTTTCAAACATGCACCACTGTCGTGTGTTTCCGTTTGCATAAGCAGGGCTTTTCTTGGTAAGAGATAACTACCAAATCATCATCAGAATCATCACAGTAGGGTTTAATGTGGCCTCACTAAAAGCATTTTCAGAACAACGTTTCTGAAATCGGAAAGCATCTTGTTACTGACCGTGAAGGTTTGCAATGTCCGAGGTGCTTTCGAGATCGAGTTGTGCCTCAAGACAGAGAGTGTCGAAGCGGTTGAGGAACATTTCCCAGGTCAAGATCTCCTGACGCTTGAGAGCCGTGGAGAGCAAGAACATGCTGTGAAGAATCATCGAACGATCGCTGATCACCGTATCAAACTGAAACTCCAGACACTCCAGTAGACACTGCACACAGCAAACACACCATCAAACAAGATCATCAAGCTGGCTCAAGGCTGCTAAGTACTGTCCCCAGGCAGCCCCAGTTGTTTCCGCAGGCAGGAATAAAGTGGCGCTATCTAGCGAATGACATTTCTCGAGTTCAAGTCAAGTGGTTCGGGCAGTATAATGCACAGTTTGCACATAAAAAACACACAAAAAACCCCACGTGACCTTGATTTTTGACTTATGACCTTGAAATTCAATGTGGTTCTAGAAGTCGTCGAGTTACACGTTATGTGAAATTGCATCAAGCAAAGTGCAATGATTCATTAGTTATCGTGTTGACAGAAAAAAAAACAAAAAAAAGTTCTAGAAGTGTTTATACACTGTCTCAAAAAACGTCCCACTTTGTGATTGTCCATATCTTCATCAAATATTCAAAACTTTTTCACTGTCACACTCTGCAGACAGGTAGCAATAGTGCAGCTATTGAATACCCCACCACCTCAACTGTGTTGCTACACTACCAGGTGAAATGTAGATTGTCAAAAATCACTAAAATTATGGTAATATATATGCAAAATATTATTTTCTAAAACAATTTTCTACTAATTTTATATAAAAAGTAACAGATGTTTAGTTTTAGATGCATTTGTTGTGTCTGTGAACAAAAGCAGACAAAATTGTTGTAAACAATAAATTTTTAATGCAGAGATAATACACTGGCAATGTAACATGCCATTTAGCAATAAAGTCAAGGGACTCTTATTGGAACTTATACCAATTTAAAAAATACAGTTCGTGAAGAATTTTGGCAGAATATTCGAAAATAAACAGCAAAAGGAAAGGATTGGACACGTTACTAAAAAGTTTGAAAAACTGGAAGTATGAAAGCGGCAGATTGAAACTTGCAGTACTGAACAGAACATGACCATTGTGGATGAACTGGTAGTTCTACTATACAAAAAGGTCATAAACAAATAAACCATTTAACATGTCAGACATATAAAAAGATGGATCTAATACAGTGTAGCACTATACAGACCATTCATTGCGATTTTGTTCTGCAGTGTCTTTCATTGTCTAACATGCTTTTTGCCTATTATAGTTAGTTTTTTTCAAAACTTTTTCTTGCACTTATATTTTACAAGGTAGTGTAGCTACACAGTTAAGGTGTGATAGAATGTTCAATAGTCAGTTTATTGCCAACTGTTTATAGAGTACACTGGTGTAAAAGTTTTAAAATCGGTTAATGTTTGGCAAAGATATAAACAAGGAAAAAGCAGGATGTTTTTTTGAGACACAGTGTTTATTTCAACCGGAAGAAACTTTCATTAAAATTAAACACTACAGTACATACACATTGTTAACATGCTGAACTTTAGCCAAAAGCCATCATTCCATACATGGTGAATAATGACGTATATCTCCTCAGCAAAACAATGAACCTTGATGGAAGAAGCCTTGATGGTCTCCAGATAGAGCGCAGTTCTCTCAACAACATACAGGTTGATGTCCTGCAGGGAATCGATCAGACAGCAAGCAGCATGAGCCAGTGAAGTCTTGATCTGATGATTGTTCTGAATGGAGTCGACACTCAGTAGCCGTGCCAGCACCGTCACTTTCTCTACTGCATTGACAGTCAGCAAAGCACGGCAGATAGACAGATACATTCAACCTTACAGCGAAAACAAGAAACGTGTACGATGGTAACAAAATGAAATTGTACTCCACAACTATTATCAGCCGATTCCAAAAGCTACAACCGAAACCAAACATGATGTGGATTGGATGGACAGTAGTAGAGGTGTGGCCATTTGAAATTTGCCGAGATACAAAATCAGCCAGTTGTCAACAATATTCAATATCCATATACTACTGTCAGTACATTAGAAACCATGTGCCCACAACAGACTAACCTTTAACCCTTGAGCAAAACGTCTCACTTCTTCTATGCTCTTTACTTTCTGAGGTAAAAGCCAGTGAGGGAACAGATAAGTGTACACGGAGATAAACAGAAAGACAAACGAATGAGAAAGACCCAAAAAGGGTCGTAATACTGGCTGAAATAAAACTGAAAGTAGCAAATGTGTCAACCTGCAGAAAAGCGGACTTTCCAGTCTTCATCGCTGAAGTCATTTTCAACAAGTTCCCAGAAGACATTAGCTCCAGTCGGCTGCGCCAGGCAATGAATCAACAGTGGCACAGCCATGGATGCCACGTGTGCGTTTTCGGCTTGTAACAACTGCCACAGACTACAACCCAAACACACAACAGACACTAATTACATTCACACACTATCACCTCATGCACTGCCTTTCCTGTATTCCTGTAAATATAATGCTACACCACACAATCTGTCCACTGCAGATAAGCAGTTTGCTGAAATTTGTTTCAGTAATTTCACCGTCCATGTGCCCACAACATGCTAGGTTATAGCAAAAAGCATGATACCATTAAACCTTTTTAAAAAAATTATTAGTCCGCCCGTAAGCGATAGCTTGCGGAGCGGGCTTAAGTTTTGCTGTGGTTTCTTTCTTTTTTTCTAGCTGCGTAATCTCCGAGCTCCGTGGGCCGATCGGCGCGAAATTTTGCACGATGCTCGAAAGTACGTTCGATTTTATAATCCTGGGCCGAAATTTAGGGGGAGCCTCCCCCAAAAATTTTTAGGGACCAAAAACGTGCAAAATTTGGCCCAATTTCGGTCGACTTCAAAGTTTGGCGGCCAATTTCTCCGTAACGGATGAAGATATTCAAAATCGGTAAGTTACTCGTTCGACACCGATTCCTCCCGCGTTAGGCGAAAGAAGTCCGGTGAAGTTTGGTCCAGTAACCTTGGAGATCTCGACGTTGAATTAAACCCACCGAAAGCACATTTTTCGAAAGACCATATTTCGGCCCCTAGGGGGTGCTGCGCCACCAAATTTTTACACGCGCTAGAGAATGACCAAGTCTTACTAGCGCACTCCCAACCGGGGACGGGGGCCCCCCTTACAACTTTTTTCAAAGGGGGGTCAAAAATTGGCTTAAAATGTAGCGTATTAGCCGCGAGAACTTTGGAGCCAAAGGGAGTAGCTTCATGAAACTTTGCCACGTGACATGCTGCTAGATGGGGGTAATAACACGGCTACAACTTTTAGGGGGCACCGCTCCTTAAAATTTGGGAGGGCAAAAAACGTGCAAAATTTAGTACGTTTTACGACAACTTTCGAGTTTGACCGCAAATATCTCTAAACTGGATAGAGATATCGACAAGCGGTAAATGGCGTTATCAACTACAGTTAATTCTGCGTTGAATAAAAAAATTGTGTGAACTTTAGTCCATTAACACCAGAGATTACGCGACTAATGTTTACCCACCCAAATCAAATTTTTCGGAAGGCCATATTTCGGCCCCTAGCGGGTGCTGCACCCCCAAATTTTTACATGCACTGGAGAATGACCAAGTCTTACTAGCGTACCCCTCATCGGGGACAGGGGCCCCCTTTACAATTTTTTTCAAAGGCTGATGAAAAATTGGCTTAAAATGTAGCGTATTAGCCGCGAGAACTTTGGAGCCAGGGAGAGTAGCTTTATTAAACTTTGCCACGTGATGTGCTGTTAGATGGGGGTGATAACGCGGGTGCAACTTTTGGGGGTCACCGCCCCCTTAAAATTTGGGAGGGCAAAAAACGTGCAAAATTTAGTACGTTTTACGACAACTTCCGAGTTTGACTGCAAATATCTCTAGAACGAATAGAGCTATCGACAAGCGGTAAAAAGCGTTATCAAGTACAATTAATACTGCGTTGAATAAAAAAAATTGGTGAACTTTGGTCCACTAACACCAGAGATTACGCGGCTAATGTTTACCCACC
>Ga0209367_1005772_pt1 | contig 17133 bp, 13 predicted proteins | sample WorMetLIZISLAND2_FD_187412 | JGI IMG/M metagenome (GOLD analysis project Ga0209367, IMG submission 187412) | Marine gutless worms symbiont microbial communities from Max Planck institute for Marine Microbiology, Germany - Olavius geniculatus... ... | reverse complement strand
TAAGGACTTGCACATCGAAAACAGCAAAAATTACAAAAGGTGATATTATTCAGCAGCACATTGACACGCAGTCAGTGTGATGCGGGCAATATCACCTTTTGTAATTTTTGCTGTTTTCGATGTGCATGTCTTTGAATGTTGCCGTTAACAAGTGTGTAAACTAATGTTTCGTACATTTATATCATATAACCTTCTCTTCTCTCCCACTCCTTCACTTAATATTTTGTCCCGTCGTCGATTTTTTTAGGTTTGGGGAGTGTTTTCGTGTTTTATCACAATCAAACATTGCGGCTGGGCATAGGCCTACAGCAGAAGTTATTCTGCAAAAGTGTAGCGGTGCCGAAGCGGCTATTCTGTGTGGTCGGAGTGCAGATCAGCCGCGTCGTGTGTGAAAAAAGTACGCGGGGCAGGAAGTTGCAAATTTACGACAGACGAGATTATGGGTGCTTAAAATCCCAATTCTTGTTTGTCCAATGCAATGCATAGCATTGGACAGAGTATAAAATCACCTGAGTGTCTGTCCGTCCGTCCGTCCGTGCGACCAACTTTTCTTAAGCTTCCACCTTCCCCTTTCTTTACTCTTTCCCTTCCCTTTATTTTTTTTTCTTTTTCTATGGGCGCCATATTGTTTACATGTGAATATTTGCTGAATTAGAAACACATTTTTGGAAATATCTCGAAAACGGTGCATTGGAGCTTGAAAATTCCACAAAAATGCTCCCTTTACTAACGCGCTGCCTCGAAATTCTTTCCTTTAAAAGATGCGGTCAAAAAAAATTAAATATTCTTTGCTAAAATTAAATACTCTATGGTAGATGTTCAATGGGTACAACGAACAGAAACAAAATGGCGCAGATGACCGGAAGTAAACAGCTTCGTCGTACGACCGGTCTAATAAAAAAGTATCACCGGCCTTGGGACCACCCATAGAAAGTCGACATCCGGGAGTTGAATGGTCACGTGACCGATGACGTCACGTGACCCCAAAAGGTCAAACTCGTGATCCCATTATCTTTGAGGCGCCATATCTTCATAACGGTGCAAGATAGGCGCATGGTGACGATGGACCTTTTATAGTAAAGCGCTAGTGACGAATCAAATGGTCTCGTGACTGACGATGTTTATTGTTTAATTAAAATAATTGAGAAGGATGAAAGGATCATTGCTGCTGTACGATTTGGAATTAAACTGTTTGATTATTTTTCTCCGGTCTAAACAGCTCACTGATTATATTTATACAGACATATACTGTAAACTATCGAAATGCATTGGACAGACTTTGTGTTCATATGAACATTATCTTGTTCCCCTTAAATCTTTTGAAATGATTTTCTAACTACAAATTTTGCGTTCTGGGACAAACATTTTTCCACAAGAAGAAGATTTTTTGACAACCAAAAATTTACGATGAACAATTGCCTCCCCCTCGCCCCCTCCGTTACGACGTTATTGGTGCAGGTAATTGAGAAAACGCGCGTTGGATCGCGTGCAGTGGTGAAACATATGCAGGCGCATGCACGACAGTTATACCCCGTTTACACGATCAAGCTGGCTCGACGAGCTGCTATATGTTAGCTGGACGAGCCAGCTCGATGTTTGATCGATGTTTGCTTGATCGTGTAAACGGGGTATTAGTGTCCTTGTATCGTGGCGATCACGAATGATATAGCCTAATAATACTGTCAGTCTCAGGCTGTAGTCGCAGACATCATAAGCATCGGCGACAATGATCGTGCAGCTGCGACTGATTAGAGACAGCCGGGCCAGCAACCGCCCTGTAGGATTTTGTCCAGGGGGATTATAATACACGTACATGTTCCGGGATTCATCCTGGAAATAACTGTTACCTCGCTAAACCATCCTGTAGTAGAGGTGACGTAGCTGGCGATTCGGCTGGTTCGGTTAGAAGGTCAACATTCTTAGTTCACTGAACGCGTTGCTATGACACGCGGATTTCGTTACTCGAAAAAACGACAAGTTACTGAATTCAGTTTTTGTTGGGTCTTTCGTTACGGAAATGCTTGTGGCGCTCATTTATGTGATAGGTAGCCTATGCCACTGGATTTTCAGCTTTCCCAGTAGGCCTAACTTGCTCAGAAAAGAATAAACACGGCCTATTTTGTTATTATCTTTAGTTTTCATCATCGTTGTCGTTGTCAAAGTACATTTACAGTTTGCATTTGTCGTCCTTCATTAAACTTCTGAGTAACAGCGCAGGTGTTTCGGATGCAATCTAACGACTTCTGACAAATTACAAGATGCCGCATGCAGAGACATTTCAAGTCTCATTTTTTATGTTTAGTCTTTATAGACTTATAGTTATTAGAAGACTTAAATTTAGTTTTTATATAGTTGTTAAAAATACAGTTTTCGGTTTCATTTAGTTTTAGTTTGGTTTTAGTTATTCTCGTGCAGCAATATTGTGCTACTTCACATAACATTCGTGAGACATTATTCGTACTGATGCCTGTGCCCTGCGTCTGTGTCAACGTTTTGTGATAAATATTGCCGTTTTTAGGAGCAAATTGTTCAATTGATTTGCATCGCAAAATCGTGTTATTGTCGTAAATATTTTTAATTTTACTTCGTTTTGCTCACGAGACCAACTTGTTTCATTTAGTTTTCGTTTTTCTTTAACGTAAAAATTCTAGTTTACTGTCTGCGGTGACATGGTCTTTTTGCGCTCGAGAGACAGGATGAGCGACAGATGAGATCGCTTGATTAAGTTGAGTTGTCTTTCGTGAAATGACGACGACGATGACGATGCTGATGAAAGAATCTTCGTTTGACCACTCAGCCGGAAAGCAGGTCACCTGCAGCGACACGCGCACACGTTGATAGATCTGCTCGTTGCTAATCAAGGTCGCTGTAACGTGGCAGACAAAAAAATCTGAAATCATTGCGGACTGTCGCAGCTTTTGTCGGATCTCTGTTTCGCATGGGCTTACAAGATCGCTTTAGTTTTTTTCATTGACTTTCTTATCTTTTTTTCTTCGGGGTAGCTTTTTGGTATGCATTGCATCGTAGTAGGCTTAAACGTTCTGTGTCGTACACATATGCAGAAGAGCGATGAAGTTTTTTAAAAAAATATGTTGTCTATGCAAGTTGCATTTAAACACCTGTATTGTATGTCTATCGCCATTTTTAGCCGACCGTAATTAAGTAACGGTGGAGCTATTGGTACAACTTATCGTCCGTCAGTCTGTCACGGATGTATTGTGTCTAAGCTTTCGGTCGTAGGGGAAAACTTTTTACACGAATAATTAGTCATATGTGTTAAACTTAAATACGCAAAATTTTAGCCACTTAATGCAAGGGGAACATTTTCAAATGAAAGTTGAATGAAGGGATGGGTAGGAAATTCAATGACAAACCAGCCACATCTCGGAAACGGTGAGAGATACGGCCAAGGTTATTATTAATCACTAATAGGAAGTGGCATACGCCCTTTCAGATGAAATAAAAATCATTGACCTTGGATGATTTTGAAGGTCACTGACAACGAGTACAATCGGCTGTTTTAGCGACAGCTGGGCTTCTTGTACTACTTTTCGCGCTGTAATACATATAGATTGCTTTCACTTGTAGTTCCCGGAGACAGTGTGATGACCATTGTGATTTTACTATTGTATCACCGCCGGAAAAAAAACTTGCAGGAATTCCGTATAGGAGCTTATCCTAAAGTATTTGACCAGCATATCGGTCGATAGATAGACGGAACATGTCAAGCATCGAGTGAGCACCAACTTGTGACGCCCGGCTGGGTGTGAAGTCGTTGGGAGCTGCTGGTAGTTTTACAACGTTATTTCAACGTTGTGCGCCGATCGTCGTCGTCGAAATTTCTCCCCGGAGCTTTGACGCCCCGCGCCACTATACCGCGGTGTGCTGGTGAGCTGTGTTGGTACCAGCAATGAAGTTACTGTTACACCGGCGCGCGCGGTCACAAACGTGTGAACCGCGTAGATTAGAGCGTCATCGATGTGGGACTGTGGGAGCGTGGGTACGCTGTGATAGATCGGCGCTGAAACGACGATCGCTCGCTACCGGCTATAGTCGGCCGGTTCGGTTGCTCGTCGATGTCTGCAACCCTTCGTAATAACACAACAAGAGACGAAAATAGCGCATTGTCGTAGGGGAAGGCCGCGCCCTAAATTGCGAAACAGTTCCAAGAATTTTGGACAGCTCGAGACAGCTCGATCTCGAGCCTTTCCTGCAGCTGATGTCCTAGTGTGTGCGTTAATACAGACTTGATTGATTGTAAGATTGAATGATTGGTTTACTGACCCAGTTTTCTAACATACACGTCCAGCATGTGACCATGAAGTAACGTGACGAAAATTGAACATGACGCTTGCGATAGAAAAATACGGAAATAGAGGACTGCGGCAGTTTTAGCCATTAATACCGGCTTCTCTCGCATGCAGTTAACCGTTCTCGTCTACTTTCAACAAGCTAATGCCGAACACAGCTCGAAGACTGTTTAACGCCAAAAGCCACCAACTTGAAAGGGTTAAGCATGGATTGTAGTGTCGAGGTATACAGAGACGAAGAATGTAATAGGCACACGGGGCTTTTACGTCATCAGAGGCGAGTTGCTGGCTTTCCGTTGATAATTCTGCGGTTTCAATTTGTAAGCCGGTTGCTGAAAACGGTGGCGTTATCATTGTACTGCTGTATTTGTGGCAATTTACTTCGACTCTGTGCAAGGAAATATAGAACTTTTTGCTCACGTCGTGAAAATGACAACCGTTAATAATTTTAATAATTTGTATCTTAAGTTTTAACGCTTCAGGTGCGACGTTTAATAATAGCCTCTATTTTATCAGTCGTGTAGTTTTATTTTTATTCTACAGCTCACATTGCTCGTATTTAAAAATGTCTAAACCGGTTAATTTCAGTTAGTCTCAAAGACTGCTCTATTCTCCAGACGCAGCCTTGTTTTCCGGCGCCGGTAATAATTTCAACCGCGCTAAATTAAACGTTGCTCAGTCAGTTTATTTGTGATATATGGTAATATCGGAACAAATGGCAAGCTGGATATTTTTTTGAGATTGCAGTTTTCTCGAAAAGCATGCTTTTATACAAATAAAATGATGTGATGTGTTTGCAGGTCCGGTTGAAGTCTGTGACAATCATTCGTGTGACAACGGCGGCCTGTGCGTACAGGAGTGGAGCTACTACACGTGCAACTGTGATAGTACTTCTTTCGTTGGGCCGACGTGCAGCGACGGTATTCTATGATGCCATGCTTTCTTCACACGTACTAGATACCGCGCTGCTGGAATGGATAAGCGAGTCCGCAGTACGAGCTTATTCCACTCTAGGCAGTGCGGTATCGTACTTAAACCACGCTCAAAGATCGCACGACTGCAGCCGAAAATTGTGAAAATAGTACCGGTGCAAGCTGAGTGTGATTTTACTACGTTTTCATCGTTTTACTGTTACGGTGTTTAATTTGTTTCGGCAGAAAACAACTTTTTGGGTACGTAAAATTTGGGAGAATAAACTGGGCACTAGGTTTCTTCAATTCAGATGGGTTGAAAGTTTAAAAAATGATTTGTCATGATGAGTTGCGCTCATTTTGCAAAATCGTTCCGAATATGTTTTAAAATTGAAAGTGTTCGTACATTTTGTCCCTGTCAATGCTCATATATAGCTTCGCTGAAAGCGTAAAGCTTCCAGCGGGCTGCAAATTAGCAGAAGATGATAAGTACGGGCTTTGCGCGGCTGCAATGTATTTGGCATACGCTGCGAGGTCACTAAACACGACACTTTGTTTTATATAGCCTATTATACAAAATGGTCCAATAAAAAGTAAACCCTTAAGTGTTTGTCGTGCATGAAATACTTGCAAAATAGTTTACCGTTGATGCCATGCGCTTGAATCTGCAATTAAGTGACCATTAAAGATCCCGTCACACTCCAAGCGCGTCGCTGCACTACCTTGCAAAATATAGTCAGCTTTAGAATAAATGAATTAGTTACATTTCAACTTTCAGTATTGTAAACCTGTCTGTATGTTACGACGTGTTCAAAATGCAATCGGATCTTCGACAATTAGTGATGAATTTTTGAAATCGTTTGATTACTTCAATTAGTTGTGAATACACGATAGTTAATGGGCTTGCTTCTTGCGTTATATCGTACAAATCGCATTGTGTGGGTTCGTGTGTGCTGTATACAGACGGGATAGCGTATACGTTTGGCTCTCAGCGCGGCGGCGTGATGACGCTGACATATCGTGACGCCGAGCGGGTCGACACCCGTCACGACTCGTTGGCGTTCGGTCTGACAACGACGCAGCGTGATGCGGTTGTGCTTCACGTCGTCAGCGCCAACTCTAACGACTACATCAGCATCGAGCTGGTCAGTCGCCGCCGCTCATCTGTCCTAAACAACTCAGCCTGGCCATCCCTACGTAAGGAGGCGCAATAAGTAGATTACCTGCATGGTGCGTAAGCAGGTACACGGCGCAATGCACTAGCCGCGTATCCGCGATATCGCAGTGTAAGCTGGTGTCTGGCTGAGGGCTGAAATCGAAGATCAGTGCAGCCGTATGGACTTTGTGGCTCGGTGAGGACTTTTCAGTTTTTACGTCGAAGTTGCACAGAAAGTAGCGACAAAAATCGTCTTTTTTGCTGATTAGACTTGTAGAGCGCCGACGCTCACTTTTCGGTTCAATTTTTACATGAAATCCAAACCTATGAATTATTGAGTACAGAAATACGCGGCTATTGCGTCACGTTGGCGCCTGTACTCAGAAACGGATGGCCAGACTGAGTTGACTTGAACTAGCTAATTGGATTAATTGTGTAGGTGCTTAGCTGACTCGGCCGGCGGGTTTAAGTAACGCTATTTTCAGCAAACAGTCTTCCAGCAGGTACAATGGATCTAAAGTTGTAACTATACGTGCGCAGATAGAGGGTGCTTTGGTGTGCCTCTGTCACTAAGCAGTATAATTTGGTACCGGCTTCACCGCTGGGAAGGTTACGGCATTATATTGGAGAGATAGGGCCTACAGCTCATATAACTGAGCGGCTCGCTGCCGGCTCAGGGCCTTGAAACGGAGATGAGCACCGACCCTACAGTCACAAAGCTGCGAGAGAGCGCTGTCGACCACGATTGACTATACCTTAACTAGAATATGATAGAAGGCTGCTGTAAATACCGATTCTTTTTTTGCCTTGAGCCGAAGCTGCATTGAAGGTCACCCCAGTGACGATTAAACGTTGTTTTTATGTGAAGGTGGACGGCTGCGTTTTTGCGATCTACAACGTGGGAATGATGGACCACGCGGTGGGGGTACAGCAGCAGCGCGTCAGTGATGGCGTCTATCACGTCGCGCGCTTCACTCGAGACGGACCGAACTCGACGCTACAGATCGACCACCTCCCCACACAGTACAAACGACCCACAGGTAATGATTAAAGGCAGTGTATAGGTCTTTATGCATGGAAACCCATCACAGCGGTACGGAGCGTCACCTGCTGTACGGGATCACACAGATGAACCGACACAGATGAACGAGCCCCATCTTAACCCCAGCCAGACAGGCTGGTACTCGATTTACCTACCCCGGAGGGATGGAAGACTGAGTTGACCTTGGTGTTGCTTATATATCTAGATGGTTAACTCGTCCGCAGACAGTCACCCGTTTAAGTAGTAAGCACGTGATAGCTAACGACCGGGACTCGAACCCACGACCTGTCGATAGTAAGTCCGACACCCTCCCGTTACACCATAAAGCATCGTAGACCTGCAAGCATGGTAACGGCCCTCACACGTGTCTGATATGATAACATAAAATATAGTATAATAAAACAAAGCAAGCTGAAACAACCATAAAAAATTTATTTTGTTTCTATCGCAGTACATAAGAATTCCCTCGATGAAATAGATATTTTCTGCGTGTTTGTGCAAGTTTCCGCGCGGCATCACTGAAAGCAAAAGCGATGCTGGCTATTGTGACGATAATGTCGTAGCGTGGTTTATCTGTCCGTATGTTTGTCATAGATAAATTTAAATACAAAATTCGCTGCCAATTTATCACCAGCACTTCGATTTTTGTGTACCCTGCAACTATTGTAAATCTTCTTAGCCTAATTTTTACTTTAACCGTTCAGCGATTATTAACAACAAAACACATTCGCGTTTCTCAAAATGATACATTATAAAACGTATATGAAGGTTTATTGCAAATATGATTAAGCCAAAGTGATGGGACGACGTCTTCTTTGATTAAATCGATCTCAAGTGTGTTGTATTACAAACGATGATATTTCGAACTGCGTGCGCAGGGCGCCAGCTAACGACGTTCAACAGCGAAGCTCAGGTTCTGATTGGTGGAAAGAAAGATACGATGGGACATCTGGTGCGACCCTTCCGAGGCACTATAGCTGGTACGATATTCATTTATGCCACGGCGATGACTTCTGTCTCCCAGCTATATTTGTGCTCGGGTCCAGCAATAGGACCTATGAAGCAAAGCCTCGTTTTTACGCGCAACAGCGCAACAGCAGCTGCTATACTGCTGTAGCGCGTCTTAGCCATCGCAATTCTGTTTGTCCGTCTGTCACACGGGTGGATCAGTCAAAAACGGTGCAAGTTAGAATCACCAAATCTTCACTGTCAGCTGCCTAGTTTTAGTTTCTAGTTTCAGGAACCGTAAATCTTTTCCATAAATTCGAAGGGTATCACCACGAACGAAGGCACTTAATAAGAGGGGTGTAGGGAAAATTTGCGATTTCCAGCCGATACAACGTTGGCAGAGCGAGAGAGGTCACGCCCTCTAGTGAGTACAAGTAAAACACTATAGATAATTAGCCGCCGGTCGTCTGGCGCCCTCTGGCGACTGATTTTGTTTTACTGGGCTTTCAAACATGCACCGCTGTTGCGCATCCCCCTTTGCTGGGCTTTCCTTGTACAGTCTACTATAGGATCACGCAGTTTTATCTGCCACTAGGCCTATTCCAAGCTCGTTCTCATACTACCTAGGCCCCTATACTCTGTCATTGTCTCTGCAGTCGTTTTATAGCTTCATAACTTGATCAGGTATAGACCGATTTTAATTAGAATTATTTCACTGGCACACACAGCGATTGATTTTTGAATGAAGCTATCGCGCGCGTGCCTAAAGGCGCGCACAGAACGACTTAACTGAACTGAACTGAACTGACATGGTTCAGTTTATGACGACTGACCAGTGCGCAATCACTAATGCATTACAGTAGGCACCATCTAACGGCGTCGGTGGCCTACACGACTACGCTCACGTGCGTAGAGATTGCAATCCCGGGATCCCAAATCCCGGGATCCCGGGATCCCAGCCGTTTTCGCCAATCCCGAATCCCGGGACTGGCAGCGTTTTAATCCCGGGATTTCAGGGTTACAAAAATTAGCTAAAATTGTACTTTTTCGCGTATTAAATGACAGAAATAAGAACGTTTTGCCGTCTGGTGAGTAAAATATTTTATGAGCGCTAGAGTACTAGTACTTCGAGCTGTCGCCGGAAATTTGTATTTTGACAGTCACTGACACGCTTTACAGTTCGGATATACCTTTCGTGGGGGCCCTGTGCATAAAATATGTCAATTGGTCATACCAAAATAACGACCAATCTGTAAGCCTAATCCAGAAACAAGATCCCGGGATCCCAGAATTACAAATTCCGGGATTGCAATCACTATACACGTGCGCGTCATCCAATGGCCAGTGGGCTCGCTCTGCTTGTCCATTGGTCAGTTCGTCAAAAACTAAACAAACCGTGTCAGTTCAGTTCAGTTACGTCGCGCTGTGCGCGCCTTAAAAGAGTGTGATGCACGTTGTGATATGTACTGTCAGGTCTGGTTTTGAACGGTGCGCGCGTCTTCCAGCTGGCGGCTGACGGCGATTCACGAGTCAAGTTGGAAGGCGACGTGCAGCTTGAAATCAAGCCTCTGCGATCGCCTAACTTCAGGTCTTCTTGCCAGTCTTCTTACATAGCGCAGTGCTTTGATATTGGGGCCGATGAACGTGCGGTGCTGCGTCTTTGTCAGCATAAAATTGTTGCAGAGTGTTGTCGTAACCTATCTGCGCGAAGTTATCATTGTGGTAGGTCTAGGCTACGCATAATATCTCCAGACACGAAGGTGAACGGAGAATGAAACAGCCGTACAAGAAGAGGTCACATTTTTGTTGGACATGCTTGAGCCAGAGTGGGCTTTCACCCTATAAAGCTAGTAACTGGTATACACGATTGTCAGAGCCAGTGGCGCAGTGGGCTACGGGCGAGGAAGAATACGTCGTTTCTTCCCTATAGCGGTAGCCAAAGCCGTCGCCAGTCACTGTCAAACATCAGCCAATCTAAAACTAACCGCTTATAGAAATGACTACAAGATAAAACCTAGGATAAACAGACAAATGGATGTACACTGTACAGATAAATATAATTGCCGTAATAGGCCTACAAATCAAGCCCGCGTGCGTGTGTGCAGTGTTTAGTATGATGAAGGATTTTTAGAGATCGCTAGAGATGATGTGACACTGTCGGTCACGTATAGAACAGCTTGTGTGTCCGTATGTATACACGTAGCAGGCGAACGACAACATCCAGTCATCCGGGACTTGTTGTTACCACGACAAAACCGCAGCTTCCACAATCGCCCGATGAACACGCGGTCAGTAATGCTGTTATCTGCTGACACCGTAATTATCTGTTAATAACTTGTAGGCCTTTGACTTTGGTTCGTCGTATCTAAAAGAAGAAGACTGCAGTAATCGCTGCTGATGGTAGCGGTTTGTATAGGCCCAAAGAGAGCTAGACAATCAGAGAATGTATGTGTTTCTCTGCAATTCACAGACAGGCCCAAGCACGGAAAAATGGGACAATTGAGCGATTGCGTGCCGGTGACCGGCGTACACGTGTTACAGGACGTCTGCAATTCTAACGCCTCAGATTAAGCTCTGTCACGACATGTGTACATAGACACTTGCTGACGGCCAACCCAACTCGGTTATTTATCCCGCTATCACAAGCACGATAGTTTTACGTTTTAGTTACACCTAGTTTCTGGGTCAGTACCCCTGCTCTCACCTACCTGACCGTATCTTTTTCTTACTTTCTCGAAATACCCTGCAGTAAGTTTTAGCCGTCACGACATCAGTGCTTATAGGCTGTTGTCGTATGGGGTGAAACGACTTTCCATGGGACAATAGTTGTCCCAATTCTCTCCTCTTCAGGCGATTTTGGTCCGCCATTCCAAGGGGCTGCCAAAACCTGTTTTCGACGACTACGAAACCGTACTTAGCCTATCAAACGCTAAACTAACTCTGACGCTGACCCTAACACTAACCTTAACCCAATTGCTAACCCTGTTCCTAACCGTGGCGGTCTTTCGGAATGGCGATCATTCTTGGCGGGCCGACATCTATTAGCCAGCGACTTAAAAGACCTTTCTGTTTCATAACCGGACCCTACTTATCTGACTGCGTATATTACTGACGTGGTCTTGCTTACTTATCATTCAGATTACGTTAAACTCCTCTACGATTGTGTTCATGATCGTGTCATAGATGTTAAAACATTAATTTGCAAATAAAAAACATAACAAACGTGTTTTTTTTCGCTTTTATAAAAACACTAAAAGCATGCATTAAACATTAAACTACAGTATTCATTCAGTTAAAAACCGTCAATACGAATCAAATTAAGTCAATAATAGTGCTACAAAACAATTGCTGTCTCCAGGAAATGAACGCTAAACGCAATTTGCCCATGGGAAATGCATCATTTTGTACGTATATGTTTTAGCAGCAAAATCACGATATTAAAAGCACAAAAAACATTACAAAAGTTTTTAAACATATAAACGTGTTTTTAAACTTTTATAAAAAGCATTAAAACATTTTTACATCTATGGATCGTGTGTGGTTTACGTTCAGTCGAACGACGACGGAGACGCGCCTGCAGCTGCTGGTTCGTCGAAGCGAGGAGCCCAGTGCCCGGGCAACGCCCGCCAGTGTCCGCCGTCTTCTACCACGTTCAATCTCACCCGCCAAGCCTTCAACGATCCTTCCTCTCGACCGTCCAATCATCTACCGACCAGGCACGCTGACGTTTACCTACGTACCTTCTCTGTCAACAAATATATATAGGCACGCATTAGTTAGCATAGAACGTGAATTTAAGCCTATGCAGTGCTTTCCGTTAAAAGAAGCTTCGAAAACGTTGACGTTGACGACTTAGATGTTTACAGTGATAACCGTCAACTTTCATTGTTCAAGAAACATTAACAGTGATGACGTCAGTTCTTTAGTGGTTCAAACGCTACTCGTGTTCTCAATTCTCATGCGTTTATTTACTTTTTTGCGTGCGCGTGTGATTTAGGCGACCTGTGATACGCAAATCCGACAACAGATCGAAAGACTGTCATCCGGATCGTCCGTCGTCCGACTGCGCGCTCGTTGCGTCCGCGCGTCCGGCCGAGTCCCTGCTACGTACTGGCCGACCGGACTCCTCGCGACCCTCGTCCGTTTTTCCTGGACCCACAACCCAGGACGTGGGACCCGTCATGACCCAGAACCAGCCACGACCCGTCCGTCTAGCACCCGCCACGACCCAGGACGTGGCTGCGGTGCCGGGCAGGGGCGCTAGGCGGAGCGTCAGCTCACTGACGACCGGCATAGCGATGATAGTTGGCATCGTGGCGTCCATCATCGTCGTGCTGCTCCTGCTGACGCTGGCCGTGCACAAGTACCGCAGCCGCGACGAGGGCACGTACCGCGTCGACGAGTCCAAGAACTACGACTACGACGCCTGCAACTCCAAGCCGCTGGTACACCTGGACGGACGCTCGCGTTCGTCGTCGTCGTCAGCGCAGAGTCTGAGGCAGAAACGGAAGGAAACGAATCGCGAGTGGTACGTCTGACGACGTCGGTGCAGCTGGAAAGAGAATAACCCGCATGCGGTGATGGTCGATGTCTGGAGCGCTCCGAGGGCGGCACACAACAGCTGGAACCTCTCCGACGCTGCATGCCGGACTGGATGAGGTCATCACCATCGTCAGCATCATCATCGCGTTGCCAGCCTGAGCCGTAGCGTCGCTCCGCTTGATGGCCCTGTCAGCTGGAGAAGTGCCGATCGAGTCTCGACAGATTTGCTTCAGCCAAGTTGTTGCGTGGGCTGAGATCACCTGGGTGATGGATTGCTAGTGCTGCATAGTTCCGACGGCGTCAACATTGGCCAAACGGTGGGCGTGTCATCAGGGAAGCTCTAAGCGAAGAGAAAACTGAAAATGGCCGACTTTTCTCATTACTCGACGTTCTACTCTCTACAGCCGCAGCAAATAATCGCTGATTTTAGTAAAACAAAAAATGACCAGAATAAAATAAATAAATTGTAGGCCTACTGCTTCTTCAGTATGTTTTCAATACTCGATAGACTACAGCGTGGAAAAGCGTAAGGCATGGAATGATGCAAAACAGTTGGTGTAGCCTATTTGCTTTCCGAAAAGCGTGTGATATGCTGCTTTGAAACAAATTAATCTGGTAATTGAAGCAGGTTAAAGAACTGCCTGCAGCCAAGACTCAGTGGCTGATATCAAATTCAATCAATCAACCCGGTATTTTTAGCAGTGGGCTATAACAGTCGAGATATCAGCGATCTACTGCAAGGGGAACATCTTCAAATTGGGCGTTAAATGAGGAGGGTAGGAAATTCAACAGAAAACTGCCCATATCTCGGAAACGGTGAGAGATACGGCCAAGGTTACTATCAATCACTAATAGGAAGTGGCATATTGGCTTTTAAATTATATGAAAATCATCGACCTTGGATGACCTTGAAGGTCACTGACAACCAGTACGGTCGGTTATCCTAGTAACATCTGGGCTTCTTGTGCGAGCCGTTTGTATCGATGTGTCGTGTGAAATGATAGGATGTAAACGGCGAAGAACAGCGGCAGCGCAGGCCAGCACAACAAACACAATGCATTGCGTGGTAGTATTATTATTCTCGAACTATGTGCCTTCCAACACTACATGCACTATGTCGAACTGTGTCTGCTGTGGCAGGGTATTGTTAACTTCGTTTGATGACACTAAACGCTGCTTATACACACAACGTGAACTCGGTGTGTGGTCGTTACTTGCTTGCTGCCAACTGAACGTTTTGTCCAAAACTTATAACATACGCTACAAAATGAGCTCTACGTCACAGAATTAGGAATATTGACTGATTATTTCCAACTGGTTGTCAAACTCGTCACGTGCCTTCAGTCAAACATATTTTCCAGGCTGTCTATAACAAGACAGTGAATAGTGATTAGTGAATACTAAATTGTCTGAAAATGAGCAAGTCTATCACGATAGATGTTTAAAAAAAGTTTTTTTTTCGGAACGTATATATTTTTAAAACGTGGAAGAAATAAAAAGCGCTTTAAAACGTTGAATAAAAATGTTAGCTCTAATTTCTTCCACCTCATGCCTAATGCCTAATGCTGTAGGTGCAGACTGCAGCATAGCTAGAACTAAAAAAGAGCGAGACACAAAAACCATTCAATTTCAATTCAATCGTGTGGTTGTAAGATCACTAGTCTAATTAAGTTATAAACTATCACCAATTTTCGTTTCTGTGGTTTCAGTAGTGCTTCTCAAACTTACTGGTGAAATTTTTAATGAACGTTTCTAAATAAAAAAAACGTTGAAAAAATAACCAAAAAATGTTAAAACGTAACTAGAAATATGAGCTGCCCAGCGCCGTAAGTCCGACGCGTGAAAAGTTTAGCGGGTTGAAATTCCCCTCGTAGCAAAGTCACGTGACCCGAACTCAAATACGTTAGCATACACAGAACGCGCAACGGCGACTTGGGGTTGGTCAACATGCGCGCCTGTAACTTTTTTATTAGTGGACCAAAGTTCACCAATTTTTTGTTCAACTCCAGGGTGATCCTGCTTGATAACGCCGTTGACCGCTTGTCGATATCTCAATCCGTTCCAGAGAAAGTTGCGGTCAAAGTCGAAAGTTCTTCTACATCGCGCCGAATTTTGGACGTTTTTTTTGCCTTTTTAAATTTTAAGGGGGTGCTGCCCCAAAAAGTTGTACCCGGGTTAACACCCCCGCCTAGCGGCACATCACGTGGTAAAGTTTCGGAGTCTAATCCTCTTAGCTCCAAAGTTACAGGCGCGCATACGCTACATTTTCAGCCAATTTTTGACCACCCATTGAAAAAAATGTTGGGGAAACCCCCATGCCTGTGGGGTATCGGCTAGCAATACTTGGCCATTTTGTGGCGCGTGTAAAAATTTCAGGGCGCAGCACCCTTAGGGACTGAAATATGGTCTTCCTAAAGTCGATTTTTGGGTACAATTCCATTTTTTAATCTCCGTAATTAGTCGACCAAAGTTCACCTAACTTTTTTCGCCGAACGCGAGAGAAAATGTCGTGCACCAGGTTTTCAGATTTTGGATATCTCTGTCCGTTCTGGAGATATTCGAGCTCAAAGTGGGAAGGGGTTCGAAATCGGGCCAAATTTAGCTCGTCACGCCCCCCCCATTTTTTTTTTTGGGGGGGGGGCAGGCCCTCAAATTTTCGGGCCGGCATTTGTAAATTGAACATGCTTCCGAACATGTGGCAAAATTTCGCGGAGATCGGCTTACGGACCTCGAAAATCTCGCTTTGAAAAAAATAATAATAGATAATAAACAGCAGTAAAACATAAGACCTTCCGGTAACTACCGTTCCGGGCGGCCTAAAAACGTGGCAATAATAAAAAAGCGTTAAAACGTTTATTACACCTATGGGATTGATGACTAGGAGGTCATTATGAAGAACGTCTGATACTATATGCTATTGGGCTTGTTACACTACTCTGTGTATCCGACACTATTATCAACTTACCTGGATTTTGGACTCGGTCGGATAAAAAAATTAGTAGGCTTGATATTAAAACGGACATAAACGTAACGTTGTCATTAGGCCTATTAGACCCTTTGACGTATCGGACTAGGCTGCTGCATTTCCGATTTCCGGCGTGCTTCATGCACAAAACCCATTAAATTAATGTCATCGCGACAACAACAATGCGACGTTACGTTAGTTTGTCCACCGAACTAGCCTACTGACTGCTGATAAAATATCACAAACAACCGTTAATACGAGCTTTCTATTTTCGTTGCAGAAACTTTTGCATTTAACCGAATAAATACGTTGATGACTACGAGGCCTATAGGTCTCTTCTCTCTTGCATTCAGTTTACGTTTTAAGTACGAATCCGGACGACCTTTTTACATGCTTCGTAAAACCCGCACAAACGTCATGTATACAGTACTTATTACTTTTGCATAGGGGCCTACGGCAGTCGCTTTTGAGATTTATCAAATGACAAAAACAATGAGGCTGCAAAAGGCCGATGATTAGCACGCAACATCATCAAACGCTACGACCGTACGACGACGTATAGCCTATGTCCCCCGCAGGACACGACGTCATTAGCGGCAAAACAGTAACTTAGAACGACGAGATCGCTCTTCATGTTGACTGTTGTTCGGTAGCCAAATTTCGATCAGTTAAAAAGATAGGCTTGTTCGAAACAAGTTTGAAACGCACTATATGTACTGATTTCTCGTTTGCTATCAATCTGTACGTACTATGTAGGGTCTGTTATCATACTTCTTAGGCTGAGGTAGAACAAGTGAGTGAGTGAGTGATTGAGTGTGTAGGGTTTAATACTCCGTTTACACGATCAAGTAGACATCAAGCAATCATCGAGCAAACATCCAGCAAATGCATTCAAAATACGCATGCACGACATGTGCCCTAATTGCTCGACGTATGCTTGATGATTGCTTGATCGTGTAAACGGGGTATAAATGACCTATACTGTATCGGGTGGGACGTTAAACCATACACACTCACTCACTGTCACTTGTGCCACATCAGCCTGCCTGTTATATTTCTTCAATTCGCCATTTCACTGGCGCTTTTGGAGCGCAAGTGACTTTTGAGTCAATATTCTATGTTGTGTTTACATCATGCTTTTTATTTTTTCCCGTTATATTGCTGTTCTTTAGTTATAATATCCGTATTTAGTTCTACAAAGTGAAGAATATTGATCTTGACAATATCATGAATTCATTTCTTAAGAGTGGTTCATTTAC
>Ga0209367_1005771_pt1 | contig 17135 bp, 15 predicted proteins | sample WorMetLIZISLAND2_FD_187412 | JGI IMG/M metagenome (GOLD analysis project Ga0209367, IMG submission 187412) | Marine gutless worms symbiont microbial communities from Max Planck institute for Marine Microbiology, Germany - Olavius geniculatus... ... | reverse complement strand
TCCGGAAACTGTTGTCTTAATTGATCGATATTCATAAGATCTCCTTTCGTTTGTTCTTTTAAGGAGATCTTACACCATGGGTGTGACAGATACGGTCACACTAACCTTAAAAATGTAGATAGGCTCGTTTTTTTATAAAAATCTTCGGATCTATGATCCAAAAAAAGGTAATCCGTATGGACTTTTAAATGATCATTAATTACGGAGTGTTGGAGTGCTGGAGTGCTGGAGTAATGTCTGCAGGTTGGATATCTTTTCTTGATACCCCAATACTCCATTACTCCTTTACTCCGGGTTCGAGACATTTCATAAGCTCTTAAAACCTTAGAATTACTTTTTTTTGGTTATAGTTGCGAAAATCTCTTTCTTTGTGTCCTAGTGGCTTTGTCGCTCTATCCGGTTTATCCGGGTTGGGATTTAACCTTGTACCTGCTAATGAATAGACGGGTGGGTGTCAGTCCGCACCTCGGTTCACCGGATGTCGCAGGTCGGGCTGCCACCGTCTGCAATTTCCAAACACAATCAATATAGACACTCAATAGCCCGGTGTCATTCAATAATCAAGGACTAACTGCAGGAAATGAGGGGTCAATAACCCCGATTGACGCGACCGTGCCGGGCAATAGTTGTCGGACCTATGAGGAAAAAAAGGTAATGTTTAGATGGCCGGAAGTTATTGAAGAATTTCGCTCACGGAGTATCGGAGTACTAGGGTATTGAAAGAAAACATCGAGCCCTCAGCCAACACCCCAGCACTCCAGCACTCCAGTACTCCAATACTCCAATACTCCGAAATCTATTCGGATTTGAAGCCTGACAATGGATCACATTTTTTAGGGCTGTAGAACCGCATTTTAAATTGATGATGAACTTAGCGCCGAAATATGTCAAACTAATAGATGATCCACCAAGCTGAGTGATCGTGAACAAGGAGGTCCTGCCTATGGGTGATTTGTTCGAAGTCGGCGCAACCTACGTCTTTTATTTTTACTACGGCACTGAAGTGGGTTCTCAGCAAATGAGCGGCCGGGTCGTTGCTTATGAGCATCCCATCGTCAGAATCGAAACCCAGGGACTGTACCATGTCATTAACTGCTCATCGAGCTTTTTTATCGAGGCCATCTTGCGCAAACCGGTTCAAGACGAAGAACTGGAGGATTTGGTGTTGGAGAGGGACAGTTACGGCGAAGGCCAAAATTAAGGAAACGTAAAGGGCAAAAACTGGGTTTACCCTCCGGGAGGTGCTGGATTGGGGGATGATCCCCCGGCCCGCAGAAGATGGACGGTCAATCACCATCAGGGGGCGATGGGATCGTTGTTTCGGATAAAACTTAATTTGACATCTCCGATCACGGCCGTTTGGCTGGAGGACTGGCCGGCGGCGCCGGTGAAGCCGAATATGAAGGAGGCAAAATCGTCGTGTTCGCCCTGGGACAGTTCGATGGTCTGGGCCAGATGCGGCGCCACCGAGTACTGGATGCGCGTATCTTCGTAAAAGGTACCGAAAACGTTGGCACAGGTCCCGGAGGTGCACTGCCGAAGCCAGCTGCGCAGCTCGTATTCGTATTTGGCGTCGGCATTTTGGCTCAGACTGCGCATGACCTCCAGCCGAACAGCCCATGGACCCTTGGCAAGCGCGCCATTTAGCCAATTGGTAAAATCGTCCAGGGTAACCGGTTCGCCACCGACGGTGTCATCCATGCCTTCTTTGGCGGAGGTCACGTATCGATGCCTGATATTGCGGGGAATCGCAAAACTGTTAATGGCAAAAAGATTATTATCTTGGGAAGAACCAATATAAACAACTCCGTCGTCTCCGACGGTTGGCGATGAATGGCCACGAGTATCATCACTATCAACCGGAACCGGGTACGTCCACTTTTTGGTACCGTCCGGATTAATGGCGTAGAGCAGGCCGTCGCCGGATCCGAAATAAATCGTGCCGTCCGGGCCGATGGCAGGCGTGGTTCTGACGTCCGCCAGATTGCCGGAATCCGTAAATTCCCAAATTATATCACCGGTGGTCGCGTTAAGCGCTGTGACTTTCCCGGTATCGTGAGTGATGAGGCCGCCCACATAGACGATGCCGCCATTTCCGACAACCGGTGTAAATCGGTTGGTGCCGATTGAGGCAACCCATTTGCTGGTCCCGGCGGGAAACAGGGCCCTTATTTTATTGCTCTCCTCCACGTAAACCACACCGGTGATCGGGTCTGCCGCCGGCATAAAATAATTGACATCCAGTGTGTCGAAGCTCCATTCGTGGGGGCCCGGAAATGTCTCTCCCGCCAGACGATCAGCCGGGTCTAGGGCAAAGAGGGTATGGTCACCGCTATCCGTGCCGGTAATATAAACCCGGTATCGATTGCCGAAAGGATCGATATCATAGGCCGGAGCGATGGCGGGATATCCCTTGGAGCTTTCATTGAAACCGGCGTGGGTAAATTCCCATTCGTTGGCGGGATTCAAGCTGTTTTTATCCCCACCCGGATCCGCCAGGCGGCTGGCCGGATTCAGGGCATAGAAGTTACCGTGGCTGTCGCCAATGTAGACGGTGCCGTCGGGTCCGACAGCCGGGGAGGAGTCGACATTTTCGGGGGTAAAGAAAACCCATTCATTTGCGGGATTGAACGTGCTGCCATTGGGCTCATTCAACCGGTCGGCCGGGTTGAGGGCTTGGATACTGCCCTGTCCACCCCCCGGCCAATGTGACCCGACATAGACCATACCGTCGGGACCCACAACCGGCGAGGATCTTACATCTCCCCCGGTATTAAACCACCACTTTGTAGTTCCATCGGCCGTATTGACGGCATAGAGGTAGTTGTCATCCGAGCCCACGTAGACGGTGCTGCCGTCATTCGAAAGGGCCGGGGTGGATCGAACGTCGTTCCAGATATCGGTGTCATAGATCCATTTTACCTCCTGTTCTCCGGAATCGTGACGATTGTCGTCATAGCTCGGGTGATCGGCGACGGTGCTCGAGCCGATGGTGTAGTCGCGGCAGGGTATTGCCAGGCTCTTTTTGCCCCAAAACACATATTGCAGGGCATCTTTATCGCCACTAAACGGGTCATTGCGATTGTTGTCGACGATCGTGCCACCATTACAATAGGCCTGGTCACTATTGTTGTTGTAGACGTCGAATTCCAGAGCGATTTTGGGCGGGTGCAGACCGGGTTTGGGCGGGTCCTCGCCGGCGCCGGCGGCATCCAAAAAATCCGATGCAGTCGTCGGGTTAACGACCTTGCGGCTGTCGCCCCCATACCCCAGGAGTTCACCCAATTCGATATCGCCGCCGATCGAGGATGTCGTGTTGTTGGCGGCACTGATCAGGGCGAAGGTCAGCCCATCACCGGTGCCGCTGTAATCCAAAGTGAAAAAAACCCGCACCCCGCGCCCGAAATCACAGGCACCATTGCTGCAAGCCCCGGTCTTGCCACCGATGGTAGCATCGGCGTCAAACCAGATTCCGCCAAAATCGACACTGCCGGAATTCAGGCCGCTGCCGATATCGACTGTTTTCGCGTCATTGTCGACGCCGATAAAGTTCGATGTGCCGATGGGTTTCAGATCGTTGACCAGGTTATATTGATCCCAAACGATGTCGGGGAGGCGGGTTAAGGGTTTGACGGTGGCGGCATCAAAAATATTAACCGCCCGTTCGAGGGTACCGTCCCTGCTCACCGAACCCGCGGTGCCGGTTGGAATGACGATGTAGTTGCGGGGCGACAGAATGATATGATCCCCCTGATAATCTCCAATCAAGGTGTCGCCGGTGGTCATAGTGGTTGTGACCGTGAGGGGAAACGCCGCTTCCCCGTTGGGCATGCCCGCTGCTGAGAGTTTGGTCAGTCTCACCCGGCTGCTGGCCGGCTCATGGACCAGTTGCTCGTAGACATAGTCAATGCGATTGATGCTGATGGTGCCGTTGTATTCGGGAAAAAAATCCTTGGCCGATTCATGCACCAACAGATCGCCGCCGACTCCGATATCGGTTTGGTCTACCGTGGGCCGGACCTGGAAACAGAGGCGTTCGCCCGCATTGATCGCGAATTGGTTTCTTAGTTGGAGGGTCAGCGTGGTATCGTCGATTTTTGTCCAACTGTCGATGACAGACCTTGCTTTCCGATAATCTTCATCAAGGTAGTCATAGTTCATCACCCGCAGATCGAGCGGGTCCTTGGCCATCCAGTCCGCGGTTAGTTTACCGGCGGGCACATTCAGGGTCAGCATGCCGCTGCCGTCTTCCGAATAAGTTCCCGGCGCAACGAACCAGGGCGAAAAAACGTTTACCGTAAAACTTCCCGCCGAATCAACACTGTATGTTGTGGTATTGAGCGTATTGACGACAGCGGTGTCGAATCCCGATTCTCGCAGCTCGCTGAAAGCATAGTGCATGGCGGACTCGGCGACATAAACGGCGCGTCTCGCATTGTTGGGGGTGGCCGAGCTCGAGGTGGCCGAGGTAAAAAGGGACACGATGGTGACGCCCAGTATGCCGAAAATCAGGACCACGACCACGAGGTAAACCAGGACGTTGCCCTGAATCGAATCTAATGCCCGGGTTGACGCCCGCGCGGGCGAAATCTGAATTTCTGAACCGCTCATCGCAGCCTCGATCCCGCGAACGTCGTGGCAACTTTGTTGCTAGTTGTCATCAACCATATGCCTCGGAAATATCTTGGTGTTAAATTCTGTGCCAATATCGTTCAGTCTGAAGCCCACTTCAAAATAAGCAATTTCGTCGGAGCCGTCATGGTTCAGATCGCGCGCTTCTTTGGCTAGTACAAAAGAGCCCGCTTCGATCTTTTCCAACAGTTTGTAATCCTCAGCGCCGATGCTGATCCAAATCGCATCTGAACTGTAGCTCAGCTTGCGGGTGCCGGCGAGCACCCTGCTGGTGAAAGTCAACGTTGAATTTTCAGAATAAGACGTGAAATAATCTAACTCCCGCAGTTCAAGACTGATGCGATCCAACGCCATCTGCGCGTTGAGTGCCCCTTCATTGGTATTTTTGGTACTCAGATACCCTTCGATGCCCGAATAGATAAAAAAGGTTGTAAATGAAGCAATGATGCCGACCAGAACGATCACGGTAATCAGTTCGATGAGGACAAGACCCCCGGGGTGTTTGCTGTCTGCCATTTCAGTAGTCTACTTTCGGATCGGTTGTTTCCGTCCGGCTTTGGGTCAGTATCGTCGTCAGGGGATTGCCGGGGGCTTCTACCGTAACCTTTAATGTCCGATTTATCCCGGACACGTCGGGCACCTCATTTCCGCTGCCGTCGAATACGATATATTCCATGGATGCCTCGCCGCTGAATTCAGACGCTACAATGGACAATGCATTTGCCATGCGGGAATCGTCATTGATAACGGAGGTGAAGTAGGCCGTGATTTCCTCAAGCTTGGCTTCGGCTTCGGCTTCACCCGCGATCAATTCCACTGATTTCCAGCTGTCATCCAAAGCCGTACCCATAAAGTGGATGAAAAATGCGGATAAAATACCCATCACAATGATGGTGGCGATGATTTCAACCAGCGTGAATCCGGTGCTTGATGATATATTTAAAATATTTTTTTTCATGGGGATGTGACCAAACCGGTTTCGGCGGTTAAAACAAATGATCGGGATTGCGTCCTGTCCGGTAATTGTTCAATCGTAATGGACAAATCGGCCACGAGGGGTCCGCCGATGAATTGATACGGCCTGCCGTAGCCATCGAAATAGATAATGAATGGCGGATTTATATCCAGTCCGAGTTGCGACATTGAAATTTTGTCACTGTTCTGGCCGGGCAGTCGCACCGGATTGCTGGAAATTTCCGCGGGTGATACCCAGGGACCAAAAAGCCAATATTCGTTGCTGTTGCCGAATATACCCCAATTTTCGCTGCGTTTCATTGCCTGGGATTGGGCATAGCGGATGTGGCTTTTAACGACCTCCGTCTGGGCGTTCAGATTTATCTGGTCGGTGGTGATGGACCGGGTAAAGACCGTGGTCGCAATGATGCTGACCAGCACCAGGACAACGACGATTTCGATTATCGTAAAGCCTTGGTTCTTTCGTTTCATTTGCCGCGCATTCCGAATACCCGTTATCAACGTGTATTAGCGTAAAGGTTTGTAATTATTGTATTATTTCTAGAGATTGAAGTCAAGCAAAAGCTGGAGATTTACCTGCGAAGTTGTTGAAATACAACGATATAAATAGACTCTGCCGGCAAGAGAATTTGTGACGATTGGGCGGAGGTCCGGCAAAGGTGCGGGGGTTAAGGTATGGGTTTAGGGTATTTGGTGTAGGGTATAAGGTGCAGGGTATAAGGTATAGGGTCAAGGATGATGAACGAATTTAAGACAGAAAATTGAGACCCACGACCTTACACCTTATACCTTTTACCGGTTTTCAGTACCCATAGTCGCCACTGAAGATGCTTCTGACGATTCCGTTTTCCAGCCGCAGGTGGTCCAGGAAGCGGGTGGGGCCGTGATTATAGGTCCATTCCTCCACGATGACCAGCTTCCTGACGCGATAAGGTTGGTCATATCCGGCATCCGGATGCACATATTCGTAATCGTCATGTACCCCGTAATAACGGGGGTGATGGCGGAAGCCGTAAATCCGCTCCTCTTCCCAGACTTGAACATGGTCAGGGTCGCCGCATTCGGAGAGCACCCGGTCCCGGTAGTCTCCGGCCGTGATCAGTCGGCTGCCACATCGCAGTGAAGCGGCCGCGGCATTGGACGCAGTTAAATTTAGCAATGTGACAAATATACCCACGATAAGCATTGACGCTTTCAATTCGGGTCCCCCTTCGAGTCTGTGGTTTATGGTTTCGGCGTTATTGATTCTACATCATTATGGTAGGCATCCCAGTCAGCTCCGGCAAGCGGTCGCAGGAAATCGCCGCGTCTTTTGCAAATTAACTCCCAGTCGCTCTCAAAATCATAATTCATAATCTGTTGACGCCCGAAAATGCCGGTTAGTCTACAATCACGTTCTTTTTTTGCACTATTTTGAAAGGCAGTCTGAAACAAGAACCCGTGGCTTCTGTGGACAAAGGCTGGCAGGATCGGGTGGTGGACGACTCGACATTTTCGGCCGGCAACGTCCGGTATTCAACTAATGAAAGGCGCGCCTGCTACCTGCCCTGCCCCCCGGCTAGTTGACGCCTAGAGCGGGTTGAAAGAACCGGCGAACGGTCTTCGGGGATGAAATTGGGGTACAAATTGATAACATGGGTCACAGTTTTAACCGGTGACGTGGGTTGCAAATAGGCTATCGGGTAGAATATTGACAAGAATTCACGCGTCGACCTCTTCCGCGACCCAATCCAGAAAAGCTTGATTGCCGCCGGAGACCGGGATGCTGACGACACAGGGGCAGTCATAACTGTGCAGCGATTTGACTTTTTCAGTCAGCTGGGGAACACGGGCTTCGGTGGTTTTGGCAATTAAAACGATTTCCGAGTCATCCTGCACTTCTCCCTGCCACATGTAAATGGAATTCATATTATCCAGGATGTTCACACAGGCCGCCAGTTTGGCGGCCACCAGCTCCTGGCCGATTTTTCTGGCTTCCTCACGGCTGCCGGCCGTCATGTACACAAAATTGACTTTCATAATAGCCTCCTTCCATTTTACTGAATCCAGCACCCTGTTTCCGGCGATTATAACGATTGCAAAAATAGCAGAAACCAGACTGACGGTAAAGCATTAACGAAAAAAAAGCTTGGATAGGATAACCGGCGACATTCCCAGAAGATTTATATAAAGTGATAGGATCTTTCACCTTGGATTCCTGACACCCGGAACCTCTTTTTAAACTACATTTAAAGAGAACCGCAGAATATCGAATATCGAACCGCAGAATGTCGAAGGGTGGAATCGCTTTGCTCAGTCATTTTAAACAGATAGAATGCATTATTCGACGTTCGATGTTGGACGTTCGATGTTCAATGTTCATTAGTTTCTTTTCTCTGATCAGACCGGCTGTCCTTTAGCTGGAGGCCGCGCTCGTGTGAAACTTTGTAAAAAGCGAACCGCAGAACCGCAGAATATCGAATAACGAATTTCGAAGGATGGTTTCGCTTGGGGCTTCGCTCTTCGAGCTACGACCCCACACGTCGCTCAGTTATTTTTTATATAAAAGACAAAATACATTCCTTCGACATTCGACATTCATTATTCGATATTCGATATTCGCTTTTTCAGAGTTTCTTTTTCGATTAGACCGGCTTCATTTCGGTCGGCGGTCCGCCGGAGGCGGAACACCTGAAACCTATGAACAGCGCAATTGCTGCCGCACTTGGCCCGGAATACTGACGTTTCGACGCCGCCGTCGCTGTTCAGGCGGCCGGCGGCATGGACAAAATATCCTCGGCCCGCCTGCTTGCCCGTTCAAAGGGATCAACCTCCTGTTCATATTGGATGTCAGGGGAGGGTTTGTCTTTTTCAAAAATGGCGAAAAAAAGTCCTTGAAGCAAAAAGAGCAGCCAGATACACAGTGCCCAATCTAGCGCCGACCCGGGCCGGTAAAACGCCATCAGGGAGGCTCCGGCTGCCCCGAGCAGCAGCTCAACGATCAGTCTGATCCGACGGCGCTCCCGATGGCTCGACCCGCTGCGTATCCATCCGATGACTGTCAGGGTCAGCAAGTAAAATGCGGCAACCGAGGGCACCATAAATGCAGTTAATAGTAAAAAGAGAAGCGGATACGAAACCGACAACATCTCGTTTTTGCTCCATCGGCGCAACATTATTGCGTAGCCTGCAACAAACAGCCACAGGGATAGGTTGATTGAACCGGGCAGGAAAAGCACGTGGTTTAAAACCCGGCTCAAGGGAATAAAAACTGTGACGCAAACGATGCCGTACAGGATTGTGGCAGGTACCGGACGATGTAAAATTTTCATGATTCTGTTTGCTCCCCGCTTCTCAATGAGCCTTCAGTGCTCATTGAGAAGCTATTTGTTACGTGTAATTCATTATTGGAAGTTGCCAGCCGCCCAGCGATATCGCTATCCCATGGCTTCTTTGCGTTTCAGCAGTTCCCAATCTATTTCCGCTTCTGTCATATCTCCGTCGTCAGCCGTACAACTGGCGGCTGAAGGATCGCTGCAGTCCGTCTGCAGCGGCGGGTTATTGAAAAATTCCACTGATCTGTGCTTGAGGCGTTCATACTGGATTTGCTGTTGCTCGAGTCGTTCGCGGGAATATGAGATTTCTTCATCCAAGTTCCGGATGCGGTCGGCAATCTCCTCCTGCAAGCGCTCCAGCGGTTTGATTTTTCTGATTAGCATGCGGGCGATATCATCCTTGTTCTTCTGAATGGCAGCCATCAGATCCTGGTCCAGGGCTTGGACCTGCTGCCGGTATTTATCATACTCCCGCTGGATCTGCTTGCGGGAAGTCCGCAACTTTTCTAATTTGATTTCTTTGAGGCTCAATGCCTGTGCCATATCCCGCAAATGCTGCTTAAGCAGCAATTCCCGATCCTCCAACTGATCCATGACTCCATGGACATCGGCTTTAAAAATTCTGACAACTCTCGTCATGATTCCCATTGTTGATTCCTTGGTTTGCTGTTGGTTGTTTAATTTACTTTTTATTCCGGCTTAGCTCGTTTTCTGAATCCGAAGTTGATCGAATTCCGGCTGCGGGTGCCAAGGCGACGAGGTTAACCCCGCAACCCGCACCCCGCAACCCGCACCCCGCAATCCGCAATCCGCAATCTAAAATCCCAAATTATAACTCGTTCACTTCCTGCGGCCGCGATAGCCGTCATACTGCAGGGTTTTGGCATTTGATTTTTGCTTTTGACGGACAGCCTCGGGTGGTCCCTGAAAGGTTTCTTCAACATAGGCTTCCAGTTCTTTGACATCCTTATCGAGATTTTGCGCTACCCGAGCCGAACCCACCGCCGCATTTACGGCCTGTTGTTGATCGTGATATACTTCAATGCGCTTCATGGCTTTTTCTTTTTTGCCCGACTTTAAATCGGCGGCAACCTCTTCCTTGAGGCGATTGAAGTCGTCATTGATGACTTTGTTGGACCAGCCGACTTCGTCGATTGAAGAATAAACTTTTTGCGGATCATCGACGCAAGCGATTTTAAAAGAACCATCCAACGTGGTCTCGAAAACCCGATGGTCGTGCTGATAGGCAACCTTTACTTGCTTGAGTTCGAATTGGCGGTTGAGGTTGGTCGGCACCCGCAGGGTCAGGTATAGCTTGCGGATCTGACCGGCATGCATACTGCCCGGGTAAAAAACGGCCGCGTCATCCCGGCGGCTGATGGGGTAACCGGCGGCATCGATCAGATCGATGCCGTCACCCAACGGTATTTCAATTTTCAGGTTGCTGGCGATTGAGGCTCGGGTATCGTGAAACTCCTTTTGGAATACCTCGGCAAAGGCAGCCGGGTTTTCCAGATAGTAATAACTGCCGGTGCCCCGGTCGGCGATGGCGGTCATCAACTGCTCATTGAACTCGGCGCCCACGCCAACGGTGCTGACGGCAAATTCTCCTTCAACGGCCGCGGATGCAATCCCGCTAAGGGCCTGAATATCGACAATCCCCTGATTGGCAAGTCCGTCCGAAATGAGAATGACTTTCGCTGCATTCGAACTGCGTTCGGAAGACCTCAGCAGGTTGATGCCCGCTTGCAGACCGGCTCCGAGATTGGTTCCGCCGCCGACCCGGACTGCGTTGACGGCCGATTCCATGTGACGCCGATTGTCCGGGGAGACCGTTTGCAAGGTAGCTGCGATTTGAGCGCCGTCTGAATATGTAACCAGGGCAAAGCGGTCTTCGATGGTCAATTCAGACAACAGCCTCAACACCGCGCGGCGTGCATCAATTATTTTACGCCCTTTCATCGAACCGCTGCGATCGAGAACGATAACCATATCCACGCTGCGGGTCTTGGCGCTGATTGTGGCGGCTGATTGTTCGGCGTGCAAAGTGAGATTCAGGCCGATGGTGCCGTCCGATCCCCGCAGGACTTTATTTTGGATGAGGTGACCTGAAATGGCCAGGATACCGTTTCCGGTCCCATAATGTTGCCCGGGGACGGAATTGCGGTTCGCGGAAAAAAAGCTGCTTGAATGGGACGAATAAGCCATGGCAGCACCCGTGGCGGCAATCAGGGCCGCAATCAATAGAGAATTTTTCAGACTCTTGCGTTTCATGGTTAGCTCCTTTCGCTTGTTCTTTAAATTTTTTTTGCGCTCTGGTTACATTCTACTTCAACCCTTGCGAAAGACAATTCAAAGAAGTGTAAAATCAATCGCCCAAGGTTTTACATAACTTTTACTTTGATTTTGAGAGCAGTTGTTATACTCTTTAGAAGGTTGTGCGGTTCGGGATTCAAGGTCTTGGAAATGACGAATGACGAATGACGAATTAAGGTATTCTGTCTGTTTAGGAAATTAAACATATGAAAAATGCCAAAGCCCGGATTTTGGTCGTCGAAGACGATGCGGCCCTGTTGAGCGGTTTAATGGATGTACTGGTATTCAACGGCTATGAAGTTAACGGTGTTGAAGACGGTGGGGTCGGCCTCAGGGTGGGCCTGGATGAGCAATTCGATCTTATTATGCTGGACGTGATGCTGCCCACCCTGGATGGTTTCACGATTTGCAAGGAGATCCGCAAGCAAAAGCCGACCCAGGGGATCATCATCATCACGGCCAAAGGTGCCGAGGACGATGTTGTCACCGGATTTAAAGCCGGGGCGGATGACTATATCACCAAGCCCTTTTCCCTGCGGGAAGTCATGGTTCGGGTGCAAGCGGTACTGCGGCGTTCCGGTAAACGTCTCGGCGATGAAGAAATCCATTGCCAGGGTATTTTTTTTGACGGTAAGAATTTGGTTGCACGCTTTAATGATCTTATGGTGGAGCTTACCCGTCGCGAAATGGATATCGTCATCTATCTGCATCGTCACCAGGATCGGATTGTTTCTAAAAAAGAGCTCTTGACCGAAGTGTGGCAATACGCCGACGCCGATATTGAAACCCGCACGGTAGATATCCACATGCTCAAGCTGCGCAAGAAAATTGCCACGCTGATACCGGATAAATCCTTTATATCGACGATTAGAGGGGAGGGGTACCGGATTGAGAAAGGATGAATTCGGAAATCGAAATTGAAAGGCGGGTGTTCGGCGTTCGGTATTTGGCGCAAGATAAGTTAAAGGTGTAGGGTGTAAGGTATAGGGTATAAGGTTTAGGGTGTAAGGTATAGGGTATAAGGTATAGGGTGGAAGGTAATACGAATTTGGAAGTCGGAATGCGGAATTCGGAAAAACGGCAGAGGGCATGTACAACCGGCGTTCGGTATTCGGCTTTCGGCATTTGGAATATGGCAAAGGGTGGGAGGTATAAGGTGGAAGGCAGAGTGTGTAGGGTGTAAGGTTTAAGGTATAGAGGGGAAGATATAAGGTGAAAGGTCAGGGCTCAACAGTAAATGACGTCGGATGGGCGGTTGAAAGCAGATCGTCCATGGTTGGCAGCAGACTGAGAAGTGCCAACTGCGAAAATCATATCGATTTTTTTCTCACCTTCTTACTTTCTCACCTTCCTACCTTCTCACCCTCTCATCTTGTCACCTTCCCACCTTCTCACCTTCTTTCTTTTTCCGGCTTCCGAATTCAAAAGACTGTCTCCGGTTAGGTCTATGAGAAAACTAAAATTACTCATACTAGTTTTTTTGCTGGCATTGTGCATCCCCCTGGCCTATTTTGTTCTGCGGACTTATCAGGGATTGGAGCAGGAGGAAGTCGCCACCTTGAGCTATTTTGCCGAGACCCTGTTTGATAATATGGAACAGACCTTGGCTATGATGGTGCAAACCGAAGAAAGTCGGGCCATCGATGAATACAACTTTATGATATCGCCTTCGAATCAGCCAACCGCGCCCGGCTGTCGGCAGCCTTCACCATTGTCGCAAATGACCGGTGAAAATTATGTTTTGGGGTACTTTCAGAATAATCCGGACGGCTCCTTTCAGAGCCCGCTGGTCGGAAGCGGTGGAAAAATTTCCCCCGACCGCGCGGATGTCGTGGCCGAGTTGAAAGAGGCTAACCAAATATTCAACCGCAAGCGGGCCACCGGCACCGACCGCGTTCAACCCCATCCGGCTGAAATAGCGGTTGAGGAAAAGGTCCGGAAAAAATCAGGATTGGCGGAGAAATACCTGGACTCCTCACACAGCCGGCCTTCGCGGGAATATTTGGGACAAACCGAAAAAAGAGTCGAACAAATTACCGTCGGTCAAGCCGCCAATATTGCCAAAAAGGAGCAACCGCAACCACTGAGCCGGATTCTTAGTGATAGTGAAACTGCGGCGTCCAAGGACGATCTGTACCAGGACCGCGCCGGTGCGGCCGCCGAGTTTATGTCTCCCCCAAAAGCGAAAGCCCGCGGCTATCGGCAGGAAGAAGCGGAAAGCGACATAGCGCCGGCGCCGGCTCTAGACCCGGACCCGGCGGCTGACTACCAGGTCGAGGTGGCGCCCCTGCAGGCGGTTTTTTTAAGTGATGTCCGCGTATTCATATTTCGCCGTATTATGATCAACAACCAGATTTACCGCCAGGGGTTTGTTTTGCAGGTAAATCCTTTTTTAAAGCACCTGGCTCAAACCCATTTCCTGACCCAGCCGATGGCGCAGTTCACGGGGCTTCATCTGAGCGTTGTGGATCAAGGCCTTGAAACCGGGACCCATGTGTCCGGCGTTGCCGCAAAGGATCCTGACGTTGTACTGGACCGCAGTTTCCCTTCACCTTTCGGATTTCTGAAGGCCACCCTGAGCTGTGAGCAAATACCGCGTTCGGCCGGCCGCAAGACACTGAACATTATGCTGATTTTTTTGGCTGTGATTGTTCTGATGGGATTGTTCGCCATTTACCAGAGTACGCGGGCCATTTTTGAACTTTCCGAACGCCGGTCTGAATTTGTTTCTTCCGTGACCCACGAGCTGAAAACGCCCTTGACCAATATCCGTATGTATATCGAAATGCTGGAACAGGGCATCGCCCGGACTGCCGAGCGTGAGCAGGAATATTACCGGATTCTCGACTCCGAAGGCGCGCGCCTGTCAAGATTGATCAACAATGTGCTGGAATTATCCAAATTGGAACAAAAACAGCGTCACATCGATTTGCAGCCGGGCAACTTTGAAGATTTGATCCGTGAAGTTCAGACGGTGATGGCCGAGAAAATCAAGCAGGAGGGATATGTTTTGACCGCTGAAACGGGGACAGTCGGGGCAATTCGCTATGACCGTGAGGTGATGCTGCAGGTTTTGATCAATCTGATTGAAAACAGCTTGAAATTCGGCAAAAGCGCTCCCCGGCGCGAGATCAGCATCCGGACCCAACGGGTTGAAGGCGGTGTCAAGATTATGGTGTCCGATACCGGGCCCGGCATACCCCGCCAGGATCTGAAAAAAGTATTTGAGGATTTTTATCGGGTTGAAAATTCCCTTACCCGAACCACCCGCGGCACCGGCATCGGTCTGGCCCTGGTGAAAAAATTCGTCCGGCTGATGGGCGGATCCGTTGCCGCAGCCAATAATGAAGGTCCCGGCTGCACTATTACGATCACCCTGCCGGGGTAGATTCAAAATTTGAAAACCCCTCCTTCTTGGCAAGATTAGAGTAAATTGGCTGTGCAGTGACCCCTCATAGCGGAATAATGGAATACTGGAGTGCTGGAGTAATGGGGACAGTCTAAGGCAAACGCCACACCAATCAAAACCCATCATGGATTCATTTTTTTTCTATTTCAGCATTTTTTTGGTTGATTTTTTATTGGATTTGAAGCATTAATAGCCCTTTAAATAAATACGCTATCCATGAATATGCTAATTTTCAGGGCGGTTAATTTAACCATTTCTGTAGCAAGGGGGATGAGGATGTTTAAATTAAGTATCGGTGTTTGCTGTTTAATTCTGGCTCTCATTTTAGGCAATGCAATGGTCGTCACCGGCGAGAGTGATGAAGGGGATATGTCCGTACCGATGGGAATCATAACCCTTGATCCACCTGATTCTGTCGAAGATCCGAGGTCCTCAGTTGAATTTCCCCATTCGCTTCATTTCGATTTCAGCTGTCAGACCTGTCATCATAAATGGGAAAAGGAAACTCACATCGTGGGCTGCATGACCTCCGGCTGCCATGATATCATCAAGGCACCCACCAAGGCTGAACGGCAGCAAAGTGAAGACGATCTGGCTGCCAGGTACTACAAAACAGCATATCATAAGATGTGCATAACCTGTCACAAAGAGATAAAGGCTGAAAACAAAAAATTGGAGCTGTCAGGTCGCGTGTTGTCCGAAAATCTGCCCAATTCCGGACCGACGGGCTGTAAAGACTGCCACATACCGGAAGAATAATACCGCCGGTTTTCACTGGTTGGCCCTGGACAGCCGCCGGCCATCTTAGGCGGTTGCCGACAATCGGATTCTTTGCCTGGCATATTTCCGTACCTAAATTTATACCCCGCTGAAATTCAGCGGGGTTTTTTTCGTTTTAGTTCCGGCGGGTTATAGCCCGAACTTCGCACTTCAAAATTCACTCCTCCCACCTGTCAAAATTAAGCTAAAGTTCCTGTTTTTTCCACCGATACTAGGTCCTGAGATTCTAACGCCATATATCGGCGTACGCGCTAAAATCGAAAATAAAGAAGATTCATAACACTAGGGGCAGGAGGGCTATGATAATGGTCGGATCTAAATCTAAAAAGGTGATGAATATCAAATTTTACTGGAAAAGATGTCTGGGCGCAGCCTTGATGTTTTTTGTTTTTACGGCCTCTTATGCTTTTGGTGCGGAAGTTCTATTTATTGTCGGCAGTCCAAATTTAAAAGCCGGCGATCGTGCGATTAAATCCCATCTTGAAAACAGAGGGTTCAATGTTCATATCCAGGAAGATGATGTGGCCAAAAGCGAGGACGCGATCGGCAGGGATCTGGTGATGTTTTCCGAATCGGCCCGTTCGAAAGCAGTGGGTGACAAGTTTCGCAACATTCCCGTTCCGATCATTTGCTCCGAGCCCTGGATTTTTCATGGACTTGGCATGACCGGCCAGACGAAGCGGGTGGATTTCGGCCGCAAGGGGCGCCAGAAAGACATCATTATCGTCAACAGCTCGCATCCCTTGTCCAGTTCATTGTCCGACGTCGTTCGGGTCAGCACCAAGAGCTTTTACATGGGGTGGGGAGTTCCCGGGGAGAACGCCATCCCAATCGCCGTGCTCAAGAACGATCCTGCCAAGTGTACCATTTTTGCCTACGACGCCGGAGTCCAAATGCCGGGTCTCGTTGCGCCTGCCAAACGGGTCGGCCTTTTTCTCTTTCGGGGGACGGCTGGCACGTTCACGGATGATGGCTGGCGGTTGTTCAATGCCGTGGTAGACTGGTCGATCGACAAGCCGAAGACCCTTCTGAGAGCTGATAATTAGGCAACCTGTATCTGATTCGTCGATGGATGATGGTAAAAGAGCGGTCAGTTTACTCGGTCCGGTGTAGCGTAATGAACGAATGCCTAAAGTGATCTATTTGACTAAAATGACTAAAATTAAGGAATCACTGCGTTCTATCTTGTTCTAAAAATCGGTAAAATACCTCAATTTTAGATCATTTTAGTTCAATTTTAATTTTAGATCATTTTCTTAATAGTCAGTTCATCCGTTTTAGCCTCAGCCTGGTGATTCCATCCAAAATCGCCGAATGCCGCTCTCGACGGCTTTCACCGATCTTTGCAAAGACTGACAGTTTCAGTCTTTGATCCTTAAGGGTCAGGAAAAAGCCGGTAATTTTCTTATTTTCAAACCAGTCGCCGGCCTCAAGGCCCGCTGAATTCTGTCGGGCTGTTGGGCCAGCGATAAGCGCTTTGAGCAATTTGATGCCCTCTGACCCGTCAGATTCCCAATCTCGTTCCCATTCGACGTCATCCAATTTTTCCAGGGTGTAGGTTTGAACCATTCTTTTAAATATACGGGTCTATCTACCATTTAAAGGATTAATTTAAGGCGATGTCTTCGAGTCCCCATGATTTGGTTCTGCGTAGCCGGATTCCGGAAAGCCTCATAATGAGGATAATCATCATATCGATAGTGGGGATC
>Ga0209367_1005770_pt1 | contig 17138 bp, 6 predicted proteins | sample WorMetLIZISLAND2_FD_187412 | JGI IMG/M metagenome (GOLD analysis project Ga0209367, IMG submission 187412) | Marine gutless worms symbiont microbial communities from Max Planck institute for Marine Microbiology, Germany - Olavius geniculatus... ... | reverse complement strand
TAAGACTTACGCATACGCATACCGTCTGTGAATATTATTTCAGATGACTTTGGCCTATTGAGTCTCAGGTTGTTTCGCACTGCCCACCGATCAACATGATCTAGCTCAGTAGCCCTGGAGCTGACATAGCTTCCACTGACGTAGGATGCCTGACCCTATCGTACCTTTTTCTTTTTTCGTACATTTGACTTTTATCAGTTCTTTGTTTTCTTTTTATTTTTCCTTTTAATCCGAAGTGAGCTTGCAGCAACGTGAGATGGGTGACCCCACTCGCGGCCCAGGGCCTTCCACTTCCATAAAAAGACGGGGACAATCCCCCATACTGGCATGGCGGTCAGGGCCAATCATCCCAGTTTGGTGGTATAGGCTACTAAAGGGTCTACGGACCTTGCAGACAGACAGGCTATAGTAATGTTTATGCGTGGATACGTTGTGACCGCCGAAGCGTATTGAATGGCACCAGGGCATACAGCAGGAGCATTAATAGCATTTCACGCTTTAATGATCGTTCTTCCCGATCAGCTGTATTGTTGTTATTGACCGCGTGCATGCAGTTGAGCCCGCATTTTACGAACTGGCCAATGGGCAAGCAGTAATGCATTACAGTAGGCACTGTCGAACGGCGTCGGTGACTACGTGACTAAGCGCACGTACACGTCGACCAATGACAAACAGGCTCGCCCTGCTTGCCCATTGGTCAGTTCGTCCAAAACCAAACCGTGTCAGCTCAGCTCAGTTCAGTTCAGTCACGTCGCTCTGTACGCGCCTTAACGTAACGCACGCAGCGCGTACTGTTTTTTACGCAAGCGATTCAAAGAAGTACGCCAGCGAGTACGCAACGAATCAGCAGCCTGGAGTTTTTTCCCGTGGAGGTTTTGTAGTTGTGGAGGCTCTTTTTTGCTCTCTCTGCGTCCGTCATTTATTTTATTTTTTTTTATTTAATCAGCAAAACGCCACAAGGCCACTTACATCGCAGTAAGCCATCACACTGATTACAAGATCACCTCAACGTAAGAACATTAAGAATAAAATGCACTTTACAAAAGCTGGCTAAAATACATACAGTAAGTAATTGCTGAAAGGTATTAAACGATGCAAGACTGACTTGCTCGGGTAGAATAGTCCACATATATATTAATCGCTGATCTATTTAATAAGGGCCTACTAGATTTACAAGCAGATAAGAAAAGTTCATAACGACGACATTATGATGTCCGTAAATCGAGTGATAAGAGTTATTCACTCTTCTGAAGCTGAATCTCGTTTATTGCACGGTCTCAGATCTCATGTGCATTGATTGATGTAATAATAAACTAATATCTGGAAGGCCTACTTCCGATAACTGCACGATGAAATTATTGACAACGTTTGGTAAGTTTTCGATCAGCCCATCATCAAAGATGCTAAAATGTTTATTATGCGACCATCTTTATAGGCCGCGTTACGGATCTTGCTCGTTCGTCTATCCGTCTGTCTCATATGGGCTCATATCTCGATGACAAAATAGTGTAAAACAAAAACGAAATCGATTCGTTCGATTATGAGTATAATAGGAGTGCCAATTTCCACTTCAAAAGGTCAAAGATCACTAGACCTCAGTTGTAGCGGTAGTGTAAAGCCAGCGACACACGAGCCGCTTTGACCCGGCTAGGACACTCGGCCCGGGCATCCTGTTCGTGTGTCGCTGACACCCGACGAGACGTAGAAAAGCATTGCTTTTTGTGGCCGACAACCGGGCAGTCGGCTCGTGTGTCGCTAGACCCGGATGCACAGGCACCGCTCAGCGTAGAATTTTATTTCGATTTACATACTTATGAAGTTGAACAGTGCATTTTCGAGGAAAATTTGATTTGTTTGTAGGCCTACACTTTACATGTCGTCTAAGAATTATGTTGTCCTCCTATTCTGAGAACCCGTACTTCGTACGTACTACTAAAGCTGCTTTCTGGAAGGATCGAGAAAGTGTAAAAAGTTGTATGATGGAATTGTATCAATCACACTTGTCTCTCTGGAATATGCAAATTTCAGACTACAAAATATTGAAATAAAGAAGATAGCAAAGGAAGAAATAAAAACGCACTTTGGACTTATAGGTGACTTATGCGTCATTGCGTTACATATATGGCAAATGTAAAATAATTATTAAAACTTCTTTGCTGACGACGGCTGTCTCCCGTAACACTGTGATTTCAAATGGCAGGCGACGCTTCCTTGCCCTGGGATAAATTTCTCATAAAGAACTATAAGCTTGCCATTTAACAGTTAACTAAGTGATAATTTTCCAAAAATGATGCGTGCATATTCAGTAGGTTTAAAGGCTTGCGGCTTGCGGATCGCGCGTTGTTTCACGTCATATTCTGAATACTGCATCTGAATATTAAATACTGACTACAGGACGGACAGAAATAATTCATCTGTTGCATTCATGATGCTTTTGACTATTTCTTACTTTTCTTGTCAGTTTTTGTACGATTAATAAAGCCGAATTTATTATAGGCGTCCGGCGTTTAGCTGTGACGTCATCAACAAGTAAGTAACGAACTGACTCAAATGCCGATAGATGCGGTACATCTGATACGGCTGCTGCTGATGCTGACTAACTGTGGTTACTATGGCAACTAGTGACGTCACGTCATTCATCAATTGATGATAATATCTGGCTCACGTCTCTGATTACTCTACGAGTTTGCCTCTCTACGCCAAAGACGTGGTAACTTGATAATTTCCCCCAAGATCATCACCCCTTCTCCGGTTTTACAAAGAAATCGCAAATACCTGCAGGGGTGAGCGTTTGGCGTGACTGACTTTTTGCCATTTGCCCCGCTACTTACAAAGCCCATTTTTTTCCATCACAGTTTTCCGCTTTATGGTCAATTTTTGAAAGCTATAGGCCTAAAGGATGCTGCAGAGAGTTAGAACTTGCTAGCCGCACGTAACCGTGCACGCGAAATATTCGTCATATTTAAATAACATTGATCTATGACTTTTTGAGTTGATAATTTGCACACAAGTGACTTCTTTACTAGGTAGTGTTTGGGCAAATTGTGTTTTTCTAACTTTTTTGTTTTGTAGCTAGAAAGTCGTAAGGAAGAGACAGACGGACGGACGGGCAAGATTCGCATTGCGACCTACACTGTGTCTCAAAAAATATCCCCCACATTTTCTACTGTAACTTAAAAACCAATTATCAAATTTTAATAATTTTTGGTACAAAATTTTCTGACACAACTTGCCATTAAATAATCGTTCAGTTTCCTACCTCACCCAATGTATGCTTCTGCACTACCTATGGAAAGCAGATCAAGCGAAATATGTGTTGAATAAAATAAAAGAAAACGTGAAAAAAACATCCCCAACATTATCAATCGTGCCTTAAATAAAAATTAGCAAATTTTAATAGAATTTAGCAAAAATATTTCAGACACAACTGGCTATTAAATAAATGTTTTAGTTTTCACCTCATTTAACGTCTGCTTTTGCACTACCTGGGGAAAGCAGACCAAGCATAATACCTGTTAAAATGAATGAAAAAAACGTCAATAAATGCCATCTGTCTTAATCTGTGGGCCCCAACAGCAAGTTTGGCAGCAGTGTGTCTACTAGATAAAGTTTAAGAATGTTTGCAAGACTCAAGACTCAAGAAGCGACTAGTAGAGCCTGGATTGGTCTGGAGCAGAACATTATCGAATATCGTTAATATCGATACTGCTGTCAATGAATGGAGAAAGCGTCTCCTTGTCTGTGTTCGCATAGTGGGCCAACACTTCAAGCAATTTTGCTGCAGGCAGTTGAAAAATGGACAACTGAATGAAATGTCAGCCACAGTGTCAGAAATGTGAACAAAGTGTGTTTTTACACGTTATGTTAACTAAGCAATCACATCGCGTTGGATAAAAAAGTGATATTTCGCTGGTTGTGCTCTTCCCAGGTAGTGCAAAAACAAACTTTGGGTGAGGTGAGAAACTGAACAGTCATTTGATGGCAAGTTGTGTCAAAAATAATTTTACTAAAAATTATCAAAATTGGTTTTCAAGTTACAGTCGAAAATGTCGGGGATACTTTTTTGAGACACAGTGTATTTATTCAGCCGCAGAAAAATAACAGACCGATTTGATTACATGCAATAATTACGTTGCATTTGTGCGCACATTTCTGCATACATTTCGTCATAGATCGCAGGCGGGAAAATGTTCGTGGTATATCAAATTCGATATACGGGGAAGAACGTTCGACTCAAGTCACGTCTCGAGTACTGTTGGAGCAGTGTTGCGCGACAAGGCGATGTAATCTGGCCATTAGATATCGGTGCTTCATACTAAGGCTTCATACTTTCGCTCTGTGACTGAATTACCGATCACTTCTCACGTTCATGCGCAGATTACATCTGCGCCGATGCCAGTTTATTGTTTATGATGGCTGCTTCCTTGACTCTTAGTCCATCGAAAATTGCTATTCGCCCTACAATGGTAACTAAACGGTAAAACATAATGGTTAAAAACATACAAAAGACAGCAAGGTAAACTAGTAAAACAATTAAGGACAAAAACGAACACAAAAAAATTAATTATTTTCCAGCATTTCTACCAGTATTTTGCAAACATTTGTTCATTTAACTTGTTTGTTCTGTGGGGTTTTAAGTTGAAAAGACAATATGTTTTAATAGCTTAAAAGGTCAGAGTTGTGCAGCAGGTATCCGGAGTACGGACGGCCGCATAATATTTTAGCGCCGATTTGACGTATTCTTCTAGTTTTTTTGCCATTTGTGACGAGTAAAAACAGCTTAGGGTGCCACGTTGTATTAGCTGGACAGGTAGATGTAGTCGGGTATTGAGGATGGTGGTTTTTGCAGTTGCGCTATCTGTACTGTAGCTCGTACGTACGTCATTAATTGCGTCACAAACCGGTCCTCATCACACGTCTATACTAAGCCTATACTGCTGCATCCTTACTAATATCTCGTTCTCTGTCTTTCTCTTTCTGTCTGTCTGTTCGTCACCCTATTGCTGCTACTCGCTGAATGTCTCCACAGTGTCACTTGTCTCGCGTGTGCGATGAAATGGGACATTTTATAATTTGATCATTGCACTCGACGGCTCGGGAAAGTCGGTGTATGTTAAACGACCGTCTGGGGTGGCGTAAATCGAATCAATAGCAATTCATCTATATCTGATTTAGTGTTTTATTGCTGCTTTATTTCATTGTTTTACGTCGCTCGTGTTAGCCTTACACCGACGTCGTTCTTTAAGAGAGTCCCCTGTTGTGTTTGCATGCGGTTTCAGCTACACAGCACAGTTGGAGTCTCTTAATGCCATACTGTAAATAGATTTCTTATGAAAGTGTTTCGATCGATTGGTAGCTTATGTCGGTTGCGCACAGTTACGCTGTAAATGCAATGCGTGGATTAAAAGCATCAAAAGTGTTCAGAAAGATAGAGACGAGAATGGCACTTGCAACAATGCTGCCCGCAAACCCAAAATGAAAAGTGATATATTAATCAAATAAACACTGCTATTAGTAATTTGCTGAGTAAATGAAAATAAACAAAATGTACACACAAAACAAATATGACTATAGGCTTAAACTAAAAATAGATTTTTATTTCGTCAAAGTTTGACACAGTCATAATCCTCTTGTCGCTACTAACAAGATAGGCTTATATTAGTGAGGAGCATGTTTAGAAGATAGTGATTAGTGAGGGAGGACTGAAGAGCAAGTGAATGCATGTGACGTCAGACGCGTTGGCGGCGAGATATTCCTGACTCAGCGGCAGCAACCCCATTCTGCATCCCTTTTCAGCACCAAAATGCAACCTTTCCTTCCAGCTCAAACGGCTTTCCCTTTTCCTTTTATCTTTTATTCTTTCTGCCTCTTTCCATTCTGTCTTTTTTGTCCTTTCTCTTTTACTTTAGTATTTTCTTTTCCTTTTTTCTTTCCTTCCTTTCTGTTTTTTCCTTTTTCTTTCCTCTTTTCCTTCCATTGGAAGTAAAACTCCTTAAATCCAGCGAGGAGGTCTGGAGAGCGCTGTAAGCTTCATCAGCGAGGTCTTTAGTGGAGCCCTAACCGAAATCGAATTTGATGTAGTTTAGCCTTAAAATACGACATGTGGTGGCAACAACTTAAATTAGTTTCCAGCAAATAAATTGACTCAAATTTAGAGCAGTTTAAACGACAAGGGAGGCGTGGCACCACATATTTAACAGTGGGGGTAGAAGCAATCTGCGAGCGAAACAACCACGAAAAAAATTGGAGCAGTTGTACGCTGAATTGTCGCATTCTGTGCCATGCGTATTTTAGGCAATTTGCCACCGAAAAAAATTTCCCTCAGTTTTTTTATTTTTTCCACAACTTTTTTAGGAGGCATTTGCCTTCACTTGTCAATGGAGTGGACGCCTTTGTCTGCACTATGGTGGTGACGATGATGACGTTCTAATTCACGCCGTTAAGAATCGTGCACTTGTCTGGCATCGTTACATCGCTTTATGACGTAGCGCCTTCGTAATCGTCAAGTTACCGTCGGTACCAAAACGATTCTGGCACGAACGCTAACGCTATAAAGTGTTTAAGGGCAATGGTTTAGTCCGTCTGTTGTGCCAATTTACGAGTAGGCGCTGACAAAAATTGTTGACGACAGTAAAAATGAAAGAACCCCAAATTCGTCGCCAATGTACCACAAATCGTATATTAAATTTCAAAATTATTTCAAAATTATTTCTGTTAAGTAACTAAGCATGTAAGCCACTGAGAGAGATAGTAGCATAAATTTACTACAAACAGTAAAAGTTGCTGACAGCAGAAACCGTTTTGCCACGGCATTGGCGTTGGGAAAAATAAACACAATTCTATACCGCTTGATCAAAAAGGTTAATTGATTGGCTTTTTTTCTGCAGGTGCTTTAAACGTAGCCGCGTATCTAAACGTCGTCTGAGAAAGGAAACAAATGAATAACTTTTATTTCTGCTACAAGTTCGTGGAAGCTACGACTGTTAGGCCAGGAGCTGAAGGCCACGATGGTCATCAAGTTCAAAGCCACTGCAGATCCTTCTGCATTGACAGAGTTTACTTCCGCTTCAAAGCGCCGGACTAGATAATGATGCAAAAAGCCGACGTAGGCCTATGCGAAGGATTATAGGCCTATAAGAAAATAAACCCGGTCTAATTCTATTGCTGCTGCTGCTTCTGCTGGCGATGATGCTGGTGGTAACATAGGGAAAAGCAGAGGGTAGAAAAAGGCAATCATTGTTGTTATCGGCAAATTATCAGCGAATACACACGGGCTGTGTTCGTTTCTTCGTTCAACGACTGGAAGCAGTTGATAGACAGTATAAGCCTACAGTTAATACCAAAGGATATCAGACAAATAGGCTACAAATACAGCTCTGAACATTAAGAGAAAAAACGTACAAACGCATGGGACAGAATCATCAGACAAAACAGTCTAGAAACGCTTCATCGTAACCTCATTTTCTTCCAGAAGAAGAAGAAAAAAGAAGTTGATAGACAGGCAGCTGGTTCCTCAAAGCAAAAGAAGCATCCGCAGACGGACAGACGAACAGACGGACGGACGGAAGAACAGATGGACAACAGACGAGGCATAGCGTGGCAGGGAGGGGGAGGGGTTGCCGTGGAGGGAAGGAGTGAAGGATGGATTTATGGATAACTGTAGTCGGATGGACTATCATGGAGCCGCGCTGAGTGGCCGGTCACAGAGTCTGCCCGGTTTATTGAGCTAATAATTGTTTAATTAGTTATAGTTATATAATTATGAATTTCTCAAGCTCTAACGTGGTAATAATTATTATTGTTTATATAGTTTATTATAAGTTATTACCAGTAATGTTATTTATATGTTTATTGAGCTAATGATTATCGTTTGGTAAAGACGAGCGAGCGAGCCACTGACCGAGGTCGCTGAACAAAGCCAGCCGTGCGTGGCGCCGCGAGGTGTTCGGATCCATCCCGCGATGGATTCCGATCCACTGCTATGTAAGATAGGTGCGTGCATCACTATGCCCAACACCGTGCGATAGGATGACAACATAAATACCCGCAGAAACAAAATATTTTTCTTAAAATCTCTACATACCAGAATTAAGAAAGTATAGGCCTATGTTTTTTGATTGTCAGTCAGTTGATACACGTTTTTGTTGCTGTTCTTCGACAACATGTGGTAAACTTAAAATCTGCGGAATAACGACGGATCAATGTTTTATCGAGTCCGTATCGCTTCCAGTAACTCAGTCTTTTGGTCGATTTACGGACCTGCGACGTCGGTCGATCTTACGTCTTTCTAGTTTCTACCCACTGTCTTTTGCTTTTTTCACAAGGGGGGGGGTTCCAACTTTTCAACCATTCCACCAAAATCAATGCTAAGAGTAGGCTCACAGTTTCTGCAGTTGTGATAACTACACATATAGAATAATAATTTTCTATGTATTGTTGTAGTCTCGATGTACGCACAATTGCTGTTTCTCAACAAGCCGCAAAAACATGCACAAATTTAGCATGATGTTATCTTACAAGCCGCTTAGTTCTAAACATCCCCACAATTTTTGTAGGCTTGCGCCTCTGCCTACCAGGCCCCTCCCTTCCTCCCTCCGCGGTACATGGGAGATGAAACTCAGCAGCGGCAATCGATGTATAGATGGATTGATCGATTAGAAAGTCGAGACGTTGTCGATACACTGCTGCCGCCGAGATTGTGCGTCGCTCAGTTGAAATAGTCGACTAAAGCCCTGACTCCACTTGTTTTGATTCGTTGTACAACTAACTTTACGACAAATTAACAACAAAAATCAATGACAAGTTGTAGAACAAAGAGCAAGACCCACAACAGCTTGTACAACAAGTCTGTACAGAAAATCGAAATAATGGAATTTGAGTTTAAAGCTCTAACTTTGCGTGTTTCGCTTAGTTGTACAAGATGGTGTATACAACAAATTCATAATATATCAAAAGTCTCTACAGCAGATCTAGAAGTTGTACAACACAGATCCACAACGTTGTAAGTTCACTACTGCTCTTGACATGTCGGGCTGTGCTACACTCTGTTGTACTACTTGTTGTCCAACAAATCCACGACGAATCGGCGTGAGTGGAGTTGTGTTGGTCGGCTAACTAGCTGTGCGTAGTGACCCACACCGGCACTGGTTCTTAAGTTCAATGCACCCCTAGTCAATCAACTGCTATCCACACCGTCCAGTATTTACCATAACCGACCATAGGCGCAGTCAGCCGATATAAGTAAGTAACCAAAATTTATCCCTGAGCCACAAGGCCCATCGGGAGGTGCTGATCACAGTTACGTCAGTCTTCACGCAGACACCAGTTTACACTGCGATACCACGGATAGGGGACTAGTGCATCGCGCGATGTGCTTCTTTGCGCTCCATCTTTCGCTGGTACTCACTGGCATGGAAGGATGGCCAGACTGAGTTCACCTGTTTACATACTTGATTTACCCGTTGATCGACAGTCACCCATCCAAGTAAAAACCGGGACCAACGTCGATCAACTTTGTTGATCGAGACCAGTGCGTTAACCACTACGCTAAGCTATTAACAAGTAAATAAGTAAGTGTGAAAGTAAGTAAGTAATGGTTTTGGGGCCCATATCAGACTTGTATATGCAATATCGTTTAGGATTCTGATACGGCGTAAACCGAGACTTCTTGTGTTCGCTAATTTTCGGCAAAAATTTGAGATTTCTGATCAGTTCTAATTTTGATGCTGCCAATGTGCTGGAGCAATATCGTGCCATGGCTGGTAAATTTTCAACAATCAAGTAAATAGACCGAAAGTTAAAATTCTTGCAGAAATTCAGTCAGGCCAAAAACGATGTGTTCTCAATATTCGCTGACACTGCGCGTGTAGAGAGTTTATGCTTAGCCAGGAAATGCGTGTTTTTTCACTTAAATGTTTTTTTGTGTTTTTGATTGGCAGTCTTTCGGGCAAAATATATTGACGCATAATTCTATTGCATTGTGTTGCAGTGGATGAACGTGATCGTGACTACTGCGAGTGGGAGTCACTCAACGCAACTTGCTCTCAGAACCACGTGATCGTCATCCGCGAGGCTCGCTACGGACGCATGCGTCTTGGCCGCTGTGTCGGACAAAGCTACGGACATATTGGATGCGGTTCCGACGTCACGGACACTCTGCATGTTTCCTGTAGCGGTCGACAACATTGCCATGTGCCGGTCATTTCGCTGTATAATCACCGCTCCTGTCCCAAGGACTTTACCTCATACCTCTACGCCGCATATGACTGCAAACCAGGTAATAGGCCGAACTATTATAGTAATAAATAAATAAGTTAATAAGCAAGTAAGTAATCAAATAACTCTAAAATAATTTTAAAATAATAAAATTATTCAATGTCGACCCAGTGTCTACATGTTATTCGGCTGTTTACCTGGGCCTATGACTATGGAACCTTAGGGAACACACCGACCTTAACATTTACCGCTGACTTTTTCAAACTGATAATTGGCGCACCGATTACTTTTTTACTGGAGAACGTTCACGCTAATTTTGGTTTTTCTGCCATTGTTTGATTTCGAGTTGAGAAGTTGTACGCAACACACAGACGGACGAACGGTCGGACGGACGGGCGCAAAAGACCCGTAATGCGGCTCTGTGCAATAAATACGATTACATGTATAAGATGAGCTTGAGTCGTTCAACACGGCTGCAGCCACTAAAGGTTTAGTAGTATAACAATTCGAACGTCAAACTTGGGATAGTGAGGTTGTTGGTTCGACCGTTGATCGGGTCGGTATCAAGTGGTTATATAACCAACATTAAGAACCAGCTCAGCCTTTTATCCATGTGGGGTAGGTAAATCGAGTACCGGCCTATTTCGCTGGAGTTATGGCGGGGTCCATTCACCTGTGTTAGGTGGCAGGTAACGCTGTTTGAAGCCACACGGCAGGTGACGCTCCGATGCTCTGAGATAGGTTTTCTATGAAGAGCTATACCATTCAAGCGTTCACTGATAATGTTGATAACGATGCTGATAAACTGGTGATGATGTGTTGATTTGACGTGGCTGTTAAACAGTGACGAAGTCGGCAACCGACGAAAACTGTGATCATGTAAACGGCACATTTCTGACGACACCTAGCGGTGTTATATCGAGTCGTCTGTCGCCGGTGGGGGGTAGGTGTCCTTGGGTCATCCGGGTACTGTCCTACCAACACGTCAACATCACACTTATTGACTTTCACGCAAGTATGTAAACACTCGCATCTCATCTGTTAATTAATCAATAACTTTGAGTTGTTCGATTGGTGTAAACTGTTAGGTGTCTAGTCTTTAAAATTTTGACGCGCGCCGCTTTTTTTTAATATTTTTACGTTAATTTTAGCACTTCAGTTTGTTGCTCTGGATATCATTTAGATTTTCTTCTTTCAAATTTTAAACGACTTATTCAACTTATATATTCAGCTTTTTATAGGCTCAAGGTTTGGCAGAAACGGTGAGTTCTAGTTATGCAAAGAAAAACGAGCGCACGTTTCGGTGACGCCTGGGGTTCCATGTTTACTTACTGTTTCTTAGAGGTGGTTACTATTGCAGGTCGTGACTGACAGTTAGCATTGATTGATAAACCGTATAGCCGGAGTTGAACGCTAAAAGTCATTGATCAAGCTGGCCGGCAGATCTAACGACGGAGTTGCCGAGTGGTCCAAAAAGTGACACCTTTTTAACTAAGACAATTGAAATGCCACATAAACTGCAAAACACGGCGGATATTTATACTGTTTGAACTTTGAACTATTTTAGCACCAACTATCAATTAGTCACACTTTTAAATGTGTTTAATTATTTGAGATCATTTTGATAATGTTTTCGGAACCCTGTGCAGTGTTTTTCCACTTGCAGATTGCGAATCACACAACAAACCAAACATCGTCACGAAAGTACAGTTTATTTGCATCAGAAACATATTTTTACATCGGCAGATAAAAAACTATTTCGCGGTGGCACACTGCAGCCCATGGAGTCTTTGCGACTGCCTCAAGACATCATCTTCGTTCTGCTGCCATTCATCAGTTTGTTGTGCCGTCTTACCGACTGAGTTCATACGGACGTCGGACTTTCTCTGTCGCCGGTCCGATGACATGGAACTCACTGCCAAGACATCTGCGTGATCCTATTCACACCATCGCCGTCTTTGAACCATTACTCATTTAAAGACTTTATCAGACTAATAATGTATGCAGCGCATAATTAGAGGGCTTTCTGGCGTTGATGCGCTATATAAGTTCACATTTTACTTACTTAGTACTTAGTTCCTAATGACGACGTTATTTAAAAAAAACGACGTAAGTTAAGAAAATTGCAAACATAATACCTTCTAATACGAAAAAGTGTCACATTTTGGTCCACCCTGTACGTACAGTATCCTTGTAGGTGTAAACTGGCGTCACGCAGTCAGTTCAATTCCATTATACGATTGCAGCACGGCATTCCCTACCGAAGTCAGTCACAGACACAGCTGCTTCCGATCGCTTGCTCAACATAGAGACGATTGAGAACTGAAGGGATCTAAAAAGTATGAAGATTTTGATCCGCAAACAAACCGCTGAGCTGGTCAATTAGCAAATACGAATGCCAATCGCCGTCAACTTAAGCAGATCTTAAGGCGCGTTCAGAGCGATGTCATTGAATTGAACTAAACTGACATGGTTTGGTTTTTGACGAACTGACCAAAGGACAAGCAGTGATGCATTACAGTAGGCTCCGTCTAACGGCGTCGGTGACTAAGTGACTAGGCGCACGTACGCGTCAACCAATGACCAAAACTAAACCGTATCAGTTCACTTCAGTTCAGTTAAGTTACGCAACAGAACTAAGCTGGGATTTCAGTTTAATTTAAAGTGAAATTTCTCCAGGCAGTTGGGGATTATTTCAGTTGCTGACAGAGTGTAAATTTCACATTTTTAAAAATTATTTTCGCTAAACAAATGTTTTTGTTTGTGTCTCTTTCTCTGTTTGTTTGTCCACCCTTTGAATTAGTCAAAGTATTCTGATCAGATTTGAATAAATTCTGCATGCGTTTATTTAAAACCAGAAAAAAACTAGAAGGCGTTCGTAAGAATGCATATTTCTGCCAAGTGAAGTAATTTAAACATTACAACAACATTTTCTACTACTACTACTACTACATTATGACCATTTGTCTATCTGGCACCGTTATGGAGATATGGCGCCGAAGACATGTACACAGACACACACAACGACGGACAGAACGGCCAGTCTCATAATCTCCTTCAATGTTCACTACGTTTACACTTGGCGGAGATAATAAGACAGCGTTGCATGGTTAAAGTCAAAATCCGATGACTTTTTAAAGGACGTAACCTCTCGTAATGCATTTTTGTAATATCACGCTTTTGCTGGTCCGACGGTCTGGAACTCGCTGCCAGATGAACTCAGAGATCCAGCGTGTGACATTGACAGTTTCAAACAGTTCTTTAAAACAATCCTGTTCAGTCAGTACTAGTGTGACAAGCGCATTAGAGGTTAATCTTAACAATATGCGCTATATAAATTTACATTTACTTACTTACTTACTTACTTGCTAAGACTGCGTTAGCAAGTGGATCGTTAATTTGGAATCCATGGACGTGCGAGGCGGAGCAGTGAAGCTTAGCGCTGCATAGACTGATAATAAAGTTCCAGGTGTTTACTGAGCGTAAATGACATACGAGTAGATGTATCATTCAGCCAGGACCAGGACCAGCCTTCGATCCGTCATTCCCGAGCCGTTCCACACCCACCGCCACTGTACTGTAATCACTGCAGAAGGAAGGATCGAAACTTTGATAATCCGTACCGCCGCTTTTGGTGGTGAACCGTGGAATAGTCGCTCGCGTTCCTGGCAGACGATGCAGACAGGAGGAAATAGTGTGACACTGAATCATCATGTCGTGAAACCCTTCAGTGACCCCATCCCGCATAATGGCTCGTAAATGGACACTTTGCAGCCGTATTATCTTGGCAAGCCATGAACCACGCATTTCTGTGAAATCTTACGGCAGGCCCAAGGACCAATCGTTCGTATTATGGAGGGTGGGGACATGATAAGTAGGCCTAAGTAAAGAAGTAAGTGGATAAGTAAATTTATATACCACACAATGTATCTGAATCTGCAATAATCTGCATCCGAATACAAAAATTTTTCGATGGCATTTTGGAGTGATAAGACCAAGCCGAAGGAACATTATTATTAGATCCGTTGTGTTGGCCAAATGGCAGCACTGTTCTCGCACAAGTTTGAGATCTCTGGTCGCTTCTAGTTTGTATGCATGTACGAACGTTGTTTATGTGAAGATTCGCTGCCAGCAGTTAGTGACGTCATCAGCGCGTCATCATCATCATCATCAGTTCATTGCGATGAGTACGCAGTCATCACTGACGATCAGGACTTGTCCAACGTGACGCTGTGCGGCGCTAGGCGACGCCACCGCCCTGTCTACAGGTCACGTGGTCAGCAAGTGCGCGTCTACGTCACAGCGACTCACCGATCCTTTCTGCTCGTCTATCACGGTGAGAATATGTTAACTCCCGCTGGACCGGAAAGAGATGATTTATCCCGCTGAATGCTGACTGATTTTATGTTATTACGTGGCCATACTAATAAGCCGCATTACGTGCGTTGCCTGTCCATCTGACTGTCCGTCTGTCTTGTACCGTCTCCTATACTCAAAAAACAAAAAGTAGTAAAAAACCAAAATTGCTTTAAATTTTTCCCAGGTTTGAAGTACTGGGTATGCCGAATTCGGGCTTAAGTAGTCAAACGTCAGAGTTAAGGTTAGCTTACGGAACGTTGTGTGGACGGCTGCATTATGCCGGCACTTGATCGACTTCGCTGCCTGTTTTCATGAGCATAACTGCAAAAAATCTAGTGTTACAAAGTTGCGATTTCAAAGATAGTGATAGACAAATATTAGCACGAGAACGTGATGAGAAGCAGGCACAACTTCACTGCAGAATTGCAGAATACAGAATAGTGACTGTGATGTGTCGGAAATAGTAACACCAGTCTGTCCCCGAGGAGCTATCCATTAACCACTAACATTGTTGTTATCTGCTCTACAATATCGACTAGTTGTTTTGCATTAAAACGAGGGATTGCGATTGGGGCTGCCTAACGATGGAAAATATTAATGGCAAAAGTAAACAGCGTGAAAACAGACTTGTGCATCTGCATGCTTAAATTATACATTAACAGTGATGACAGTGACAGACGTGCTGCAAAACAAAAAAAACCAGCTGTCGCTAGGGTTGGCCGACTGTACTGCCTCTATCCGAAGGCCAGCGTCCGACTACTGGTCGCGAAAAGAAAGCTATTTCCCAGAGTGAATACAGTCCCATACACGCTACGGTGACGCTGGTATAGCGAACGTTACAATCAACTCTAAGATACGATACGGTAATTTGGCGGACGTGGGTGATGGTTGCAGGCAGAAACTTTGCATTCAAAGTTGCGGACAAACCGCTGCATGGTTGCTATTGACAGCGTATAGAAACTCGTTATTGCCTTATCCAATGTACCATCACCGACCCTCTACGATGTACGGTTTAGCCACAATACATACGTTACAGACGACAGACAGACGGACGACATATCGTACCCAGGGCTTAACTTAGACTGAGCCGTGAGTGCAGTAAATGTAGACGACGATGCTGTTGACTAGGGAATATGATTTGCCTTCCTATGAATGCGGTTCGTTTACCGCCCATAGACCAGTGATATATTTGTATCCTGATGACAATTGTCCCATACACTGATTGTATGAACAACACAGAATACAGTGGCGCCGCCCTGGCAAACTGACGGCGACTCGGGGACAGGGTGATTTTCGTTAACGAAAACGAAAATTTGTTGATAGCGAAAAAATAACGAATCCGTTAACGAAAAGTAAAACTCGAGTCTTTATTTTTCAGGACTCGGACTAATACCCCGTTTACACGATCAAGCAAACATCGAGCAAATGCATTCAAAATACACGTGCACCACGTGTGCTCTAATTGCTCGACGTTTGCTCGATGTTTGCTTGATGATTGCTTGATCGTGCAAATGGGGTGTAAGTGGATTCTGGTACATTACTAGTGTAACTAAGAAAAATACAACGAAAAATGTTACAGTATTATTGTAGCAAGACGTGTCAGAAATGCAGAAAAAAACACAATACTATGACAGTGTTTAGTCAGATTGTGTGTGATGATGTGACTGTTGATTACGCATAACTATGTTATGCTGAATATGACAAATTTATTGCTTAATTTTGCTTTATTTTTTCTTCTGGTAATTGCGAAAATATTGTGAAAAACAAAACATTTTACATAAACAAAAACTAAAGCTATGATAACAAAGCCATGAAAAAATAAAACTAAATATATTTTACAACTAAAATTAAAACTAAAGCTTAAATAATAGATCAAAATGAAAATCACTCTGTTCGGCGATAATTCACTGTACTGTAGTATGCAGTGAATACAAACCGATCAGGTATCGACCGAGCCTCGATCCGTTACTTCTAGAGATGCACGGACAGATAGATTTATCGGTACTCGGGCGAGAGACAATCAATTTAGAGCTACGGCGACGACGAGTGGTCGAGATAAGTGATCCGTAAACGGTGCGGGAAAAGAAATGAGATATACGACAATGATAAATACTCGTCTCAGCCGTCCAGTGAGCTAAACGAGCAATATTTCGGTCGCTGTGATCATAAAAGTCAATTTTGGCGGCATAGTGACAAATGTTACGGCATGGTGGTCTGTACGTTCGTCACATCCATGCACCCGTAAGCTTATACTCATTTCCATCCCATTGAGGGTAGGAGACTGAGCACGCAGTTAGGTTAGCGACTTGCTCAAATCACTCAAGGCAAGATTCGAACTGTAGCTTGTAAGTTACAAGTCGAAACCAACCGGGTTTTTATCACGACATTCTACTGTAACTAATTTACTTGAAACAGTTAATGATGTCACTTTGTCATTAAGAAATCGTAGGTCTACCCATGTGGCATATATTGACTTTGCTAAAGCCTTTGATAGTGTATGTCACACTAAATTGTTACAGAAACTTTATGGCTATAGTATTGCTGGTAATTTACATCGTTGGATT
>Ga0209367_1005769_pt1 | contig 17140 bp, 6 predicted proteins | sample WorMetLIZISLAND2_FD_187412 | JGI IMG/M metagenome (GOLD analysis project Ga0209367, IMG submission 187412) | Marine gutless worms symbiont microbial communities from Max Planck institute for Marine Microbiology, Germany - Olavius geniculatus... ... | reverse complement strand
ATAACAATCTCGGATCAGTATTAGGACCATTATTATTTTTAATATATATAAATTTTAAATATATTAAAAATAATAATGGTCCTAATACTGATCCGAGATTGGTTAGGTAAACTGTTTCGTGTAAAAAGCTGTTTTATCAATTATTCAGCTCAGTCAAATTGGTCGACTTATATGACTTTCGCACGACGTTTTCATTTCTCTCTGTATATGGACAGTTAGACTTTATAGCCTAGATTATCAAGATTGATGGAACTTGAGGGAAAGTTGATTTCTGGCGCTGCTGAAGGGCAATGGACATTGGACACCTCTGAAGTACTCTGTTTAACAAAGAATACACACATTTATTTTTTCTCCTATATCTTCTTAAATTTCTGTCAGTTGTTCATGAAACTTTCAAGGCATGTTTACGATAATTTATAGATATTCGACTGCCACACTACACTAAGGGATTTTTGTACAAATCTATAGTAGGTGATCGCGTATACGCGCTACAGTGTGAGAGAGTGATCTCTCGTGACACGACACGTCGCACCAAGCACCAGCAGTAGCAGCAGTAGGCCTCAGAGGTGTCAGTGCATGGCAAACATGCGCTGATTGTTTAACTAACGGACTGCCATGAACTGCAGGCCAGCCAGACGCCCGGCCAGTTAATCAGTCAGCAAGACAGACGCAGAGACAGACACACGGACAGACAGACACACAGGCATAGATCACAGTCACAGTACGCAATGCCATTGCACATGCTGTTGACACTTTGCTGTTATCGTTCGTTGCAACTACAGTATTAACCCTCTAGTTGCCACTGCATGACGGCATGCAGCCGGCAACGAGTAGGCCAGCATTTTCAAAGTTAAAGCCACTAAGTAAGTAAGTAAATAAAGTATGACAATTTTATATTACGCATAAAAAGCGGTTTAATGTTATTGAAACCTTCGAAACCGTAATAAACCGCAAAATGTTATTAGACAAACGTAGTTCTTAGTGGCAGCATGCAGCGGCGTCGCGGAGCTTTTTTGGGGACTGGAGAGAGAGAGCAGACATTTTTTCCACACACAGCTAACAATTTCAGACAGGGACAATGCGAATGCTAAGAATTTAAACTTTTTCTTGAAATTGTTTTCAAAATAGAAGACTTTAAATCAAAATTTTCCGTTTCTATAACAAATTTTTCACAAAGGATATAATATTCTGGGAAGGGGGGATTGCGAAATAGCTTTGCCCTTATGACCCCTATTTTTGTTACGGCGCCACTAACTGCGGAGGCCGGTCATCAACTGCGGGACACGCACAGAGTAGCCTAGGGGGTTAAGCCAGTGTCGACACCGTTGACTGGCGCAACACACGCAGTGATGCACTGTCACATAGGCAGCTGACAATGGATGACTTGCAATACCAGACGACGTGATTGAAACGCTTTGTATAATACACTGTAGCAGCAGCAGCAGCAGCACCGTGTTGTCGTTGTCTCGCTTCAACTAGTGACAGTGTGTGACATTTCTTGCCTTGCAGTGACAAACCGTGCTGGCAACCACACACTGGCATGCACAAAGTGCGTTCGTGCCTCCGCCTCGATAGGCGCATTGGTGTCGCCAGCGGGAAGACCTACTAACTGCGAGTCTGTGACCACATTCATTCATCTTTTCATGAGTTGTAGATGCGTGAAATTCGACAAAGAATTACAATGAGCTTAAATATGCATTCTGTTTACCACGAATAATAGACAACAGACAAAAAATAAAACTTAATTAAACCATAAATGGCATTGCCAGAATATATACTAGTAATGGCTGAATCTCTCGTCGAACGAGTTGTTGCAATAATTAATTGTTGTAATTATACATAATTATATAATTATATATATATATATATATATATATATATATATATATATATATATATAATTATGTATTTTTTGTACACTAGGCTTATATATCCGTCAATATAGCTATACTTGTAGACTATGCATTTCACACAATTGTCCATGTCGTAAGTGTTCCAATTTTTTTTACTTTGCAGTCCTGCATTTTTTAATCTTTGCTCCTATGTGCCGCAAATTTTAGTCTCGCTTTTTTCTCCCAGTTTTATCGTCTTTTCTTGTGCTCTGTTGCCTTTATTTTATATAACTGAACCCTGCAAGTTGACCATAGGCCTATAGGTATTTTTTCCAAGTCTCTAGCGTCTTTCCAAGTGATCTTTGGTCAATCGCTTTACCGTGACCTTGCGGTGTCTACTGTATATACACGGTGTAGGCCTAGTGGTTGTTTGACAACGCTGTCATCGCGGCAGACACAAAGATATACAATGCGTTTTCGTGACACCATGTCTGGTTTACGGTCACCGTGACACCCTGTATACACCAATGTGTCATCGTCGCGCAGCTAAACTTTGTTACTCGTCGTATATACATTGTGGGTCAAAAACAGCACCACTAAACTTTTGATTATATTACTGGCCGATTTTCGAAATTCTTTATCGTCTGACACTCAGTAAAAAATTTGCAACATAGTGAATATTTTAAGTTCACACCACACCTATTATATAGGTCCCCAATTACGTACTGTTTCTCAAAGTTGTTGCTTTTTTAATTCACGGTGTATATACAGGATAATGTTCCTATATGTGTTTATATGCATACATTTTATGTGTTTATGTGTTTTGGTATATTTTATAGTGCGAATAAAATAATAACACAAAAATATTAAGTATTAAAAGTCAACAGAATAGGCCTAGAATAGTCTACTCTTTAACAATCTGGTCTAGTTTCTTACGTAACCTATGCCTGTTGCTTTGACCTGTATATTTCGTTTCATATTTTGTCAGTTTGTGATTTTGGTCTGTGAAAAGTATTACGTGTTTTAATTAATATTTTTTTGTATCAAATTAGCTGAATTATTAGTTAAGATTGGTTATTTAATACTCGTATGTATTATATTTGCTTCCATATGTTTCGTGTATAAAAATGAAAGCTACAATCGAAAACGCAATAAAAGAAAAGGCGAGGTCGGATGTTGTCCGTATAATATACGAGAAATGCATTAAATTATAGACGACGATGACAACTGAACTAGGGTCCCCAGATTGGGGTCCCCAATCATGTACTGTCTCTCAATGGATATACATACGACTGCAGACATTGTGTCAAACACATCATGACGTCACGAAAGCATCATCATCATCATCGATATAATAATCAATATAATTCTTCAATGCACTATACAAATTTAATACATATACACACATAATTATTATACCTGCATGCATTAAGCCTGTCACTGCATATGCATTTGAATCACAAGGCCTATCTCTAGTTTATTCGCGGCAGCAGCTTGGGTTAAAAACACTTTGAAAACACCCGAAAGTTACAATTTTTCGACACAACAGTGCAAAGTTCCAACGAAAAATGATTATGGGTGTTCAATATTTTTAGTCTGGCTTTAAATTATCAAAAGTGGAGGAATTAACTAAACCGAACTGAACCGACACTGTTTACTTTTATAGACGAAATGACCAATAGGCAAGCATAATGCATTACAGTAGACATCGTCTAACAGTCGTTGACCGAACTGACTACGCTCGCGTAGCCGACGCATTCATTAAGCCTACATGACATAACTCAGCCGCGTAACCTAAGCCGATGCGTGCAACACACAAGGTAGAAAACTCTCATTGCATCACAAATCCTTGCTATACACAGGGGCTCATATTCCAATACCAGGTGGGCGCAGCGTGCGCCCAGTAAAAATAGAAAACAGGGGAGTTTTGTTAAACCTAGTTCTGCAATGACAGGGAAACCAAGTGAATGTAGAGTTCTATCACCAAAAGGCTGTTTTTAGCTCAAAATGCATTACAAACCGTTAAGCGGCAATTGGCTCTGCTCGTACCCGCTGGAGAGCCTACAGCAAGCTCCCTAGCTGAACAAAGCGTGTGTGGCCCCCGGAAAAAAAGAAGAAAGCAGACGCCAGAATTGAACGGAGTCAAAGCGGACACGGGAAGAGGGGAAAAAATGTGGGAAAGATAGTAAGGAATAAAGGAAAACAGGGAAGCAAAGGGAAAAAATGATGAAAAAGGGGGAAAGGAAATTTGAGCTCGATTTTGATTCTGGATATGAGAAAATAAAAGCCCCTGGCTATATATACATGGTACAGCTGCTTCAATGTTATGACAGACTTCTAACGACCGGGAACGTATTTTTACCAAATGCACGTGTGCTTAAATCCTAACCAGTCTATACCAGTGCCGTAGTAAGTAACACGGGGAGGGATAAACCCTGACTTTCAGTTTGTGAAAAAATTTTCCTTTAAAAGTACAGAAATTTTGAAAAAAAACACATTTTATTTTAAACATATATATAAAAGGTAAAATTTTAAGCACCAATAATTTTTTATCAGAAATTTGCAGCGCTTTATCAGAAAATTGCAACTTTTTGATTTCCTGCGCCATTTATTCTACTTTTTTTAACCCACAACGCTCCAGGTTCATACTCTCTCTATGAAATACTTGATGTTCCCGGTTATTAGAAATCTCGGTATTATGCCGCAAACTATAGGCTACATTTGACATTATAAATATCCACTGAATTGTGCGCACAAACTGGAGATGCATAGAATCCAAATATAACAACAAAATAATAGTCAAAATTTATACAATGTCTGATTGTACAACATGCAGCCGCTGCTTTACCCGTCATGGCGAACATTTTAATAACACATAGGACAAATATTTTTGTTTAGCCTATTACGCTTATACGCATTTGCTTAATTGCGCTATCAATGGCAATAATCGGTTTTATGCATGCGTGACAGACAGGCTAATTATACAGTGTCTTGTATGACATTTATGGCGATAAGTATGAACTAAATTAAGAAAAAAAATTTTTTGCTACTGCGTGGTGTCGTGGTTGGAATAGCAAAAGGGGAAATTTCTTTCTAAATTTTACCCCGTAGAAAAATTTTATTATAGTCTCATAATTTTTTATCGAAAAACACAAATTGGTGCTAAAAGTTTCTTATTTTGGAAGAATTTATGAACAAAAATTAAATTTTTTAAAAGCATTCATAATTTTCAACGTCGGAGATTTGCAGTTGTCTGTCTGAAAATAGCACATTTTCGTTTCCGCTCCTTTTTTAACCTATGACGTCACTGATGCTACAGTGTTCACATTGACGCTAATAATTCAAATATACGCAATTATACGCTTATACCAACACAACGTCGTTTACCCGTTAATGGAGCAGTATTTGCAGTAATCTACAATCGACTTATTAGGCTTATATCTCACTGTGCATTTTACAAAGAAGCGTAGCAACAGTATTAAGGTGAGGTGGCTACAGTCACTTACGTCAAGTTTTTTTGATGTTGCCTTCCAAAAATTATAAAAATCGGCCAATGTTTCACGCAGCAATGCGATAAGTTAAAGTGGTTTGGTTTTTTGGACGGACACGGTGTAGCTTGCCAATTTAATATATTACAGTTTTTCGCACACTTTTCTATAGTTTTTTTGCAGTTTTTAAATATTTATGATGTGTATATTGCATTTTGTATTTTTTCTGCTGTATAACCACATGCATGTATAACACATTAATTTTTGATTTTCTATATAACTTGACAATTTTTTGTGCAACGTGTCAAACAAAAAATTCGTCGAAAAATTACGCTGTGCAAATATACAGTAATAATGAACAACCTGATTTGACGCACACTTTAGCGACGTAAAAAAATTGGTTACACAAAACTTTTTGAATTTTTTTATAGTGCACAATGTACGTTTGACTGTAATCTCTGCTCATTAAATTTACCATAATTTTTTTCAGACGTGACAAATAATTATGTGCAAAATGGCAAGCAATGAGGCGAGATTTGCATGGCAAACCTGAGTGGGTCCAAAAACTCACTTCACAATGGCCCAGGGTGGCGCATCAAAAAGTGGAACGTATATGCCTCATGCGTCGGTAATTTTTCGATTAGCACACTGGACGAAGTCAAATAAGTGACCGTTAACACAATTTCACCAGTGAGACTACGGTAGTTATCCGGATGTGTGATAAGTAATGCTAAAAATAATGTTACAGTTCCACTTTTTCGGCCACCCTGTAGCGTATACGAACGTCGAACACCCACAAAACTCAGCGCGTGGCTCCCCTTAGCGGACGACTGAGTAAACACGACTTACTAATAATTAATAACACAATACACAATGTATTTATGCACAATAATCTACTGTATATACTTATGATTGTACAGAAATCATCGTGTATAACAGACGGTGCATACGCGTGCACGCTAACATACGCGCGTATTATGCGTATACAGACACTAGAATGAATAAGAACCGCTTCGTATATCGACAGCATGTATACAAGGTGGTCCGGACTGAAAAGCCAGTCACCGTGTTTTTTTATGTAGCAGTAACTTTATACGCAAATTTTGTGATATTCAGCGATTTTTAACTATACTTTCACTTATACATCCGAATTGCTTTGCTGCATGCATACACCAATGTCGGCAATAGAACAAATATTGTTTAGCAAAAGGATTAACTTAAATTGTGGTGCAATTTTAACGGCGGTTTCATAAAAATTCAGTGCCATACGTGTACTAGAAAAATTAAAAATTGGTGACTATATGACGAACTTATAGTGTAACAAAATTCGATGGCTGACTTTTACGGACCAGTCTATAAATAAGTAGACAACAATCTTCACTAATACAAGGACGGCTAATGGACATCACGACTTGCTATATGTACACTATTCGGTACATGCGACGTCGTATGTCATCTATAAGTACATGCACAATATTATGCTATGTGTAATATCAAATTAATTCTAAATTGATTCTTGCTTCACTTTCTTGTGCCATACACTTTGCTGGTTATACAAAGTTGGAATAAACTAAAAACCCATTTCAATTAGTAAACGTATAACATAACTTAAATGTTTAATTTCACAATATGTGTAAAAAGATCAACTGAAACTGAAACATATTAGCTTGAAGAGAATTATGGTAACAAGCCTGTAGGCACATAGCGATGTCTGTCTGTCACGTTTCTACAGGGTGGTCCATAAAAACGTGGCACTTTATTTTTGTCCATATTTTCGCCAGTTATTGACAGATTTTCAAAAAAAATTTTCACTAGTACATTCTTCAGACAACTTGAATTAATGTGGTTATTATATTATTATATTATACACTACCTTGTGAAATATAAGTGAAATATGAATGTATAAGGATAATAACAAACAAACATTTTGGTAAATAAACAAAAAATCACTTCAGACCAACATTGTGGTTAATGGTCTGTATGACACTAAACTGTGTGGGTTTAAGACAGTTTAATGTCATACAGATCATTCAAGGCAATGTCGGTCTGACGTGTTTTTCCATTTACCTAAATGTTCGTTATTATCATTAGTTTTTTTACATTTACATTTCACAAGGTAATGTAAAGACGCTATTACAGTGTGGTGGAATATATAATAACTACGTTATTGCAAACTGTCTGCAGAGTGTGCCGGTAAAAGAAGTTTTGAAAATCGGTCAATAATTGGCAAAGATATGGGCAAAAGTAAAGTGCCACGTTTTTACGGACCACGCTGTATGTCGAGTCCCAAGCTCGCCTGCAGCGCTCTGCAGGCAACTTAGCTAGATTTGAGGGATCTTACTTCTAAGGAATTGAAAGGGAAGGGGAAAGGGGATAAGAAAGAAAAAGGTGAGAGAGGGGACATCATCATCGTCAACAGCAGCAGCAGCAGCAGTCTAGCGTGCCTAGACGTACTACAGGTCCTGGACGGACAGACACTGGTGGGGCAGTCCGCCTCATCTCTTCTAGGCCTACAGCTTGCAGCGAAGTGTAAACAGCGAACAGGCACACGGAATTCGGCACCTGAGAGGAAAATAGGGATGTCTAAAGACAGACATCGCAGAAATCGCCTGTGCCGTTTAACGAGCACCGCAACTGTGGTTCGTAAGTATGTCGTGACTATACAATGCACACAGTGGTCCATAAAAACTTGCCAACACATTTTTATCCTTATCTTCGCCAAATATTGAGCCATTAAATAACTCTTTCACTTGCACATTCTGTTAAAAACATTCGCAATTACGCAGTTGGTAAATGTCGCACCACACCTTAGCTGTGATGCTGCACTACCGTGTAAAATATAAATTATGAAATATTTAAATTTAGTTCTATCTACAATCAGAAGAAATATGTAGGCCTACTACGCATATAAAGTTTGGTGACACCGTCTTATAAACCTATAAACCTATAAGTTTACAGGCCCATCATTGTCAACGAGAGCAGTATCAATTACTACACGTACATAATAATTATATATGCGTATAATAACTTCTATATAGCTGCAAATGTCTGTTCGCAAAAGATTAATAATAAATTTTATTAACCATTTTGCACCACACCAGGACAAACCCACGACTCACGTGTATACGTGCAATCGGCGCATGCAGTGGCTTCTATCGCTATTCATGGTGGGCACAGCTTGCCCCCAGTGAAAAATAAGGGGGTAGTTTTGATAAAGTTGTAGATCAAAACTTCCCCCCTATTTTTTACTTTTTCCGATTTTTTTCATCTAAACTCTTAGCAAAATTTTCTCCCTAAAGGGGAAAGAGGGAAAACTTGAGTCAAAAATTGGGGGACTTGAGCCGAAAACTGGACGGAAGTTGCGCCCGATTTCGATTCCAGATTTGGGGGATAGAAGCCATGCACTGGGCACATAAACGAACACTGTCAATCATGACGAATACTTTCATATACACGAGTATCGGTAAGTCTATCTTTTCTTATACATACAGGGTGGCCCATAAATAGTAAGCCCCACAACTTTTTTATTGTAACTGCATGCGTGAGATATTGCCATATTTCGAAAAAAAATTTGGATAATTTCTGCAGTGAATTTTCAATATAGTAATGATCGAAAATCCCATCTAATAAAAAACGTGTCGCTACACTACCTTGTAAAATACAGTCAACTTCAGAATCAGTAAATTACAAAGTAATGTTCACTACTAAAAAGTTGATTTACTGTCTCACGTGGCATTTAAAATGTGGCGGTATCTTCAACAGTCAGCTTTTTCAAGTTTAATACCGCTAACTAAGTTAGAAAACTAATTGCAAAGAATCTGTTAAGGTTGGGTAAAGTTAAAATTTTACTGTTTTATGAACCACCCTGTACGTATAGCTGGCTAATAAATACAGTTTCTGCCGGGCAAAAAGGCTCTTGGGCAGGATTGTTGTGTTTTTTAAGCCCAACAGTGTGGGTTTTATTGGCTTTGGGGTTTGGGGATTAAACAAGTTTCAAAATCTTCAGTGTCATAGGTTATGGAGCTTATTAAAATAGGCATTGTAAAATGTTGTTTACACTATATTCACAATTTTGCAAATTTACCGGTTTAAAAATTTCAAATGTTAAACTGTGATATAACACTAAAGCAAAATACCAAAACTGGACTACGCCTGGAGTGGGTTTTTCGGTGAAAAGTTTTTAAAGTGTGTTCATTTGATAAAACCTACTGGGTGTTTTCAGCAGTGGCTAAGAAGCGCGAAGCATTCTGCTGTCGCGCGTAAAAGTAAATAATTTAAAAACAAATTCGCCGGCCCCATGTCCCTAATTTTTTTCCGGCTGCAACCGGAAGCACAGGTTTTTTAGCCTTGGAGGTTTCGGGGGGGGGGAAGAAAAAGAGTACATGTCATAGGGATGTTGCTCTCAGCATGCGTGCGGGGTTGGGTCGAGATCGACCGAGCTGCACGGGCTGCACGGAGCTGCGGGTCTGAGAGCTGTCTGTGGGTTGTTAGGGTTGTGCCAGGCCGACTGGTGGCCTGGTAGGGAAGGATGTGACGGAGGCGAGTGCTGCTGTAGTTGGTCGATCGTCGTCATCCGCCCCAGCTCGTTCAGTTCTTTGATCTGCTGCTTCTCTTTCTTTACCTGAAGAACAACCGTACGCACCTTTTCTGAAAAAAATTTAAATATTAAACTGCATTTACCATAAATAAAAGTGGCACGTTTTTGAGACACGATGCAGGCTATACACATGATCAGTTTAACCAAACTTAACATGAAATGCAGATAAAACATTAATTTACAGTTTATGACACATGCACAATTTTGAAAACCTTTATTCGCCATTACTGGTAGCAGGCATATTTCTAGAAAACCGAAACTGGAAGGTGTGAAAAATTATTGGCGGCCTTTCCGTTTTTTTCCTTTCAGCTTTCTTTTTCTTTCTCTTCCCTTTTCTTTCAATTATTCTTCTTTTTTCCCTCTTTTTTATTTCTTTTTCTCTTCAGCTTTTCTTCTCGTTTCTTCGCTTAAAACCGTTAAAATTCAGTTAGGTGCCAGGAAAGCTCATTGTCCGCCTTCTCTTTACTTTAACCACTCGAGAAGTTTCGTCGCTGTAATTTATAAATCAAGTCAAACGATAATGCATCTCAAAAGTATTGCACCTCCTTAACTGATTCGTGCCGTTTATAGCCAAATAATCTTTGTCATGCAGTATAATACAACCTACCTTCATGCGTCTATTCTGGAACCAGATTTTGATCTGGCGCTCGGTGAGACAGAGCGCGTGCGCTATCTCAATGCGTCGTTTGCGCGTCAAGTAACGGTTGAACTGGAATTCCTTCTCCAGCTCCAGAGTCTGGTATCGCGAGTACGTCTGCCGACCGCGACGACGCTGCGATGAGTTGGGACCTACACCACACGCGCATGCGGAAGAACACTTAATTTTCTTTAATTTATATCATTTATATGCAGATTTTATTCACTAAAACATGTAGTAGTAACAAAAAATAACAAAAAATATGTGTTATTGGAACACACTTTTAAACGCTATTTAAAATACTTATTTTGTTTGCTGCTTTCTATTAAAACGTTTTGTGCCTTTGCGCTACCAGGTATAGGCCTACATAAAAATATTGTGCATTGGATTCGATACTATCAATATAGGCCTATTCAACTTTATACACCATAATAGATCTACACTCTGACGACACACTAGTTAATAATGTTGATTTTTATTTAGTAACACATAGCACAAAAAACGAAAAAAAACAAGTAATTACACAAATACACGTACAATGCAAAGACACTAAAATCTTATAATGTATTATTATCATAAAAAATGAAAATTAAATAAAAAATAGAATAACGTATAAAATAATATATAACATAGGCTAATAATATACAGCAACAAAAATATAATATGTTATCACAAATATTGCACTATAAATTGATAAAATACTATAGTACAGTATATGCACGCTAAATATTTATTGAGATTAAAGGTCAAAGTTATCTGGTATATAGGAAAAAAGCAGCTAGATATAATATATGGCAGGCGTTGATATTAATAGGCCAAACAGACTAAAATAGCCGTGGCGTGTAACGGTATAACCATCGTCTGCAGTCTGAATATATGCTGGTTTTATGATCAGCAGCGCCGCAATGAGACACGCGTCCGTCCGTCCGTCTGTCTGTGTACTCTGGTACCACAGAATAACGTTCGTTGGTCTGGCTACAGGAACATAAAACTTTATTGCATGCTCGTCGCAGTCGCAGGCAGTTACTCGTTATGTATTTCGTCTGTGCGTGCGTCTAAATGCTCCAAATGTGGCTTGGATGTAGGTTTATAGTTTGTTTACCTGAAGCGTAATTATCACAGGCTGAACAGTAGTTCAAGCCATGTGTTAACGGCGACTTTTCTTTCCTATGGGAAAGCCAAAAATTCGACCCCCGGCAGAATCAAAACCCCTGATCTGATTGAGATAAAACTTGGCATGGCTGATTACGTCGGCAAGATGACTCCCCAGGCAAAATTTTATGTAAATCTGACCAAAGGGGCCACTCGGCAAATAGGTGAAATATACGCAAAAAAATTTTGTAGCTATAGGCTTACAAACATATACTTTTTTCTTCAACGCACCTACAGGTCAGACCCTTAAAAGGATTTTTACGCGCGATAGCTCAAACGACGCGGCCTCACGCAAGGTGCAAACCTTTCGGGGTTAAAAAATTAAATTTTAATATATTTAACGTATTTATCAAAAACTTCGAAAAAATTACAATTTTTTAAACGGTCATAACTTTGGCGGTTTATAAGATAGAGTCGTAATTTTTGGTTCTAGGGTATGGTTTTCGGGGATGGCCAATCTAATAGTGTGTTTACACGATCCAGCAAACGTCCAGCATTAGCACGTGTATTTTGAATACATTTGTTGGAAGTTTGCTGGACGTTTGCTGGATCGTGTAAACAGGGCGACTGAAAACGCGAGACTGGAAAACCCGGCACCAACTCGCAGGGGAGGAAAACGAAGGAATAAATTGTATGGACAGCCAATGGGACAATTTTTGCAATTTATTGAAATAACAGTAAGTCTTATATTGTAATTCATATTTGTAGTATAATTAGCAAAGCAATCGCAACTGTCAGTATATGCCGTACCGGCAGAAACATTTAAAAGTCGTTTAATTGAACAATGACAATCAAGTAATTTGAGCAAAGCTCATGAGACGCGCGACAGCCTTAGCAGTTATTATTCGCAGGTTGTCTTGATTTAACTTCATCCATTTTGACGCAATTCACTCTTGAAATCTAAGCCGCAGCCACAAATTGGAAAAAAACACTAAAACCCCTCTTTTTGAAATTCAAGGTCATTCAAGGTCATCAGTGTTTACACCAATAAAAAGCTTGTCACTATATTGCTTGTTATGATAAACAGCATGTCTCTGCCTATCTGCAACCGTTTTCAAGCTACACGAGCCAATAGCGGTAAAATAACTACTTGTAGATTCTTAAAAATGTATGATCGCCAGCTCAACTGCGGACGGCATACTACGTAGCCGTTGGCCAGCGTGAATAGAATCTGCTCATGTTGCTACCTAGAAAGTCCTACCGCTCTGATGTGCTTTGATACGAGACGACTCGTCAGAACTTTTCAGCAGGCCTAACTATGTTGCACATTTTCTACAGCGACGGCTTTCCATAACTTTGAGGTTCTCCCGTTTTCCGGTCCCGCGTTTTCCATCCCTGCGATTTGGTGCCGGGTTTTCCAGTTCCGCGTTTTCCAGTCTCGCGTTTTCAGCGCCCCCCGTGTAAACGCCCCATAACAGTGTCATTCAAATTTACCCCGGACTCTCCCTGGTTGCCATGGCAAAGAAATTTAAGACAAAGGGCTATAATTCGAAATCTGTAAAAGATATCTTCAAGATTGTTGCGTCTATTGAGAGGTTTTGGGGATGGGCTATTGAATGAGGCATATCTAATTCCACCAGAACCGACCTTTGTTGCAATTTGAATGTCACGTGACCCCAAACAGTCGAGATCGTGATTGTAAAATGTCTATGGCTTCGTAACTGATCAATTGTAGGAAAACGTTATTTTACTAATGAAACAGCAAATATAAATGTACAAAACGTAAGTTTATACGCTTGTTAACGGCAAGGCAAAGTTGCAAAAGGTGATATTATTCAGCAGCACATTGACACACAGTCAATGTGATGCGGGGCAATATCACTTTTGTAATTTTTGCTGTTTTCGATGTGCAAGTCCTTAAATGTTGCCGTTAGCAAGTGTATAAACTTATGTTTTGTACATTTACATGTCAGTTACGCCTATTATAAGCTACTAATTGTCTTCTTCCATTATTTTAAATTTACAGCCTATTAATCTCTTTAAACTTTTAGAAAGCACAATCCCACACTTACTTGGTTGGAAATAAATCACGGCAATGCTGCAAAAGCGTCTTTATTAGTGCGTTAAAATGGACAAATAAAAATTGCGAAGAAAGTGCACGTCAGTGTGATTGGCGGCCAGGGTGCAGATAGACAGCCACGTCTTTTCAAAGATTTCGACTTGTGAGACGTTACAAATTTTACAAATTTGAAATTTATAATAATTTTTAATAATTTTTAATACTTTTCGAACCCCGCTCTATATCTGGTGGCAAGCAGGTTTGACGAACCCTCCCCACAAAAACTTTACCATTTTCGGCCTTTAGGTTCAAAATTTGGATTTTTGAGCCCCAGGAGTGCAACCTCAAGACAAATTTTTGGTTATGGTGTATACGGAAAAAGACCGAAAACAAAAAAAAATATTTAACATGTAATTAAGTTATTTTTTTCTTTTTTTCGTTTTGCTGCCATTTTACTGCGTATAAAAATTTTCATAAGCGTGGTAGCCGGCGGTTAGGTATTACCTTCGGAACGAGTTTGCGCCCAAGACTTGCGCAACGCTGCAGTAATGTATGTCGCGGATGGCCTAGATATCGGCTGAATCGAGTTAGTAGACCACACGGTCAATGTCCTGCTATAGGACACTGTGCCTAGTATAGGCCTAGGCTACGCGGTCGAGTTGAAAATAATGCTGGCGTGCGATATGCCTATGTACGCTCTGCTGCACTAGCATAGCATAGCATAGCAGTATACATAGTTCACGTAGAACACATGCATTAATCACTCTGTGCCAGCGTTCGGTCTTTCGAATCTCGGACAGATTACCTTCTCCCCTCTTTTCTAAAAATATGCGGTTTTGATGTAAAAACAAAATCATCGCAGACGAAACCCGAAAGTAAAAACACTGGTAATTTTAATTCATCGACATGCAAAGGAAATCGTCGCTGCTTAAAATTTCAATTTTGCCCCCAAACGAAAGCCTTTCAGCTCTAAATCGCGCATTGTTTTAATAATTTTCTTTAAACTAAAATCTGGAGAAGAAAGGTAATTGCTCCCTTTTCTTCGATCTTCGATCGTACGATAGCAAGCCGGAATTTTGTATTAAAAGAGAGCTGAAATTATTTTCGTTGAGCGGAGATCGTGCTGGTTGTGTGTCGGTCGAGATAGTAGGAGAGCTGCCGGTGTATAAATCAATGTCAGCACAGCAAGGCTTCACGCAGAACTCCCACAGACCTACCAAGCAACTAATCACAGTAGCAGTGATTTTCGAAAAATTTTCATTTCACAAGGTAGTGCAGCGACGCAACAAAGGTGTGATGGTATATCCGGTAATGAGGTTATTACACATTTCTCATGAAATGCGATGGTAAACAAATTTGAACATCGGTCAATATTTGGCGAAGAAATGGACGGAAGTTTGAAGCTAACTTTTTGACGCACACATTGTATGATAGGGAATATTTTGTTGCTTTTCAAATATTTCTAATCTTTGATGCAACAATTGTCAGACCGCAATTATAAATAAAAGACAGAATAAAATAGTAGGCCTACAGTTAATAAATATCACAAAACAGTATAGTAACTATAAAATTACAATTGGTGTCAGTAAGTTGCCTTATGTAGCCTATCTCCTAAATTATAGTTACAACCAACTGCTGCAGGCAGAAGTACTTTTACAACATGATTGGGGTTATGTATAGAATCTTAGCAAATAGTTGGGGGGATTTTGTTGGTTGCCCTTTGAGTTGATGTATATAAATCAATGTCAGCCCGGTAAGACTCCACAGAGCTCACGCGTCAAGCGGCCGACCGACCGACTAAGTCCCAGCAGCATAGCTAGCAGTAACTCATAGATCATGTCTTGAGAAGCTTGTGCCTTCCACTTCACCGACTAATGCGGCACGCGCCGCCGACGACTTGATGCTTGATTAAGCGCAAATTCCACGCTTAATGCGACGATTTGTCGTGCACGCTCTGGCGGTGGATTTTTAATGCGCGTGTGCAATGCAAAGGTTTTTACAAGCTGTAAAGCAAATTTACAAAAGTTGTTACAAGATATCCATGGTATTATCAAATCGACAGTTAGAACTAAGCATAGTAAATAATTCGGTCATGTAAAGATGGTGGCAGTCACTTTCGACACTATCCGAAACGTCTCAGAACGTGCATTGCTGCAAAGTCATAACCACACATCATTTTTTTTAGAAAAAAAATGATGTCTGGACTTTCCAAAGGTTTCAGACTTTCAAAGCATCATCTGTTACGCTGTGCAACTGCGTGATTTTTGCAAAGTGCCAAACGGTTTAATCTTAAGGTAGTTTGACGGACTTAGGCATTTATAAAACCAGAAGCGTCGTGAGTTGAATAAACAGGCAGGGTAAGAAACAAGTTGCAGTTTCTTACCAGAGAGCTAAATATTTTCGATAAAAAAGATTATGGGTGCTAAAGATTTTGATTTTTGTTTTTGAATCTCCTAAAATGTGGGTTGTTAACCCCAAATTTTGCATTTTGAACGAACATTTACTAAAAGATTTCCGACAATTTTGCAACAAGAAAAAATTTAGGGAAGGGGCAATTATTTCCGCACCCTCTTGCCACGACTTTTGTATGCAAGACTGATTGACTAATCGTCTAACAGGTGCACCACAAACAGTGGAATTTAAGCTTACAGCGTTGCTGGTTTCTGCATCCATGCGCTGATTTTACTTGTAGAACTAAGCAAGCACTGCAGTCAGTCAGTGATAAACTAACGCTTGCATGCTGAGCCACCGAGCCACGGGTGACCGTGAGTGAGTGAGTAAGTGAGTTAGGGTTTAATCTGCTAAACGTCTTTCCGTCTGTGTATAAACCGATTTCACGACTTCGCAGGCCAGAACGCATGCCAACTCCGCCTAATCTAGGACCTCTAAATTTACGGGCGTATCGGGGTAGAATGCAAAGTTCAGAATAAAAGGAAGGGAGTTGCCGAAAGTGTTGGGTCATAGAGTCAAGGCGCCGTAGGCCTACGGTATAGACCTGAGGTAGGTGGGGTCTCGTGATCCCTGCCCAAAATTTAAAAAAAAGTTTTATGCAAAAATAATGCATTTTGTGCAAAATTTTTCAGTAAGCAGAAAACTGCCAGCCTCCCCTTTTGAATCCGCCACTAGGCAGGGCAGTGGTGCATTTAGCATTTAATAAAAAAGACTGCAGAAAGTCGGAGAAACGAAGTTCCCACATAAAAGCTGAAGCTTCGGGAAGCAAAATGTGAAAATTTTCAGCTACGAAGAGACATGGCTAATTTCCCCTTCCATTTCACTGGAAATGGACCACCGTAGCGGACCAGAAGCGCTGTATCCCCCGCTTTTCACACAGAGAAAGCGCGTATCGCATGCAATATTTCACTAAAAATTTTCGTGAAAAAGAAGCTGCACTTTTGTGATTTCTTGCAGAACGGACTAGATTTTATTTTGGGGTGG
>Ga0209367_1005768_pt1 | contig 17140 bp, 9 predicted proteins | sample WorMetLIZISLAND2_FD_187412 | JGI IMG/M metagenome (GOLD analysis project Ga0209367, IMG submission 187412) | Marine gutless worms symbiont microbial communities from Max Planck institute for Marine Microbiology, Germany - Olavius geniculatus... ... | reverse complement strand
CCCCCTTAAAATTTGGGAGGGCAAAAAACGTCCAAAATTTAGTACGTTTTACGACAACTTTCGACTTTGAGCGCAAATATCTCTGGAATCGATGAAGATAGCGACAAAATCTAAACGGCGTTGACGATTTGTTTGATTTGTTTATATGTATAGGGTGCTGACTTTAGGCGTTTGTGGAAGATGCACGAATGCGTTGCAGTAATTGACTTAGCGAGTGAACAGAGTGAAGCTATGAAGCATCTCTTTCAGGAGGCCATGAAGTCCTCTGCATTTCTTGGCGCTTCTGAGGTATGGTTGAATTGTTACGTATATCGGTCTTGGCTTGTCTATCCATCTACCTAGCCATCGCAATTCTCTCTGTCCATTTGTCTATCCGTCACACGGGTGGATCAGTCAAAAACGGTGCAAGCTAGGATCACCAAATCTTAACCGTTATCTGCCTGGATGACTCTAGTTTCAGGAACCATAAAGCTTTTTCATAAATCCAGAGGCGTTTACCCCAAACGAGGATGCTAAATGAGAGAGGGTAGGAAAATTTGCAATTTTTAGCCAATAAGTTGCTGTATCTCAGTAACGGTGCTAGGTTACTATTAATCACTAATAGGAAGTTGTATACTGGCTCTCAATGGCCACCGAATTCAATGACCTTGGATGACCTTGAATGCCAAAATAGGGGTTTTTATGGATTTTTTTTTTGAGATTTTGGGCTGCAAGACACATTTTGAGAGTGAATTGTGCCGAATTCACTACAGATAGACAAGGACAAGCTGCATATGAAATTTTCACCCTTAAACTTAGATTTTGTCCTGATTTTCTAGGTGCAAGGAAACCTGCGCACAAGGGCATCAAAGAGTAGTACCCCCGTAAAAGTCGTTATTTTACCGTTGTTGGCCAGTCTTTCATGAAAACAGTTGCAGATCACCATGGGCATGCTGTCTATCACAACAAGCACTAGTGACGAGCTTTTCAGTCATATCGATGACTTTGAAAGACCTGAACTTCCAAAATAAGGGTGCCCGGGTTTTTATTGATTTTTGCTATCTTCGGCTGCAGCGCACACTCCAAGAATGAACTGCGACGAAATGGCTAGAGATAGACTGACAGCTATAGGCTTTCGCGCATCTCATGAGCATTAGTTCAAATTTCTTGTTGAACTCAATGGTGACAGCAGTTGGGAATGAGCTTTTATGAAGTTTTTGACGCAGCTTGGCATTGTGGCTAGAAATAATGTCGATTAAAGTGTGTGCAAAAGGGTAGCCTGAGTGCAATTGAAGGAGCTATGATTGCAAGCATTAGCGTGTTTGCATTGGTGATGGTACTTTTATACTTATTGGGAGTGTTGTGGGTTTGATATAGTGTGCGGCCTGTTCATGAGTTGGCATCTGTCCTCGCAATTACCTATTATGTGTTGGGTGTTACATTAAACTCTACTCACTCACTCATCATTCAACAATCATTTGTTGACATCATCATCATCATCATCATAGGAGTTTTAGCGCACCGTTTACAATAAGGATAGTGGTGCATTACAGTGTTAGCATTTGTTTAGTAAAAACTATGCGTGAAAAGCAGTGTTAAAGTGTACAGTTTATAGTGGTTAGTGCTATGTGTGTATAGGGTTATGGTAGAAAGTTTCTCTCTTACATCTTTACGCTGGATGCAGCAATGAGCAGTGATTTACATGCGGCACTGAAGTCGGCAATACCGCTCGGATCAAAGTAAGACATATCTGCCAACTTCATCGGTGTTCTGCTGTATGTTTGTTTGTCTGCTAACCGTTGCACTGCTGCGATGCTGTTAGCAGCCAAAAGACTTATTACTGAGATGGTTGACGTCGGTTGCTTCATGAAGAATCGACAGCAACTCTTGTGCATGCTTTCGTGATGTCACGGATTGACTATTGCAACACCATCTATGCAGGAGCTCTGAAGACGATCACGGATAAACTGCAATGAGTGCTCAACGCCGCCACCTGAGTAGTCAGCGACATGAGAGTTTGATCGTGGTCGGTCGACACTTTAGCATGACAAACTGCACTGGCTGGATGTGCCTGAGAGGGTCATCTTCAAGCTCGGCTTCATGACGTATCGTTGTTTGCATGGACAAGCACATTGGTACCTTGCCGAGCACATCACCGCAGCTGTTGAAGTTGCATCTCGACATCGATTATGTTCTGCATACCGACACCGGCTCATCTTACCGCGCTGTCAACTCAATGCGTACGGCTTTCAAGTTTTTCCAGTTGCTGGTTCAACGGTCTGGAACTCAATGCCAGATGAACTCAGAGATCCGGCGTGTGATATTGACAGTTTCAAACAATTTTTCAAGACAATTCTGTTTAGCCTGTACTAGTGCGACGACCACATTAGGCATTAATTTAACGATATGCGTTACACGAATTCACGTTTTATTTTACTTTCGTACTTTACTTTATTAGATGTCTGTGTACTAAACTTAGATTTTTGCACATTTGTGCATCTTTGCTGCGGAGTTAGTTGTAGATTACTAATCACATGTGCTTCTGCTGCTTTCTTTCCATTTAATGTATCATTATTTTTTTGCTGGCTGCTGACTCGGATGAAGATTTCTGTATGTGAAATATTTCTTTGTTTTAGTGAACTTTGTATAACACTCTATATTTAGGCTGTAGTGTAATGGCATTGTAGGACTGCCTTGGATCGGATTGGTGAAGTGTACTTCAAGGCGTGGCGTGAGTCGAAAGGCGATGTCTTGGAGGTATCTGTTTGTTTTAGGGTTTGCGCAAGTTAATGATTAATTTAATCACTAACAATTAAAAAATTCTTAACAATTAATTGCAAACATAGTTCTATTTACTTACTAGATATAACAGGAAGTAGATTTTGGGCATAAAGTAAACAATAATAGCCGACATCATGTTGAAAAAAATACTGAGCTACGGTATTTAAATATAAGGCCATGTATGCCATTGTATGGTCATATGTCTGATTATTTTGGATTTAAATTGTGTGATGATGGTACAGTTTATTCTGCTGAAAATATTTTCTGTATGATTTGCCACAAATCATTCACTTATCATGGTTTGAATCTATTTTTGGTTTTGTGGAAATTAACTTAAATTATCGATTAATTAATCGTTAATTTTTAAAAAGTTAACTATTTTCAAAATTCAATCGTTACCAGCACTTGTTTTTTTGCTTATTTATTTGAATGACTGCTGGCAGTTCTTGTACAATTGTGGTTGGTGGTGTGGTTTATAATTGCCACTTTCGAGAATGAATTTTGTTACAGTTTACCGTAGTTGTGCCGTGTGAACGGTGTGATGTGGCCATGCCTTGCAGATAACATTGGACATTGTTATGCAGACAATGGGTAATTAACTTTTGACCCTTAGTTATTTTGCTCCAGTTTTACTGAGCTGCAATAACATTTTATACCTGAATCTCTTGCCACATTTGCAGCATTTTAAAAACAAGTAACCGTAACATTTTGGCATTGGTATCTTACTGAATTGTTCAATCAAGAAAATATATCGAGTTGAACCTGAGAATAGTGATAAAAATTGTATTGCTGTGAGATTGCCGAATATGGCCCCGATATGGTTAAGTTAAATACATAGTGAAATGTGAAAAAATCGAGATATTCACATCGTATTGTTGACATTGTGTAGAGCTTAGAGAAGAACTGCATTCAGGATTTGATGTACATTGGAATTCATGCTCAACGCACTGGGAGCAAGTCTCTGGCCGCTGCCATGCACACGGTTAGTTGACTTGCCTATCCCCAGTTTTTACACATAATAATGGAACAGTACATTTAACCAACAGAAATTTTAACCTTTACAGAAAGCCCTAATATGACACACACAGCACAGAAACAACGTAAATTTAATGTTGTAAGAACTGGCCATTATAATTGTGCATATGTAAGACTAATGGCAGTTCTGATAATCTTCCCTGTCTTCCTCCAGACAGTCATCAATCTCATAATGCTGTTTATTGGAGGACATTGCATTTTGCCTGGAAAGGCCATCCCCGAAATGACTTATACTGTGTCGGGTTGGACGTTAAACCCTACTTACTCACTCACTCACTCAGTTCTGACTTACGGTAGGTACTTATAAGTGCATAGATCTAGTCAAGTAATTATAAAAACATGATTATAAATTATAAGTAATATTAAAAGCATTTGCCTTACTCCTTTACTGCCACAACTGTGTCTACTGTGTCTTTACAGGTTCTTTTTTTTGTATATTCGAATCTGTCCATGATCTCACACAGTGTTAATCTTACTTGGTTTTTCAGCATTTTGAGAATTTTCATGCGCGCACATTGTTTATAAAAAGTCTTGCATGTAACTTCGTCGATGTTATTGTCTGATGTGGTTGTTTTTTCTGTTGCAGATTTTGTCGTATTTTCACAAGCACAGGACCCAGAGGGGAGTGGATGCGATGCTGCTCAAGTTGTATGATCCTATTCTCTGGAGATCACTCAAGGTGAATGTTGTCTTTGTTTACTAATTACTGTTTAGTAGAGCTGCAGAAATTAGTCGTGTGATTGATGCTTAAGAATTTTTGACGATTACTTGTGATGTTATACTCTGTTGCAGCGTTGCAGTTGCGTGTGCACTTTTTAGTCCGCTTGGAAGCGATAGGTTTCGGAGCGGGCTTATGTTTTGCTGGCATTTTTTCTTTTTTCTTTTGAGATCTTTGAGCTCCGTCAGCCGATCGCCGCAAAATTTATCATGATGTTTAGAACTGTGTTCGGTTTTATAATTCCTGTCCAAAATTTCGTTAGAGACTCCCCAAAAAATTTTCATGGGCCAAAAACATGCAAAATTTGGCCTGATTTCGGTCGACTTTAAACTTTGACGACGAATATCTTTGGAACAGATGAAGATATTCAAAATTGGTCCAGTACTTGATCTACTGCAATTTGTCTGGCATTCAGCGAAAAAACTGGTGAACTTTCTTCCACTAATTGCGGAGATCTTGATGTGGAATCATACCCACCAAAATCAACTTTTCAGAAAACTATTTTGGCCCATAATGGGTGCTGCACCCTCAAATTTGTACACGTGCTAGAGAATGACCAAGTTTTACTAGTGCACCCCCCACTGGAGACAGGGGTCCCCCTTACAATTTTTTTAAAGTGGGGTCAAAAATTGGCTTAAAATTTGACATATCTGTGCTTGTAGCTTTTGCGGTAAATGGAATACACCCATTAAACTTTGCCGCATGATGGGTCATAAAGTGGGCATGATCACTTAGATACAAACTTTTGGGGGTCTGCACCCCTGAAATTTGGGAGCGCCAAAAGCTCGAAATTTTGGCCTGATTTTGGACAACTTTCAACTTTGTCTTAGGAATTCATCGAGATATCAAAAATCAGAAACAAACTTGATTGATCTATACCTGCTGATTTCAACAGAAATCAGCAGGTTTGTTTGGTGAACTTTGGTCCACTAACAAAAAAGTTACAGGCACTCATGTTGACCCACCATAAGTTGACAATGCGCATTCTGCGTATGCTAATGCATTTGACTTCAGGCCACATGACTTTGCTGCCGGGTAAATTTTATCTCTCCCCCTGAATTAACCCCTCAATTGCACTTAGGTTGCCGGGCTTTGCCCTAAATTTCTAGTTGTTGTCTATTTCAATATTTTATGCATGTATTCTCTCTCCCCTTGTATTTGTACTAAATATACGGTTTATTAACACAGTTGATTGGGCAGCGAGCTTTATGCTTCTTTGGCAGCAATTCTGTTGAATTAGAATTGCTTGACACATTTGTGTTTGATTTGATTCTGTTGTGTAATTTTTGAAAAATAAATACGATGATGCAATGTTTGTGTTGTAATGTGGTGGCAGGTTGCAAACAGCAGTGTGCGTGCGAATGCTGCCGCTCTGCTGTGCGATGTGTTCCCACTGCAGTCTGACAACACAAGTCCACAAGTAGCTGATGACTTGCTGCAGAGACAGTTTGATGCATTCAAGGTAATCTGCCTTATCATCTGCACCATGTTCCAATTATCGACGCTCGACACTCCTACAGAGAAGCTGGTGTAAAATCGTTAATACCTGATAGATTTTTTTTACAAAATTTGAAACAGTCATGGAGACAATCATTCTGAACTAGTATTTAAAGTTTGAGCTCAAAGTGGCCATCTTTGGCCTCAACGCAAGCTCTTAGTCTAAACTACAAATTAAGCTAGAAGGCACTCGTAAGAGTGCATATCTTCGCCAAGTGAAGTAATTTAAACAATACGACTGCTACTACTACTAATACTACTACATTGTGACCATGCGTCTATCTGGCACCGTTGTTTAATTAATTTCTACCTGCATTTCGATATCTGCTTATTGTATGTAAATGTTGGACAATGTACGTTGCAAAGGCGTTTCAAATGATGGAGCTGTAAAATGTGTGCATTAATTTAGCATACATGCTGAATCCCAGTGAAGTGGAATTTAGTTTCAGCTGATCATGGTACCTTGTAATCGGTATTTGACTACCGGCACCATTCACAGCTTTTGAACTTATGACTGTAAGTTGTCTTGTTACAGTTTTTAGTCAATCATACTTAAGTAATGGCCGAGCTATTGGCATGGTTGTCATCGCTGTCTGTCTGTGGCCAGTCTGTCGTGGATATATTGTGGCTAAACGGTGTGAGATAGGGCCTAGGTTGCTATTGATCGCTAATAGGAAGTCGCATATTGACTTTCAAATGACAGATAAGTCACTGACCTTGGATGACCTTGAAGAGTCATAATGCACTATGCTATGCCAATCGTGCGGTATTGTGGCTAAACGGTAAGTCGTAGAATGCCAGCGATGGTACCGTGGGATAGGGCGGTGGCAACTTTTTATATGCTGTCAGTAGTGACCATGCATCCATTTGTGAGTTGCCCTGTTACTGTTGCCAGTGTTTGCAATGAGGGTGTGTTTTGCCGTTTGATGGCAGACCTTGTTGGAAGATCCATCTCACGTTGTCCGCAGCCTGCTGGCTTTCAACGTGTGCAAGATCTGCGCCATCTACTGGGAGTACATTCCCGCCGATGTCGTGAAAACGCTACTCACTTCTCTGGTTGAGAAGTATGCATGGGATGGATCGAACACTGAAGTTCGTTTGTCTGTCATTAAGGTAGTATTTTTTTTTCTAATTTGTGTATATTTGTCTTTATTACTGTTGCTTCGTGATTGTAGGTTTGTCATTGTTTCTTCTTCAGTGCTTTGATTCCTGATGGCAAGGGTACTGTGTATTATTTAACAAGAAATCTGAGCTAATGCTCATGAGACGTGCGAGAGCCTATAGCAGTTCCTGTTTGCAGGCAGTCTTGGTCTATCTCCATCCATTTCGTCGCAATTCACTCTTTTTCAGCCAAAAATTACCATAAAATCACTAAATACCCCTATATTTAGGGTTCAAGGTCATCAATGTTGACAATCCTAAGAAGCTCATCACCAGTGCTTGTTATGATAAGCAGCATGTCTGTGCCTATTTGCAACCATTTTCACGCTAGAAACCAAATAGCAGATAAATAGCCACTTTTTATAGGGGTACCCCTTTTTGACATCCGAGTGCTTAGGCCTCCTTGAACTTCGAGGATCCGGACTTGGATTGCTAAAATCTACGTTCAATGCTGAAAATGTCGTATGCAGGTTGTCTTGGTCTATCTCCAGCCATTTCGGCGCAATTCACTGTTAAAATGCGTGTCACAGCCCAAAATCATGAACAATTCACTAAAACCGCCTATCTTGGGGTTCATGGTCATTCAAGGTCATCAATGTAGACATATTTAAGAAGCTCGTCGCCAGTGCTTGTTATGATCAGCAGCATGTTTGTGCCTATCTGCAACCATTTTCATGTTAGACGAGCCAATGACAGTAGAATAACAACTTTTTAAGCAAGTGCTCTTTTTTCTCCCCCTCGTTTGTGTTAACCCCCTCCAGCGCTGGTCGTTCCATGCACTGTGCATTCTACCATTGGCGACCACACCTTTCCAGCAACTGCTGCATTGGTCTGGAACAGTTTGCCGAAGTCAGTCCGGTCATTGCCGTTGTTGCAAGTTTTTTGCAGCAGACTGAAAACCAAACTTTTTGCCCTGTGTTACAGTCATGACTAACAACGTCTCATTGTACTGACTACTATTACGTGACTTCACTGTTAGGCTTATGTGTTCTTGTAGTCTTAGGACTTAACGCCACGCTAAAGTTAATTTGTCCTTCATCATCATCACCGAGTGGCATAAAATTCTGTCACAAAATACTAGAGAATCTAAGCTCTCATATGATAAAAACCTGAAGTTTCTATCTCACCTGGTCTTGCATCGGTTCTGGGACATGACAGACACCAAGAGAGACAGAATTACCATAGCTAATGCGTGCTATAGTAGTGGTAGTTCTCGTGCATAATAGTCATCCTCCAGCTTTTTTAGCACAGCATTTGTAATTGAGAAGTTGGAAATAGTGAGAATGTTGAACAAACAGTTGTCAAAAACCAAAAGTGAGTGGGCCTGTGTGTGGCATTATTAATATTATTGTTGTTATCTAATTTGTCATTTTTGTAATTTCTATGTCTTCACGGTTGTTACTCTGTCATGAACGGTTGCAATAGCATCGGTGAATGGTTACTGACTAAAACGTTACTGAAAAGTGTTTTACGTGCTGTATAATGACGTTGCAATGAAATTTAATTTATGTGCCATTTTTCCAAAAATATTTTGCCGTAATTTTCCACCAAAAAAGTGCCAATTTATGGACCTATTCTTAATGTGAGATGACTGTTGTGTCGTCCAGCGGGTCATTTCAGATCTGTAACTGATTTTGTATGGCTCTAGTGTAACAGATGTTTCATGTTTCTGTATTTTAATGAAGCTAAACTGCGCATTGTTGATCAGGGTTTTACGTTCATGGTGGACTTTCACCTGTCTCATCCGTTTCTTCAGACAGTTCTGCCAACTCTCTGCAATTTTTTGATTCACGACAAAGTGGAGCAAGTTCGTATTGCCATCATCGATCTACTGCTCAAAGTTAAAACTCTTCGTGCAATCAAGGTATCAGCGAGCATTCTACAATATTTATTAACTAGCCTGGTAGCAGTTCATCTATTTCAACAGTTGACTTTACGATACATATGTTGATTTACGTTTAGAGTCATTTACTTTATAATATCAGATGAGATATTTTACATGTTTGGAAATTAATGCTTCATTATTCATGCAATCTGTATATGTATAGTGTGTCATTTAATTCGTTTATATCTAACACACGTTGCTGGTGAATCGAAGCATGTTTTTTAGCCTTTTTCTCAGTTCTGCATTACGTCAGGCCATAGAACCATTCTTTATTAGGTTCAATTTTAGGTTATTTTTTTTCATATTCCGTCTAATCTCTTCGAGGACTGACTGAGAAATATCGTGCTGGCTTACAAAATATCTTTTATAGTTTTCTGTATTGGTTCTGGCCTAACTGATCAATGTGAGCAGTCAAAACCGGCTGGGGGCTAGTTAATCAACTAGCAGAGAGTGGATATGATTTTTTGTGCAGTTCTGGACACTGGTGCCAGTGGATCACCTGCTTGCTAGGCTGGAGATAGATAGCACTACAGTAGCAAGGCGTCTTGTACAGCTACTGTTTAACAGCTACCTGCCAGTAGACAAGCCGCTTGACGTGCAAATTCTAAGAGCGATTCATCTTGTGAGATTGAATCCTGGAGCCGTACGCAAATTCTATCTTCATGCTTACCTCCACATGAACGTTCTTTCCACCAGTATGTTTACCATTTTGTTTCTTTTTTTCTGTTTATGTAATGATCTAGCTCTAGGGTTTACTTGTATGCACTAGTATGGAGTGTAGCTCTTTATGGCTCAGAAACGTGGACACTTAGAAAAGAAGACGTCAAACCTATACAAGCTTTTTAGATCGGATCTGGCACAAGATGGAAAAGATCAGCTGGACAGCACATGTGTCAAATGAAGAAGTCTTGAGTCTGGTTCACGTCAGCAAGCAAACTGGATAGGACATGTCTTAAGACATGACTGTCTTCTGAAGACTGTACTAGAGGGGAAGATAGAAGGGAAACGGCCAAGGGAAAAACCGAGAAGGAAGATGCTGGATCTACTTATGGAGCAAGAGGAAAAGAAGATCAGTTACGAGGAGCTGAAGAGAGGAGCACAGAGCCGGGTCAGATGATGCCATCGTCAGTGGAACCTGCCTTAGGGCAGAGCACACAGGAAGAAGAAGAAGGGCTTACTTGTAAAGTCTTGTACTGTTTGACCACAAGCTTGTAGAATTGCATGTCAGTTATTCTGTTATTTTGGCATTTTCTTGGAGATTTTTGGAGAAGCACTGGCAGAGTAAACTGGAAAGTGGTTGTGTGTGGCATGTGTATGATGTAGGATTTATTGGGTGGTTAGTTACTAATTAATAATAATAATAATAATGCTAGAGCTGTCGAAGCATTAATTCTTTTAATGCATTAATGCACTGTGTTAATTTTTTTGACACATTTTTGATGCACCAGGCCCATCAAGAATGAGAGTAGGGGGAGTAAGTTACCCCGGGCCCCGCAACGTTTGGGGCCACCTGTAGAATATAGAAAGTTAGAAAGACATTTTAAACGTATCAACAATAACTGCTGTCATAGCTGGCATAGAAATCTATTAGCTTGTTCGCAAAATAATTATTTATTTGCATTAGTGATGGAACGGCAACTACAGTTAAGTTTCTTGAATTGTCAAATAACCACAGTTTAACGGAATATTGGAAATTTTGCTTCACTGAATTTGGTAAATTAACATAAATTTACATATGTGCATTAATTTTTTAATGTGCGTTAATTTTTTTAACGCGCATTAATTTATTAACGCATTGACACGTTAATTAATGCATTAATTTGACAGCTCTAAATAATACAAGATTTATATAGTGCCATGAAGTCCAAAGATACAGAGGCAGTGAAATGTGACCTAGCAGCATATTTTTGCCTGTTGAATCAGCTTCTAATATCATATTACCTTTAAATTGTCTACGCTTTTGATTCACTCACAGCTAGTGAATGTGTTTTAATTGATCATTTGAGCTGCTAAAGTCTTGCTGTTTTCATGTTGGAAATACTTATTTCTGAGTCCAGCTTTTTGCTGCGCTTCTTTGTCTGCCTGATTTGCAGTAAAAATGTTCACTATTATTTTCGAGTCGATTTGCAACTGTGTTGTGTGTATAAAGGTGGTATTTGTTATTTCCTGTGTGAGCCTAGAATTAAATTGTGAAGCTTAATATACCTAGTATTGATGATTCTGTGTGTGTGTGTTTGTGGGTATGTAATGTAGTACTTTGTGTATGAGCATGGATTGTGGCATTGGTGTTGCAGTAAAGTTTATACTTGGCACTTTAGTCTACATTGCCAACGTGGTAGTAAAGAATGGTGGCCAGGATGAGAATGGAACAGTGGAAGATGACAACTCCGACGATGGTGGAGATGAGGTGGACAGCGAAATGCAGGAGTTGATGGACGTCAGTTTGCTTCATTACTTTTCATGATAGTAACGGCAGCATTGTTTTCAGCATTGTAGCTAAATTTTTTTGTCTGTTTCTCTGTAAACACGATAACTCATGAGCCACAGGGCATAGCTTGGCAAAATTTTGTGTCACCACGTAGCTCCACGTAGCACAGAGCCGGGTCAGATGATGCCATCGTCTTTCTGTTGGTATTTCAGCCACAGTACGTCCACCCCGTCATATCTCAGTTGCCACATCAGACTTCGGGGATCTGCTCGTCATCTCTGCTCGTCCGCTGTACTGTTACTATACAAGCCGACCACAAGAACTCGCTTTGCTGATCATGCTTTCCGTTGCACAGCACCCACCGTTTGGAACTCTCTAGCCATTGATGTTACAAGTAGCTGTTCATTGACTGTGTTTAAATCCAGATTGAAGACACACATTTTCCGTCAGACATTTAACCTCAGCGACTAGTTCTGTCCGCCAGCGCCACTGAAGTCTTTTTTAGCACATACTGGCGCTTTACAAGTCAGATTATTATTATTATTATTATTATTTATTGTAGCTCTTGCAATAGCAGGTCTGGTAAATTTTTAAATTTGCCTATTTAGATTTGACTGTTATCGTTAAAATATAGCAGTGCAAACAAAGATAATCTGCAAAGTCTCGCTTACATGCGAGTCAATTTTCTTATTGTTCTGCAATGTCCATACATGATTTTAAGTCAAACTTCGACGGACAAAAATGAACCATCGGGCGTTTGGACGCGTCTCGTTAAAATAGCCGCGACGGTGGTCGCTAATTGCTATTCATTATTTAAGCAAGACGATATAAATATTAGCTCAAATGCGTTTCAAATCTTTGCCACTATCAGCCATTTAACAATATCTCGCAGCATCCTTTGACCTGCTGAATAAGTGATGTCATTATTACGAAAATTAATAGACCTACTGTGATAATTTTCTCTCGGCTGCACGCTGACGAAAAGCAACTGACGCGGTTATCTGCTGCGGTGGCTGATCGAGATGTTGACGATTTTTTTGCCAAAAACTGAAAATAAATTTAGACCTAGCTTTTCCTTACAAACTTTTACGCTACTGATTTAGAATTCAGGCTTTGTACATTCTAAATTTCAACTCAATTGGAAATTTATTGCAGTTATAGATTATTTTATTACTATGAAGTACAAAGGAGTGTAGAAAGCGATAGAAATAAACTGAACTTAACTGAAATATGTCGGTGTAGTTCAGCCATGCAGCTCATTCAAGTTAATTTTATTTCGCAAAATTATTGTAAGCGTTCCGTGAGCTATGCAATAACGAAGCAGAAAAACCGTAGGCTATGACCCAAACTCCACTACGTTGGTTTTTCGTGGCTATATTGCACAACAAGTCGTACTGCACGCTGTACAACAAATTCATGCACAAAAATCGAAACAGGTGGAATTTGGACCAATATAGACAGGTAGCGTCGTTCGCCGCTCTACTCGAGTGCTTCCATTCGGAGTAACGGGCCTGCTCGCAGATGTGCAATAAAATAAGCTTTTGCTTACAATTATAAAACAGCAGTAAAACAACTACAGTAGAAGCGTTCGCGGCTGCGTCGACTCCGTTCACTGTTTATCACTGAACAGGATGTGGCTCTACGAACTTGCAGAGAAGTTTTAAGCCCATATTGTTGCAGAGGTTCACAATAACTATACTCTATTCAAATAATACAACCACAAAATAGTTTATCGTTGTGTTGTTGTATTTTGTTGTAACTGAGTTCTAATAGGGCTTTCGTTTTTGACATGCTGTTGCAAGCCCGGGGATAAAAATATTCTCTTTTCTTCGCTACCTCTAATGTGCTAATCAGTAGTGTGTTGGGTTAAAAAGTTGCAATTTTCCGACAGACAACTAAAACTTCACTAAAAGAAGATTATAAGTACTCAAAATTTTAGTTTTGCCTTAAATTTTCAGCTTCATACATTATACTTTCGCACTGAAAATCTCCGACAGGCCACAATTAACAAGGGCGGGCATTTGCCCCCTTCTGCATTTTCTTCGGACTCCTGGTTTCCCTGCCAGGCTTATCGTGCTTCTCAGCGCAGCGTCCGTCAACGTCAGTGATACCCTGTTTACACGATCGAGCAAACATCGAGCAAACGTCGAGCAAATGTATTCAAAATACACCTGCTAATTGCTCGACGTCTGCTCGACGTCTGCTCGACGTCTGCTCGATGTTTGCTAGCATTCATTTAGCTAGCTCGACGAGCTGTGATAATTAGCATGCTAATTAGGAGGGCTGACGGGTTGTAATTAGAAGGCCTATATAACGCGTGATCAGCTGTGGGCTAAGCCTAGGCTTACATTTGAGCAGGGGGCCGGGGTTCCATCAGGCCTGCTCGACATTTGCTCGATCGTGTAAACGGGGTATGAATGAGCAACTGACGTCATGAGCATAGTCAGGTGTTTCCAGGTTGCTGTTTTTGCGCGTAACATGATCTGGTTGCGGCAGCTTTTTATCTCCTGACATTTTGCTCTTATCTTTTCGTGCGTTGCTTTTGCGGGATGTCTCGAAACCGCACACCGTGTTTCTTCCCGATTTTCTGCCCGGTCGCGCTATAGTCGCCGCTCGGCCCTGCCCGGCCAGCAGCTAATAAAATAAATGCACATCACATTTTGTTCGTTTTTGTTACAGCCAATGGCGTCGTGGCTGTGGACGGAGGAGACGATTCTCCCCCCGCTGTATTTTTGCTTGTTGGAAAAATGTCTGGCAAAAGTACAAGATTTGAGGTTAGAGTAAAAAAATTTTATTGGGGGAATTTTAAAGCAAGATTGAAAATTTGAGCACCCATAATCTTTTCCGTCGGAAACTTGCAACTACTTGCCCCCACTTTTTCAACCCACGACGCCACTGGCTGTACTGACTGTAAAATATGCTGAACATGCCTTATCTGTACGAACGGCATAAAATGTAAAACATAACCTAAACGTAAACCAAACCTAGCGTAGCTTTACTGTCACCTCCTTTGTCTGTTTATATGTTACAGGTCTGCTCTCGCCGTGCAGTTTTGTGCTTGAATTTCGTCGACTGCACCAACCAATAAACGCTTATAAACGGAATTCCGGATGATTTACAGTTTGATTCATACAAGACTGGTACAGTCATTCGCTACCGGCTGCATTAGTGATCGAGAAGACCGTCCGGCGTGAAACGTTCACTAAATTTCGCCACCGGGCGCATTCAAGGTAAAAAGTATAATAATACAGCTAGCGACGACGTTGTCGTGAGATGGCGAACCGCAGCGAGAAAGGTCTGTCTGCGGCGGTGGACACAGCCAGCGAGTCCGAGGACACGGAGTCAGGCTCGGAGGAAGAGGAAGAAGAGGAAAGTTTCGAGGAATACGAGTCTGGAGGCGAGGAAGCTGCTGCTGCTGCTGCTGCTGCTGCCGGCGGTGATGCTGCGGAGCTGGTGAAACCAGCTGATGTGGCACAGGTAACTCAACCCGGAGGTGGTTTGCAGTAACATCGTGGCAAAAAAGAACGGTGACAGCTTCCTAAATTCTGGGCTTGTAGAACATTTTTTAACGGAAAAAAATTCGTTCAAATGCTGAAAACTTTCTATTTTACAGACATTTACGGGCAAAATTGAAGTTTTTTTGACCCGTAATTTTATCTGTCGAAAGCTTGCAGTTATTTATCGAAATTTCGTCGGAAAATTATAGTGTCTGAAAGCAAAATGCAACTGTCTGCACCGCCTACGTTTTACCCACGACGCTTTTTATTGTTTCTTGGTTGCGGATTATTGCCTTATTGGGTGCTAATGGGCAAAAGGCGCAAACTTGGTATAAAATCTGAAAGAATAAATTTCGTACGTTTCTCATTCTTTACTTGCATCAATGTACGTGTGCTGCTTATAAAAGATGGTTAAACATGTCCATCTCTGTCACTGTCAGCAACGTTTACGCCCTGTCATAACGACAGCTCGATTCGGTCATTCATTATTTACTGATTAAGTAACTAAAGACAGCTATTTGTAGGATGGCGCGCCGGCAGAAACGTTAGCGCCAGCAGCGGAACCGACTGCCGCTGATGTTGCTCCGCCAACTGAGGAAGCTCCTCAAGCCGAACCAGCCGCTGCGGCGTCAGATGAGTCAGGACCAGCCGCAGAAGCTAAGCCGGCAGAGCCGCCGCCGCCAGCTGAAGCCGCGGCTGATAGCGGCGCACAACCGGCGGCGGCGGAGACTGAAGCTAAGAAAGAACCGGAACAGAAAGCCGCCGAAGGAGGTGAACCGAAGACAGAGAAAACTACCGCTTCGGAGGAGGAAGAGAGTTCAGAGGAAGAAGAGGTTTAGACTGTTTTTATTTAACTTTTTATATGTATATTGTGTTCTGTTTGTAAACGATAGTTTTTTTATAAGTACGTTTGTACGTTGTTGAAGTCGGTTTTAGCTTACGGACACTCAGTTAGACGTTTTTGCTAATGCTTGCGTATCCTATTTTTAAAGGTTTTTTCACGCTTGTGTCATTAAAGGTTGTGTTTGTAAACTTTGTATTAAACGAATAAATGATGATGATAATAATGGTATTCAGGAGGAGGAGGGTGGAACGGAAGAGAAAAAGACTCAAGAGGTAAAAGAAGCGCCAAAAGCAGAAGAGCCTCAACGAGGCGCTGAAGCCGATGTCAAAGATACCGCAGGTTAATTTGCACTGTGTCCCCAAAAAAGCATCCCCGACATTTTCGACTGTAACTTGAAAACCAATTATCAAATTTTGATAATTTTGGTTCTAATATTTCTGATAAAACTTGCCAACATTTTTCTATCTCACCCAATGTATGCTTTTGCATTACCTAGAAAAAACAGATCAAGCGAAATATGTGTCAAAATAAACAAAAAACCTTAAAAAACATCCCCGACATTATCGACCATAACTTGAATAAAAATCAGCAAATTTTAATAATATTTAGAAACATTTCTGACACAACTTTTTATTAAATAAGTGTTTTAGTTTCCACCTCAATTAGCGTCTGCCTTTACGCTAACTGTGGAAAATAAATGAAAACTAGAAATTTGGGGCAAAGCCCAACGTGAGTCCGCCCGGCGCCCTAAGTCCGATTGGGGAAAATTAGGGGGGGAATTTTCCCGGCATCAAAGTCACGTGGCCCGAACTCAAATGCATAGGCATACGCCGAACGCGCATTGTCGACTTAAGGTAGGTCAATATGAGCGCCTATAACTTTGTTCGTAGTGGACAGCATTTCACAAATTTTTTTTGTTCAACGCCCAAAGGACCCTTCTCGTCAACGCCGTTTAGATTTTGTCGCTGACTTCATCGGTTTAAGTGATATTCGCGGTCAAACTCGAAAGTTGTCGTAAAACGTACTAAATTTTGAACGTTTTTTGTTCTCCCAAATTTTAAGGGGGTGGTGCCCCAGATTTCGTACTTGCGTTAACACCCCAACCTAGTGGCGCGTCAAGTGACAAAGTTTCTTCGGGCTACATCCCCTTACTCCGAAGTTATAAGCGCTCCTTTATTGCATTTAAAGCCAATTTTTGACTCCCCTTTGAAAAAAGTGGTAAGGGGGCCCCCGCCCACGGTGGGGGTTGCGCTAATAACATTTGGTCATTCTCTAGCGCGTGTAAAAATTTGGGGGCGCAGCACCCCTTAGGGGA
>Ga0209367_1005767_pt1 | contig 17141 bp, 8 predicted proteins | sample WorMetLIZISLAND2_FD_187412 | JGI IMG/M metagenome (GOLD analysis project Ga0209367, IMG submission 187412) | Marine gutless worms symbiont microbial communities from Max Planck institute for Marine Microbiology, Germany - Olavius geniculatus... ... | reverse complement strand
GCGCATACCCCGTGTCACGTGACCTGTAGGTAGGGGGTCCAAAATGACCACATATTTGAAATCTTCCAGGCCATATTATACTATACAACTTTTATGGGCCTACGATGACGATTAGGGGCCGTTTATAGGTGAAATTTTTATACAGGAGCGTTTTTGGCTGAAAAATTCTAAGTCCGTTTTTGGGCCCAATTTTCGACTTTGTGGGGATTTTTCAGGGGTCAGATATTAACTTCGAATTTCGGTTCCCGAAAAGGTTTGACCCTTGCGTGAGGCCGCGTTTTTCGAGCCATCGCGCGTGTGAATCCACCGGGCCGTCTGACCTGTAGGTCGGTCAACAAAAAAAGGTGTATATATACTAGAAAAAATTTCGTTATTTTTTACCCATTTGCCGAGAGGCCCCCAATGGACGGATTTGCACGAAATTTTGCACAGGGGTCGTTTCGCGGACGTAATCACCTGTTTTAAATTTTGTGTCGATCGGTTGAAAAGTTTCGGATCTGCGCTGTTTACCTGCTTGCAGGCAGTAACCCATCCAAGTACTAACCAAGCCCGACGTAGAGTAACTTCGTTGATCTGACACAAAGCATTACTGTTACGCCATACCACCAACCCATTACCCCATTGGTACACCAACAAGACACTTATCTGACTTTTTCATTTCACACTGTCATGCAACTGCAATGTCACTAACTCAATCACTCAAGCAATCAATCAGTCAACATAAGTCAAAATTAGGGTGATGTAAGATACTGTCACAAAGAAGCACAACAAAGGTGCCTAACAGCTAAACAACAACAAAACAGAGTGACTATAATGTTAAAGCATAAATTAAAAGCAGCCACGCTGTAGCAGAGACGACGTCGGACACGCAGGCAGCTTGATAGATAGGTTTTCTGTATAAAGCTATGTTCCAATGGACCACCAATATGCCGAGTCCAATGGTTACGTGACCGATGATGTTTTCGCGTAGACTGCGAATATCCACCGTGTGTATCCGACCTAGCGGCAGTAGTAAACTGTTACATCTCACTGTTCAGTGGACAGCTGACGCGGACCGAACTTTTTACTCTTTGCCGGTAAGCATTTTTCACGCACGCAAACGTTTTTTTTAATTCTAAAATGTTTGAGAACATTTCAAATATTATTGTTTGAAGACGACATTAGTAAATTGGTGAAATGTGATGATTACGTTAAAATATGGATTGCGAGTTCTTACTTCTTACAGACACTTTGACTGTTTTATAAATAATATATTATAAATTTGTAAACAAACTTGAACTTCAACGCTGTACGCTAAGCTGTTAGAATACTGTTATAGTTAAGGTTATGTGTGTCTATGATATGTTTATCACGGCTTGCGCGGTAGCAACAAGCTGTTGTATAAGCGATGTGCCAAGTCAATGGAAAGACCGAAATTTCGACTCCCCACAGCTCCCACATTTTTCAACCGATCTTGGTGAAACTCAAAACCAAGAAAGATATCCTGGATACGATCCCACGCGTAAAATTTGGTTGATGCGGAACGACGGGAAGGCGGTCTGCGTAGGGAGGGCAATTTTTGTTACTTTTTGTGTTCTATCCTTTTTTGTATTCTTGCTCACGCTTACAGGTCACACCAGAAGACCGATCACGACCGTTCATGGCTCAAAACGCGTGTTTCCGCGTAAGGTAGCCCCTTTTGGGATCTCGATGATAAAAAGCAATGTTTAAGGGTCAAACTCCCCAAAAACATAATTTTGGGGGCCTGAATAGGCATTTTAAGCCAAATTTGCGATATTTTGAAAAGTACTGACTCGATCAACACGAAATTTGAAGGGGAATTTCAGGTGCAAAAGTGCACTTCGTACATGGGTGGTCCAGCATTGCAAAATTATAATTTAAGATGGCGGCAGCCGCCATCTTGGATTGTTGCACAAACATCAATAACTCAGCCACAGATTGACGTAGATGAATGAAATTTTGCACTGATGTAGACGGTTGCCACCGGAAATAGACCATTTGACCAAAATGGACAAAAATAATAAATTTAAGACGGCGGTGGCCGCCATTTTGATTTTCATTTATCTTTCATAACTCGTTTACTATTGGACATATTTGAACGAAATCTGGCATGTGTAGGCCTATTACCCTGGAGGTCCTACATGCAGGTATGCCAAAATATTAAACAAAAATTAAATCAAAGATGGCGGCGGTTATTTCACTTACCTCGTTTACTGTTTTATTTTAGTATACATTTTGTAACGTTTTATTGTAATTTAAAATTTAGAAGTCCAGCAAACAATTTACAAAAAAATGTTTACCAAACTGCATTGACCACTTGGCCCATAGAATAAAGCAAAACTATTGAACAAATACGCAATTATTTTTAGAATGCATTTTACTGATATAAAACTTTAAAAGCATAGGCTTACAATGAAGACATTCTTGCGTACTTTTATAGCTTAGTTTAATTACAGCCAATTGTTCGGCGTGTCTTTGACAGCTTCACTTGACGAAGGGATGAATTTTACGCAGCTAATACCGGCCGAAGTTTATTGTAATTTTGTGTCGACAGGAAGACCGACCGAGCTGTTGGTTGCATATCAAGCACGGTGTCAACGATGTGTCCAAACAGACTCAAATATCTGACTCTTCTGCGCGAAATTTCTTCATTCATCTGCAGTTCCACGCAGCAGCAAGGTGCGCTCAAATGTTTCTCGCAAATGATGAATTTTTATAACCCAAGATAATTGTTTATTAAGTTTATTCAAAAAGGTTTTTACGTAACCAATTTTGCCGCTATTTTTGCTAAAAGAAAATTAATGAGTTTTTAGCGGCATTGCGTTTGGGAAGTCTTTAGATCGATTTTTTTGCACTGCGTTGTTACGAATCTTTTCCGGAGTTAAGTGAAGCCATTAAGTGAAAGTCATGCTAAAGCGTTTAGCATGACTTTCTGAATATCCATGAAGGCGTATATAAGATGCAACAGCCAGATCATCCATCTGTGCACCGGCGTACTCTTAATGCGGCCTATTAGACGGCCGCGTGATAAAATTAATCAACTTGTCTAGTTTACTAAACTTTATACTCGTTGCATTGTTCGCGCACTAACGATTAGCGGAAACATCCAGTTTCGGTTGCATGACTTTTTTTCAATCGCACTGTGTAGAATATCTGGATAGTAGAACTTGCTATAGCGGATCACCAGCCGTCACCTCCGTCAGAAGCTACTTCACCGACAACCCGACATGCGAGTAAGTACAGTGTCCATAGTAATATTTTTTACTATCCCGGTTGTTTTAAATTTTACTTGCTTTGTATTTTTGTCGTTATTTTTATGTGTAAGATTACTTGCGGCAGAAAAATTGCAAAAAAACTTCGAGCAATCAAAAACTGCGAAGTTATGTCATATTTGTAAGCGTTTCATTTTTTTGTTGTTTTGCTCAACATTTTTTTCAATATTGTCCTGTATCAGTGAGCGAGTTAAGCCTTAAGATGCGTTTTAACTATCTCAGTTGGCGTACCGCCCCAAACATTTTGCGAAAATTTATACAAACAGTATCTTTCGTATAACGCTGCGAACAAAAAGCCAATAAATTATTCTAAAAAACGTTGAACGTGTTGTAGCGGTCGCCTGTCGCTGTTGCTGACTATAAACGATGACGTCAGTGCAGCTTGCAGCTCTGCCGGTGCTCCCAAAGCAATCCTTGGTTTCACTGATTACCTGAAAACGCTGCAGGACATTGAAACTATCACCGAAAGCAACTGCGCCACCGGTAAATTCTGACATCTACCCATACATTGCTTGGTTTAACAATGACACCGATCAAAAAACTTGTCAGTAGACTTAAAAGCTTAATTATAATTTATATCGTTATATCAATTAGTGTGTTCTTTTGTTTAAGATTAGCTTTTTAAACATTTATCTATACTTTCGTGATAAACTTTTTTCAACATATAACTTATACTGTTTTTGCCGTTTAACTTTGTTTGTTTTAACGACGTAAATGTTTAGAAATGTGCACTGTTTACTATACAAATTAACATTATAATGAATAAAAATGTGAAAATAGAGCCATTTATGTTACAGTGATATTACTCTTTTCCGACACCACTTTTCTCACTAGCCGCATCTGCTTAATATGTTGTTCTAGATATGGCCGGTCGTTTCATCACCGATCGATTCATCACAAAGACAGTTATATGCAGTTGTAATCGTCTTAAATATATTGTTCAGTATGATATATGACACACGTGATTATTATGAAGAAGACGTTTATGTGATTGTTGTCAAAAAAGTGCTTAAACTGAACTTTAAAATTAAAATCATCATAAAATCATCCCACACAAATAAAATCTCGCAAGCAATTCAACAAACGAACAAAGTACGCAACAAACAACACAACAGCCGAATCAAAAACGCAAAAAATTAAAATTGTTATCACGTGATTGCCAGTTGTCTTAATCGCTTGATGGCAACATAGGCTATCCGAGTTATTTGTCTCAGCTTCCAGTATTCAAAGTCACCATGTATGACAGTGGGTTTTTTTAGCTTATAGTGACACCAACGTTAAAATTTCGTAGTGTTCACGTGTTGCGTATCCTTGTTGTCTTCCATTTCACAAATGCACAAATTAGGCCTGCTGCAGCCATCTGACTGCGAAGGACAAAAGCGGCCAGAGCCGCGCCAACCGCAAATTGTTTTTCGCGCTTTGTGATGAATCGACCGGGAATCGTTCTAGACGCGGATTTGGGCGCGTTTAGCATGTTTGGCCGAAAAGGGGCCGGGCCGCATAAAAAAACCAAAAGAGGACCCTCCAGGCCAGATAATGTAGGAAAACCGTGCGACGTAGTCTGGTTTAAGGGGTCTTTATATAGCGCATTGCGACATTTAAAAGTTTATTTGGTGCTGCACGACATTCCTGCGCTTGAGGCTTCCGAAAACCCCGCATCAGAAATCAGGTAGCCTAACTGCAGCAAAACCGCGTACTTTTGCAACGCTGAATTCACGGTAAGTTTTTTGTACATTTACGTCGAGAGATTTATGCAGTAGGCCTAGTTCAGCGTGTAATCAGGCAGTATGAATTTTATATGTATGTAAATATGTGATACATATAGGATAGGATAATGTTAATGAGACGCCCTACGTTTGTTAGTTAAGTTTGCTTAAGTTGTGTTTTTTTATTATTTGCATTTATTATTTGTTTCTATCATGTTTTATGGTGAATAAAGCTTCGTGTGTGTTTGTAGTGTTGTACCCGAGCATATCGTCGCCGCCGGCGTTTGACGGACCACGTATCGTGCTGAACGATACTTTTGGCGGTCGGACCGACTTACCTTACTTCTACTTCGTGTGCCGCATCCAGTACCGCCGGGTGACGACCGACGACGGCGCGAGGTTCGACGTCGCACTGACATTCGACGGAGAAGTCGCCGAAACGACGATCAAGACGACCACATCTCTGGAACGAAATGTCGTTTTCACCCCGGCCGACTTACACGGACATTTCGGTACCACAGTAAGCAAAGCTATGTTTAATTTTGTCGTTTGTGGGTAGGCTATAGTAGGCCTATAAACGAACACAGCGTATTGGAGTGAAACAGCATTCGACGAAGCTTAATTTTTGACCAGTTGTTAAAGTAGCAATGTGTTGCGCGGAAAGATTTAGGTTTTTTATTCGATTAGGGGTCTGAGAAAGCATCGTGAGCTCGTCAGTCTGAAAAGAAATTGGGTTTATTTTTTTTCATAGAACTTTTTATAGTAGAAAAAATTCCAGGCCGTTTATCAATAACTGTTTTAGCACGAAAAATTTACAATCCTAAGAATCGGCTGCTGAAATCAGTTAATTAAGCGTCATAATATGAGATTTTAGTATTTTCACGAATGCCATATTGTGTTTAATAGCCAGGTTAAAACTGAATGTCTGCAAAGCAAACAATGTGATTTTTGATATAACTACGCAACAGTAGCCTCTCATTTGGCAAACTAGGCTCAGATTCTAGCAAAAGTCGAAGCAGAGGCTCTTAGCCACCGTCACTCATTTTAATGACTGTATATAGGCTAGAGTAATTATGCCGTACGCTTGTTTTCACGCAGGTCTCGTGCGCTGTACGCTCGTACTGGTCTCAGTTGGTCACGGTACAGAGCCGCTTCGTCATCAGCATCGCCGACTACTTCGTAGGCATCACGTGCACATCGGTACGCGTTTACGTTTTTCTTATGCCAGTTCATTTATTTGACTTTTTCTAAATTACGATAATGAGGTCATTCAGATGGTCCGTGTACTTTAGTTTTTTTAGCGAGCATTGTTAAATCTATCAGTTTACCTTGCGATTATCATTGTATACGGTCTCTGACTTTGTCTGTCGGCCCAAGTAATCGTCAGAATTATGCCGTGGCTACAAGCACCGATTTCCTCGTCCCTGGTGTTGTTCGAGCTTCTCAGACGAGGAAATCGGACACGTAGGACGACACAGACTACACGTTGAACGACGTGTCCGATTTCCTCCTCCGAGGTTCTGATGGGCTTCTTTGGCTTGCAGGCAAAAATCCTCGTTCGAGGAAATCTGAATGAATGAGCATGCGCATTCCGTCCGATTTCTTCGGACCAGGGGCCAAATTTTCGAAATTTTCTTAAGACATTTTCCAAAGATTTTTCTATGTCAGATGATTGAGGAATTCCAAAGAAGTTTTCTTATCGGAATATTCGACGGCTTTCTTTGCGTTTCTAAAGAACTTTTTTTCTTTTTTTCGTAAACTATTTTAATTAATCAGATGCGCTTATACCGATTATGTGACGTAATCAAAACTTCTTAGGAGAACTTCTTTGGAAAGCTTCTTATCTTAGCACGTCCACGGGAAACGCATTTACACACCGCTTCGTTTTTTAAGTTGACCAAACGTTGATTTCCTTTATTTATTCATTGTTGATTTTACCGCAGCGTTACGCAAATAACCTATGACGTCACATATGACGTCTAATCTAGGTGTCAACTTTGTGTACTTTTTTGCAAATTCTTTTATTACACAGCTTTCTCCGTGTAGGATAAGGTTAGTGCTTTCCTATATATTTGCCTAAATTCTTCCTAAGAAGTTTTCAAAGAAGCTTCGAAAATTGCGCACTTTTTCTCAAAATCTTCTTTAGTAGATCTTCTCAAATTCTTCCAAATACATTTTTCAAAGAAGTGTCGAATCCGCATTTTCTTTTGAAAAGAAGTTTTCCAAAGATCTTCCTAAGAAGTTTCGAAAATTTGGCCCCAGGTTTTTAAAGTTCGGAAGCCTCGGCGACGTCGGACAACACCTTGGACGAGCAAATCGGTGCGTGTAGTCACGGCAATACGCGGTCACAAGGCTAAAGTTGTTAGACAGAATAAAACAAGCCTATGCCATTTGACGGACACACATGAAAGTAGCATAGTGTTAGGCTGGGCTTGAAGGTTTTGGTCCCCCACTGAACGGGGAGATTCAGTGCGTGCGAGCATGCTCATTATATTAGACAAGCTGAGACAAGAACACAGTGACGTGAAAATCCGATTTCTGGATATCGATGTGATGAATGTAGGTGAAAATGATTGACGGCATAATACGCATCAATGAGACGGATCCTCCGACAACGGTGACCCTGACGCCAACCGTTCCAATCATGTGTCCTCCGTGTGTCGTCACGGTCCACTTCGTCAAATACATCGGCCTCAAGCTGTCCCGATGTAGCGTCTCGTTCTCGGTGGATGACCCGATCATGGGAAGCAAGACGATCACGATAAAAGCCATTCCGACGCCGGGCAGCTTCTCACGAGTCGCTCGCATCATCTTTTCAGAAGTCGTCCTGATGTTTCCCGGCTCGCCGTGGGAAGGCTATACGCCAGTTCACTGCCCGGTTTGCTTTCTATTGTACTTGAGACATATATCAGTTGTAATGAAAATAAAACAGCATGCATGCTTTTTTCAGCCTAAACGTAGTTTGCAGATTGTATCTACGTTTTTCTCACAGCTAACATAATGTAATTTTTTGTGTGAAGTGTGTTGATTCATTTTGCTAGGCGAATGTCTCTTAAGTTATTTTAGGCTTATGTTATGTTATTTTATTGCACATGAACGATATATGCATTGGCACAGGATATTTGACCGGTAGCCGATCAAATATCCTATAGGAAATATAACCGGCCAAATTTTGTTACCGGTCAAAGCCGCCCAGTTATGACCGGTTCAATATCCGGCCCTGTGAGGGTCAGATATTTGACCGGTCACCGCCTTGAACAGCCTTAGCCAGTACGTGCAAGCAATGGTGCTCATATGTACTGGCTAAAACCGTGTCCTTGCGACTGTACGACTAGCACGGCGGCAGCCGAGCAACTGACAACCTCAATCCGCCAGTCAGCCAACTAGCAAGCCTAGCAAGCAGCCTGGCTATCAGAGTGCAGTCGGCAAGTTTTTTGCTTGCCTGGCGGAATCTTGAATTTAACGCTTATATTATATTTTTTTACAAACGCTAACCCTAATCCAAACCCTAGACACTACACCATAATACTCACGCTAATTCTAGTTAGTAGCGCGTGTACTGTATTTAATGTTATTCGCTAGGGGGTGACTGCGATTTTTCGTTTTGACCGGTCAGATAGCCTATGCCGGTCAAATAGGCCTAGTTACGCATTACACAGTGTCTATAATACTGTTTCAGATTGTGATTGGTGATCGATGGCCTTCCGCATGCTGCCAGGCCATTACCGACCCGCACTACATTACTTTCGACGGACGGTAAGTCATTACAGTCAAACCGTTGCAGTAAGCTAAACAAGGCAGTGTTATAGTTATTCAAAAACACTAATGACCTTCCGTTTTTTACACCGTGCGGAATCGCAATAACAGTTTCTATTTTTTTTACTTTGTTGGGATAGAAAAGCTAAATTTTTCAGTAACTTTTTACAGAGAATTTGCAGTGTCGCTGACAACGATAAGGAAGCTCTGTTTTTTTTGTTCTTTTATTTTTGTTGCATCTTACTAATCTCAGTGACAATACAAACTGTGTGATTTTGTACAATTCAGTTAGCATTCATTGTTGGAACTATAGTTACCCTACAGCTTCGTTTGTGTTTGTAATTAATTTTGATTAAAAAATTTTTACTGCAAAGCACATAAAAAAGTAATGTAATGTAGCATATAACTGAAACTGCATATTTTGCCATTAAAGACTCTGATCGGTAACATCGGTTATGACTTAACGGGGATAACAAAAATAATTTTGACAGATATTGTTATACTGGTACGAGTTTGCCGAAGTTTGCGTCAAATTAAAATGCTTCAACGGTCGCGAGCTCATTGCAGTCATCTTGTAACGTGTTTGCTTTTGTGTTGCAGTCGCTTTAACGTGTACTATGCTGGACACTTCGTCATGTGGCGTAGCACAAAGCCAAACGAAGTTGCTGAGGTAAATTCATGATTTGTCGTAGATAAAGCGTAAAACGTTATTCATCAATCATCAATCAGTCGAAGGTGTCAAACACTATAGTGTAATTAGTGTAACTGTGTTTACCGTTTCCATGTTTCTTTCTGTACTGCTTTAATGTCTGTCTGTCTGCATATCTGTGTTTCTGTCTGTCTTTTTCTGTTCGTGTTTATGATGTTTATGGGCCTTGTTGCCTGATACAAATAAATAAATAAAATAAGTAAATAAATAAATAAATATAGTAGCCGCTTTTACGATAACAGGGGCGTCATTTGAGGAAGGGGGCTGAAACGGTCTACGGACCCCCAAGGATTAATGGTTTTAACTTTTCCCTGTAAATCGTACCTTTGAAACAGTGTTAGGCTACTGCTGCAAGAACAATAGGCCGACGTTATGTAGACTGAGACCCCAAGGGTTACTGAGACCCCTCAACGATTTGCTGAATGATGACGCCACTGTATGATAATGAACGAGCACTTCAAGTCTGTTAAATTTTAGTCCGGTATTTTCAAGTCTGTCAAATTTAAGTCCGTCATTTTCAATTCCTGCATTTTCTAGGCCTGCTTTTTGTCCGTCATTTTTTGGTCTTGCTTTCTCAACGCTCTCTTGCCCGTCCGTTTTTGTTTGTGTCCTTTTGTTTGTTTGTTTCATAAAAGCTTTTTAGTTTCACTCGAAAAGAAGAAAAGCACAGAAGACTCAAAATTGGTGTATACGTTTCCCAGGCAGGAGTAGGTCTAACTGGTGGACCAGTTTTCAGTTCTAGCCTATGTCTCTGTCATTATACGCCTTTGAGTCTGTTTTTCGACTGATTGATCGACATCTCTGCTTGTTACATTGTGTATATGAGAATAAGAAGCAAGTTCTGTATTATGTTGATTTCAGGTGCACGTTGCGCTTCGTCGGTGCTTCATGCGAACCGGTTCTTGCACTTGCGCCGTCGTATTCCGTGAAAACAACAACATTCTGGGCATCAACGCCTGCCAGCTGGATCGTCCGCCCATCCTCGTTAAATACCTCGTCGATTCACTGCAACCTGCAGACGATATACATGTCAGTGCTGACGGACTCACGTACATCGTAAGTTTATATCATCGATCGTCATTGTCATCGTTGTCGTGGGATATCTAATGGCCAGTTTACACCTACAACGCAACTTAACTCAACTCAACTGTCGTAACTGTGGGCGACAGTAGGAAAAATTGCTGGTCCCATTACATTTCTAACTACTGGCGACAATGCAATGACGTTATTAGCATTTTGACGTCACGCTGCTGTACACAGACCACGCGTTGTTTGCTAGCCTGGCTGAGCAGTTGAGTTGAGTTGAATTGAGTCGAGTTGGGGTCGTAGGTGTGAAGTGGCCATAAAGCAAGTTTGTATTCGTGACACATTATGACGCCAGCGTTACGTCACGACTAGCAAAAAATATTAAACTGCTATATTTTCTTGAAATATTTTAAATTAGTATTTCTTCAGCTACAGCTGGTAAAAAGTTTGTGTAAATTGATCATTATTTGAGAAAAATTTTGAAAAAAACAAAAAGGGGTCCTTTTTAATGAAACACCTTGTATAACGAAAATGTAAACAAGAGCTTGGTGGCAAATTTTTATAAACCACAGTGTAGGCTTACGTTAATAAGTAATTAAGTACCAGTACGTTTGTTTTGATTACATTTGTAGATAAGAATGCCGTTGGGGAGAACGGTAATCGCACAGGCAACGTGCAGAATATTCACCAGTCTTCAGTGTCTTTTTTCTATTACCATCTGCGTTCATCCGGAAGATATGTACCACTCGGAAGGACTTTGCGGAAACTTTAACGGCAACGCTACTGATGATCTTCCGAAGAAACTGATTAATACGAATCCCAACTTCTTCGAACCAGTTCCATTCTCCTCCGGCCATATGTAAGTCGATTGTAGGCTACACCGTACATTAAACAAAAGGACTAAACGATAAAATTTACCCAGAATGTTAAAATGTTTATAGAACTATGCTGACATAAGTAAAAGCAACATTTTGTAGCGACTCAGTTTCAGTTTAGAGTATCATCTTTTGCTTACACGCGCACGAAGATGTGTGCGACACTGCCGACTGCCGTATCAGTAATGCGCTGATCCCCGTTCGTCTGTCGGGATATTTGAACATAGTATGCCGACGTTTTTTAGCCGCCTTTTACAATTTTTTTGCATTACTTACCGCGCTAAACATAAACGTTAATAACAGATTAAAGATTGGACTTTTTGACACGCATAGCGTGAAAGAAGTTTACCATCAAAGCAGAGTTACGCTATGCTGCAACGGACAGCGCCGGATGAGACAAACAAGCTTGTTGTCAGTTGTCACTGCACATTTCATGCGAATCATGCCGTCCGCGTTGTGTCACGATTAGCAAAGAACATTTAGCGAACAGTCAAATTTTGTTAAAACATTTTGAATTGGCACTTTATAATGTACAACTGCTCAAACTTTTGTGTAATTTATCGCCATTTGACTGAGTTATACACTGTGTTCGGAAAAAGTAAACCCCTAGACATTTTACAATAGAAATATTAAATCGAAACGAATCTATACAAATGTTCATGTACTTTATTCCCAATAAACTGCTAACGCGATCGTTAAATTTCGATGAAAAATATTATTTTTAGCGAAGTTATTAATTGTTGAATGTCGATAACAAAATATCTCCGTTACCAATATGGCGTTACATAGGCTACTGCAATCGCTCGATCGTAATCGACGTTTGTTAACGCAATCAACGTAAACAATCGCAAAATGATATTTTCTGCAAACAATCGTGTTATAGTTAAACAGCTAAGACAACACTGGTGCTAAACAGTTTATTGCGAAATTTTCCAGCAAGCTGTGGACACCGTCAAAATTAAACAAACTGTTTGTGCAATTGCTTCATACTGGACACTTCACTTTTTGGGGTGACCTTACAAAAGCCGCTGTAGCTATTGTTTACTTTGGCATATTTAACTGAAATTTGGCAGTTTGATTGCGAATAAATGGTGTATTGTTGATTTAAAATTTTGCAGGAATCAGATGTTGTTTGTTGAAGTTACACAAATGTACAGACTAGAGATGGGCTTACTTATGTAACTCCATATTGGTAACGAACATATTTTGCTATCGATATTCAACAATTCGTAACTCCACTAAAAAGCAATATTTTTCAACGACATTTAACAGTCGTTTTAGCAATTTACTGGAGAATAATTGCACAAATTTTTTTTAGGTTCGTTTAGATCTGACACTTCTGTTGTGCAATGTCTGTTAACTTGTTGTCAAACACAGTTTAGATGAAAGGAAAAAGGTGCCATTTGTATGATATTTTACTTGAGGTGTGAGTGTGACTGTAACATGGCAGAGTGAGTGGTCCGAACAGCCTAATCAACGCGCATATCTATCCGCCGTCATGTGTGCCCACGTTGATGCTGCCGCCTGTCTGCGCCTGTGGACACAGGAAACCTTCCGTCTGTGACAACGGAACGCCGCAAGTACCGGGGCCTTTGACAAGAGTAAGATCTTACATCACAGGTGGGCTAGCGCAAGTTGATCAACCAGATATTTATGTTTGTTTTATTTTTTTAATAATCTGCTTAATTTTTTTAACAAAAACAACATCAGCAACAACGACGTCAACAACAATAGGCTTATAAATTTTATCAGCAAAGCGTTTGTTTATCGCAGCGACGCACCAGACCTCTAGTCACTCCAGGCTTGTTTTTAACCGTTATGGCATAAAAATGAGAAGACAAATGATAATAATACTGGTAATAAAATAAAACTTATCTTTTCTAAAAGAGTTTTAGCTATATCTGCAGAGATTATTGAGCCCTTTAATTGTAAAAATGACTTGTAAATTTTGATGGCTACTTGACCCTATGGGGTCGATCTTCAGAGCGTCGATGTGCAAATGGCTCGTTGGTTATTTTCAGACGAAGAAAGCGAGACACGTCGCCGGAAGAAGATGATCCACCGATGCGTGACGAAGACATGCTTCCAGCGGATGCGATCGATCCACCAGAACCAGCGGTGATTCCAGGCCCAGAAGGACTCCACCCTAACGACACGTGGCCCACGGCCAGCGGTATAACCCAGGCGGCAGCCACTGCCAGCTGCGAAGGACCAATACTGGTATCGCCGATATTTGACGTCTGCGATCCCTACACGGAGACCAGCAGAGCGGATATCATCGACAGCTGTATTCTCGACATTCAGGTCAATCGATTTTTATTTATCCATATGCACCATACACTTCAGAAAGAAAGCATAACAGCATGTCGCTTATTGGAAGGACAGCATTTAATCCGTTCTTACAACTGTCCGCAAAAACCTAACAGACTACCATTCTACATGAAAAATAGAACCACGAAGTAGAATTTAACTAGTGTGCAAATTATACTAACTAGTACTCAATAATAGGGAAACGTTCAACAAAACGCAGAAGTGTCCAAAAAATTACTGATACTATCGTAATTGACACACCATGTTAGCTAAGTCGTTTGATTAACGAGTAAAGGTGGTGCTCACAAAACTGACAAAACTGAAACAAAACCGTAACAAAATGGCATGCAATAAAGACAAAATCCAACACTTGAAAATAGCAACGCGTATCTTCATTCCTCGATTCTTTGGTCAGTTAATTGATTGATTGATTTATTTATTGATTGATTGATTGACACAGGTGTGTCCTGGTCAGCCAGTGTGCACTGGTCGAGGCACGTGCAGTGACTCTACCTGTACATGCGATCAAGGTAAACAACCACACAGCCTTCACTTTATTGGTGGTTCACTTCGCAACACCTACAGGCATTTAGCAGCGTATGGCAAAAGTGTGTTTCAATTTTCGCATGTTCTGTGTAGTGATTGCAATTTCGGGATTGAATTCTCAGTCCGGGATTTGGGATTGGGAAATTCGTAATCCCGGGATCCCGGGATCCCGTTTCGGGATTAGGCTTTTAGCTTGGTCATCATTTTGATATACCAAATTTAATTGACTTATTTCATGCATAGGATGTAGTGTAGGCCCCTACAGAAGGTATGTCCGAACTGTATGAGTGACAGTGACTGTCAAAATACAAATTACAGTACGCAGCACAGAGTAGTACTGTGGCGCTCATGAAATATTTTGTTTATCAGACGGCTAAAATTCTTATTTCTATCATTTGACATGGGAAAAAAGTAGCCTACAATTTTAACTTTTGTAATCCCGAAATCCCGGGATTGAGACGCCGCCAATCTCGGAATTCGGGATTGGCGAAAACGGCCGGGATCCCGTGATTCGGGATCCAGGGATTGCAATCCGTAGTTTTGTGCTTTGTTTTGAAAACGAACTATTCGTAGTGTTTCATTGAGCGTTACTTGTTTTTATTGTGTAACAGCGTTTTGTCTGTTTTTATTAAACTTTGAATGATGATGATGATGATGGCAGATTATACTGGCGCTGACTGTTCAATAAAGGTCGGTTCTCCGCCCGTTGTACGTCGACTAATTAGTGCTGCGACTTGCCAGACTCGAACTAACCGATGCAACTCGGCGCGATTTATCGTCGAAAATTTCGACATTCTCTCTTCCGTCATCTGCAAACTCGTGCGTATACGTAACTAAATAGCTTCTGAGTGTTTTGTTGTAGACTTCTCGTTGCTACAAATCAATTCTGTTGTTTCGTAAGCGAATAAGTGCCATTGGACGCAACATATAGGCTATGCAACAAATTAAAAGTTTCGAAAAACATTTATGGCAAAATATGCAGGAAACCTTTTTCCTGAAGCATGCTAAGTTTGATTGCTTTTCTTTACAAGCCAAAGTTCGACTGTCTGAGTTTTTGATGTAAGTATTAGCCGCCAAATGACCACTGTCGGACACTTCTTTGGAAAAAGTTTATAATCCACATCTCACAAATTTGACGACCATAGGTACCTCAAATTCATTTTCTAAATATCACACGTGACAACAGAGTTTATAAAAAGCAAATCTATACACATCCTTTAACTTTTTAACCCTTTCGATAAATGTTACATACAGTGTATTGGCTATACGTTGTTGGGCACAGGAGAGTGACGCGGGAACGTTTTACACGACGGCTGAGACGACGAGCGGCGAAGTGCGATGTCAGATCCCGGTCTTTGCACCGGACGACAACTCCACACTGCAGCTGTATAACTGGACCATCTCAGTGTCCAGTGATAACTCGACGTGGAGTAACACCAGCCAAGTCCTGATCTATGATCCACAGTGTGTCAACTGTTCTGATGACGGCAATGGCACCCAGTGTCTGCCTTTGCAGGAAAGCCAGCTCTACTCTATGATATTTTGTGTACCATTAACATATTTTTATTTTATTAGTTATTACCAGTCATTAGTATTAAGAAAGATGAACATTTTAAAGTTTTAAAAAAATTAAGCTAGTGCATGTATAAAACGCAAGCCGGCTGGATGGGACACCGGCTCTATTAACAACCAGCGGTTTTAACCGACTGGGTCAGTATGCCAGCAGTCCTGATAACAGGGCCTACCGTTAGACAGAACTCTCCGTTTTCCCTTATGGTATAGATTTATCGTCGTAACCATCGACAATAGGCTTAATGTTGATGTTGCTGGCTTCTCATTTTTATTGTCTGACAACATAAAGTTTTTCGGTGTCACTCTGGAATGTCAACTTTCGTTGGATAAACACTGTTCCATCTGCAAATCTGCTTATTATCACATCCGGTCACTCCGCCATATTCGTTCGGCCATCGCTGATGATATGGCCAAATCAGTCGCTTCTGCTTTGGTTTGCTGTCGCTTAGACTACGCTAATTCCCTTCTTTTCGCCACCACTCAGAAAAATATCAACCGTTTTCGGCGAGTCCTAAACACACTTGCTGGAGTCGTTGCCAGTCACGCCCTCCCTCGTGGTACTCACTTATTTGATATTTCCAGGATCTGCATTGGCTCCCAACTGATCAACGCATTGAATTCAAACTTGCCACGTTGACGTACAACATTCTCATCTCCTCTCAACCTGCTTATCTGCGTTCTCTGCTCAATTATCACACTCCCATACGTTCTCTGCGTTCTGCCAACACTAATCTGCTGTCGCTTCCACGTGTCCGCACAACCTTTGCCTCCCGCGATTTTAGCATTGCAGCCCCCAGTCTGGAACTCACTACCCTCTAGCATTTGCAGTTCTACCTCTGCAGACAGTTTCTATCGCCTCCCTAAAACTCACTGCTTCCAGCGGGCCTACTGCTCCCTCTAGCGGCTCAGCCAAGTGCCTCAGATTCGGCTACTGGCTGACATTGTGCACTTTGAATATGCACCTACTTACTTACTTACTTACTCATAATGCCTACTCTTGAAGGAATGTTCAGACTGAGTTGGCCTGGTGGCTTGATTGACAGCATACCCATCGTAAACAGTCGCCCATTTCAGTAGTCCATTTCGACAGAGTGTAGTCTAAAATTTGGTTTGTCGAATTCCGTGAACCCCGAAACCACTTGTGTCTTTTACCACTGACTGTTGGCTTACATTTATTAAGACTTACAAACGAAACGGACTGTATTTCAGACTGTGTGGCCTACTGAGATGTGTGCACATATAGGAAGGAATGTGTCTAATATCCGGTCGATGTTACGCGTTTAATGCTACGCGCTCGGAGCTGAAACCTTGCTGGAAATGTCTGCCGAACGACAGCCTCACTTCCTGGTCCTGGGGTACGAAAATGCAC
>Ga0209367_1005766_pt1 | contig 17142 bp, 4 predicted proteins | sample WorMetLIZISLAND2_FD_187412 | JGI IMG/M metagenome (GOLD analysis project Ga0209367, IMG submission 187412) | Marine gutless worms symbiont microbial communities from Max Planck institute for Marine Microbiology, Germany - Olavius geniculatus... ... | reverse complement strand
AGAACGGTAAAAAGCTTTTCTATGGTTTGACAAACAACATTTAAACGAACGCGATTTCATAATATAAACACCCAGATATCTGAGTTCACTGACCCAAGGGATCTGAGTACCGGACGTTGCACAAATACTAGCACAAGGCATAGTCATGCGAGATCCAATACTATAATATTATTCCGGCAGATGCAAAAGCCTCCACGCTATTGTACGACTGCTGGATAATTATATTCCCGGCATATACAAATTGGAAAAAAACATTTGATGAACAAGAAATAGACAAAAACAGTATCAAGTTATTTTTTATAACTTTTTTTGTTAATTATCAAGTCGTAAAACTTTGCGTTTTTTTTTAAAAACGATTTCCTAAGAGGTCATCGCGTCAAGGGATACGGAGATGTATTAGACTAAATAATTCAGTCAGAAGGAACACTTAGGTGCTTGCCTGCTGCCTGTCAGACATCGTGCATAATTAACATGATGACAGGTTACTAGCAATGCTTTTAGTGTCCATCTAGCACGTAATGCAGCTGGATATAATACTGGCGAAAGGATTACTTTATAAAGTCTGATGACACCGCTTAACGACACCTACAATGTCCTCGTCTTAGCAGGTGTTCTATAGTTTACAACCAACGTGGGAGGGCAGTAAACCTATCAGGAATTTAGCGAAAAGCGCGCCTCGTAATTTCAAGTGATGATTGCAACAATGTGCTAGTGCAGTCACAAGTCTTTGTCACTAAGACACCTCGAAACTTTGTCGTTTGTGCATCTATCCGAATGTCCTGTTATGGCTTATAACGGACAATACGCTCAGCTACCGCTAAGAAAATATACATGTATATACGAGTATACGCATTTCGTCGTTGCTGAAATGTGCGTAGCCGAAACTTGCACACATTTCTGAGTTTTTGAGATGATTAGAATTATTGTTTTAGCCAAAGCTTATATGACTACATTATTGCAAGAATGATTAGCAGGCACAGTTACAAGATTGTTTATGGTGTTGAATAAATTATGAATTTGTACTTTTTGTACCTGGTTTTTTAAATTAGCCTGTTTCTTACAGTCACGTTTACTTCAGTGCATGCATGCGCGTCCATGGTCTCTCGATGCCGCGCTTTTTTTTGGTTGGTGCGATTTGCAAAAAAACAGCTACACACTTGTGACACGTGATTAAATCTTCCGTGATTACTGTATTTTGTGACGTGTGCCAGTAAAAAAATTGGGAAAACAATAGACTTAAAGTAGGTAGTCGGGTCCACAAATGGTGAGGGAGAAAAACAGGTGAAAGCTTTGCCCTTACCCCCGAAAATTATCTGCAAAAGCGCATGATTATCAGTTACAGTTTTACAAGACTACACTGTGTCTAAAAAAACAGGGCCACTTTTGTTTTTTAGAATAATTCTGTGAAACATTGGCCAATTTTGATAATTTTTGGCGTGCAACATTCTAAAAAACTTGACCTAAATGGCTGTAGTTTAGTCCAACTTACCTTAATACTGTTGCTACACTACCTTGTGAAATGCAGAAGTCGTAGTTTGGCCGTTTACAACAATGAATTATTCATACTGGGTAGCACATGCGTCGACTCAGAAATTATTAATTGAATAGCAACATACTCGAATAAAAATTATTATTTCTCAAAAGGTCATACATGTTACATCAGATAATTTTTATTACAGCATGTGCTCGAAATGTCCTGCTTTAGCACGAAGGAAGCGGTGGACTTTGGCGCCATTTGCCAACAGCACGTTCAATAATGCGCGACACAGAGCAGCTTACTCACTGTTGATGCGTTCGTCGACGTACCGTATTAAAATGAATGTCAGTAGTGTGAAATACGTAACAAATTTTCAATGATTTTGTGGTCTCAGTAATTGTTTGAGCCGACGCATACATTACAGAGTATAAATGCATTGTTGTAAACTGCCAAACTTCGACCGCTGCATTTCACAAGGTAGTGTAGCGACAACATTAATGTGAGGTAAGCTAAACTGCAGCAATCAACGTTAAGTTTTTTTAATATTGCGTGCCAAAAATTATAAAAATTGGCTAATGTTTCAGGGAGTTATTGAAAAATAAAAGTGGCCTTGGTTTTTTGAGACACCGTGTACAATGCAAACTTGGCATTGTGCGGTCTAATGGCGATGTTAAACTGATTCCATGTCGTTTGATAAGACTAGAGAAAGATAGATGGGACTGCTGGCCTTTGTGCATTCGCCTCGTCGTCTATAAATCTTAATTATAGTTTTTTTGGAGTCCGACAAAGTTAATCGGCAAATACGGTCAGCAATAGAGATCCACTAAAGCAGTGCATTAGTGTCCTGTCGATAAAGGACAACAGCGCAAATGGATTCTAACAACCGCATAGGCTGGATCCCCATATTTTGTCGTTCGTTGCAGTCAAGACTAAGTAACCAACAACCATCGACGGTCGTCGTGTCGCCGTGTCGGTAGCAATTATTTAGCTCGTTGGTGGCGTTTCCTTGCATTAACGTTCACGAATAGGCCTACATCCGCAGTCTGATGCTATTAGGCCTGTATAGGACAGTCTTTACATGCGGCTGCAGCAGCTTAGTGAAAGAACTCCACCTCCTACAATAGCCTAGACGTGTGACATGAAAACCAAACCGAATAGTTCTATTTTAGAATCATAGACGATGATGATGCCTGTGGAAAAAAGTTTGCAATGCTTACCCCGACGAAAGAATTTTTCTCTCTCTGCGCAAACTCAAACGCTGCAATCATGCGGTTTCCGGACATGTACGGCAACTGAATCAATCTCGCAAGATTTCTTGCATACAAAACTAAATCAGCAGGCCCTAGTGGGCGTGACGTACATCTTCACACAGTGACCTCCCTTTTCCGTCCTGAATAAGTGGGCAACGGGAAGTTCCCGTACGGACAAATCCAATCCCTGCTTGTGTTAGAGCGAACCGCCTGCTGTCGAGTTTCAAATCTTGCCTTGGAACTTGATTCATTGGCAGTAACACACAAACAACCACGTGGCGGCTGAGCCTCTCAGGCGAGTTGTGAAAACGGTGTGTCTTCACAACTCCTACTCCACTCGTCTGCTGGCGTGAAAGTGCTTTGAAGAAAAATGAGCGTTTGGCGAGTTACGACTACGGGAGATAATGATAGAAAAAGCCTGCAGCGCAATGACGAAAAATAGATAACTTTAGCGATGAGATTGGCGGCACATCCGGCACCTCGCATCATACTCATGTGCCTGCAACGTCAATAAAATTCTCTAAACGTGTAGTCGATATGCCTACGTTAAAACAAATGCATTTCTGTCAGTCAGCATGCACGGCATTTGACCTAGAAGCTCGCCATCATTTCGCGTTTCACTGTGAGCGGAGTCGGTCAGTTCATTTGTTCATGCAGCGGGTGATAAATGATCGAGAACTGCAGTAACGCACCGACATTGTCGCTGACAATGGATGCATCCTCTTGTTAATACACGGTGAACAGGCGTGTAATCGTCGATTTAACAGCTGCTGCAGTTTGATGGACAACACGAATGCAGCAGTTGATGCGCTTCTCTATTAATGTATTCCGCAATGACGACGACCATACATTGTTCTGTTATTTACTACTTACAGATTACATCAAGCAATAGTTCGTCAATGCACTGCAGTCTTTCATCGTCCTACGGTGTTAATAGTTACGACAGTGCTTTGCCGCAAATCAACAGTCTTATACAAAAAATACGATTTTGTGATCAAAATCGTGGTATTAAAAATTTTCCCGAGTCTGTTTTCTAAGCAAAGAATGAAAGAAACCACCGGTCAACGTAAAAAGTAGTTTACTCAAAAACTTATTTTAAATACTAAGAACTTCACTGCAAATAGCAGCATTGACGTACAAGACATGACACACAGACCCAATAATAGCTAACAATAACAATATGACACCAATGTTCCAAAACAGAAACGGTAAGTATTCAAATGCGACTTCAGTAATGTTCAATAAAATATACAATATAGGGTTTACAATAGAATACAATAATTTTGAACTTTCAACTGTATGTTGTATATTTGGAAAATTTTGGGGGATAATATTTAGAAAGTCTCACACTATTCCGCAGCCGCTCTATGCAGACTGTCACCCACGGCAAGACACCCGATATTATTCATGACGTCGATAAACAAATCCGGAACCACTAGCTTATATTAGTCTCGTTTTAAGGGCAAAAATCACGTCAGATCATGTATCAAGCACATTTGTTTGAGCTCAGGTAAGAGAAATTACTGCAACCAACGGCGGTGAAGAAAACGACAACGGACGACGCGTAACGCACGTAGATTTTTTACGTACAAGTCATGTAAAACGATTACCGTAAAAAATACGCTAAGCGAAGCCAACAGATCAGAACAGATTTGAGATTTGTGAAACCTAATGACAATTGTATACATAATACTGGTCTATAGGCTACAGTCACGGTCCACTGCGGCACGTAGTAATCTTCAGTCTATCGGACTTCGTTGTCTCGTTGTCGCTTGGTGTCGACTCAGCCCTCCAGATGGACTCTGTCCGAGCAGTCAGACAAATCAGCAACGGCGCCATGCTGCTGCGGCTTCTGCTGCTGTTGTATTACGTCAGCCGGCGGCGCCGCATCAAGCGCTTTCAGCGAGCGCTGACGACCAACAGCGGCTGACCGTTGGTCATAGACGCTGCCGCCACGAGTGCTGACGTCATAGGTTCTGGCGTCACGAGTGCTGAAGTCACGTCGTGTGGTCGACGAAAAGGTGCCGCGGAACGCGTCGCGGAAGTCCTTGGAAGTGTGGTTGTAAATGACCGGGTTGACGCACGAGTTGCAGTAAGCCAGGCACTGCCAGACAATGCTCAGCGCCTGCAAAAACCACAAGCACTCCTCTGTCGTCTTACTGGTTCTTGTAAAATGTACAAGCAGATCAGTTTAAATACTCAGCTTGTTTGCTACTTCACTCATTCGTGCGTTTACGTTCACAGCTAAAAGAACAAAACTCACGTTTGATACAAGGTCGTGGTTACACGAAAAAATATTGCATGAATCTGGAAAAAATGGCAGAACTTGTTTTTAATGCAAAAACCAGAAAAACGTTACATGTGTAAAATGCATATTTACAATAAATTTTGAAATAGTACTGTAATTACACAAATTAATGTTATTACTTTTAGACACTAACTAATAGACCTTTACCTTTACGATCATAGTTAACATCGCTACTTTGACACTTTAACTTATTCCATCGATAAGTTGACTGATAAGCTTACATCAACGCTAAGCGACTATCGTACGTCTTAAAATTAAGCACAAAATCAGCACATACGATAGACAGCTGTTGTAATATGCAATACTGAATATTGGGTACTACACGCGAGGGAGTAAAACAGCAAAGCGATACAACGAACTTAAAGACTGATAAGGCCTATGTCGGCAAGGCGACAACAGAAATATTGTAAGCAACGTTTTATTACGCGCGAAAGCTAGCATAGCTAGCTATAGCGCGTAGCCTATTAGCTATGGTAATTCTGTCTTGGTGTCTTGGTGTCTTGATGTCTGTCTTGGTGTCTGTCACAACCCGGTATCGATCGGAGCTCAGGTAAGATAGAGACTTCTGATTTTTACCGTATGATAGCTTAGAGTCTCTTGTATTTTGTGACAAAATTTCATGTTACTGGGTAAAGGGGGTTTCCACGAACGAGGGGGAGAAAGAGGGCACCCCCCTTAAAAAGCGTTATTATACCGTTATTGGCTCTTTTAACGTAAAAATGGTTGCAGATAGGCACAAACATGGTGCTCATCATAACAAGCACTGGCAACGAGCTTCTTAGAAATGTTAACATCGATGACCTTGAATGACCTTGAACCCCAAAATAGGGAGTTTTAGTAAATTTTTCGCAATTTCGGGCTGCGACACGCACTTCAAGAGTAAATTGCACGAAAATGGCTGGAGATTGACCAAGACAACCTGCGTATGAAATTTTCAGCATTGAATGTAGATTTTAGCAATTTAAGTACCAACCCTTTAGGTTCAAGGAGGGTGTCAAATAGGGGTTCCCCTTTTAAAAAGTGGTTATTTATCAGCTGCTGGCTTGTCTAACGTAAAAATGGTTGCAGATAGGCACAGACATAACAAACACTGGCGACGGGCTTCTTAGGATTGTTAACATTAATGACCTTGATTGACTTTAAAGCCTAAAAATAAAGGGTTTTAGTGATTTTTGGCGATTTTTGGCTGTTAAAGAGTGAATTGCGACGAAATGAATGGAGATAGACCAAAATGACCTGCGAACAAGAACTGCTATAGGTTTTTGCGCGTCTCATGAGCATTATCTCAGATTTTTTGTAAGTATTACCACTCAAAATTCAATGTTTGGCTCAACGTTAGTTGCAATGAAAGCTTTAATACGTATAATTCAGTAAAGAAACTGCTTAATCGAGACAACCGGCTTTGCAAGAATATTTACTAACTGCAATTTATTTTAAACTAGAAATACGTTCTGTGGAACGAAATATCTGCCCCATTGCCACGCTATATAGCCTAGCAGCTACGTTTCAGCGTTTGACGCTTTTGTGAGTCTGCAGACAATTTTGTCTTAAAAACGACTGGTTGCCATGACAACAGGGGTCTTCAGGGGAGACATTTACATGATACCATTGTTTAGTCCGGCCCTAAAATAGGGGGTAGGTAAAAACAGCGTGCAATTATCTTTTGCGGAAGCCAAGTTATAGTGAATTTTGTCCCAAAATTCGTTGCCATAGCAACGGGGGCCGGCAAAGGAGAAATTTGAATGACACCATCGGATAGCGCGAACCCGAAAATAACGAGGTAGGTGCAAACAAAGAGCAGTTATCTTTCACGGGGGCAGAGTTGTAGTCAATTTTGTCCCAAAATTAGTTGCCATGGCAACAGTAGTCAGTAGGCGAGAAATTTAAATGACACCATCGGATAGCCCGGGCCCAAAATAGGGGTGCAGGTGAAAACAGCGCGCAATTATTTTTCACCAGAGCCGAGTTGTAGTCAATTTTTGTCCCAAAATTCGTTACCATGGCAACAAAGGTCGTAAAAGGAGAAATTCAAATGACGCCATCGGATAGCGCGGGCCCGAAAATAGGGGGTAGGTGCAAACAGCGCGCAATTATATTTTACGGAGACCGAGTTATATCGCTTTGAAATCTCCATTGGTTATAATGCAAAATTTTGCAACTTTTGAATGATTGCTATGGCAACAGGGATCGATAGAGGGTAAATTTAAATAACATTGTTAGATTGCCCGACACCGAAAATATAGGGGTAGATAAACACAGCGCACAATTATCTTTTACGGGGACCGAGTTATACCGCTTTGAAGTCTCCATAGGCCGTAATGCAATTGTTTTTTTAAAAATTGGGGGTAAAATAGGGGAAGGAGTTATCAGATTTTTATCCCAAACAAACTCGATCTTACTTTTCTGGCCCTGAATTACTGTGCAAATGTTCATCAAAATCGAATTAAAATTGCGGCCGTAGGAGTGTTTACAGATAGACTGACAGAGTGACAGTGTGACAGTAGTGATTTTATAATCTGTCCCTTGCTATGCTATAGCAATGGGACAGATAAAAAACAGCGTGAAACATCTGTAGATTTCATGATAAAATTTGAACGGCAACTATAGCGACTCTCAGTCAAACCCGTATCATGCACAGTGACACACCTGATACCAGCGATCGGTTGCGATGTGGCCAAAGTATGCGACGAGCAGATGGATGTGGACGGGCAGCCAGAGCACGGCAAATAGTGCAACGACGAGCACAAGTAGTCGACCCACAGCTTGCTTGCGGCGGAAGGACTTTGTGCGACGGACACCTGCTGAGGCACAGGTACGCTGACGTCGTATGTCGACGTACACACGAACTGAGAACGCGCCAATGACTGCCAGCGGTAGAGCGTAGCCGAACGCGAAGAACGTGGCAAACAGACGCCGACCAACTTCCGTGCTGTTGATGTCACAGTCGGGCAGCTCGTCCGGGCCGAACGGACGCGCACGGTACGAGCCGATGACTGGGACGTTGAGGAGGGACACTGCGATCCAGATTCCGGTGACGACGGCAACGGTGACGCGCGGGGTCCGGTACCGGGCGGTGCGGGTGGTATGAACGACCGTCATATACCTCATCACGGCCACAGCAACCAGAGTATAGACGGTGACATAGGCGGTCACGTTTACCAGATAGTGTAGTAGACGACAAGCGACATCACCGAAAGGCCACCACTCGGCCGCCAACTGATAGGCAGTGAACGGTGGCACGACGACGACGAACGCCAGATCAGCCACGGCAAGGTTCAGCAACAGAAGGTTGGTCACGGTCTGCATGCGCTCCCTGCTCACAATCACGTAGATCACCAGTCCGTTACCGACCAGTCCGGTAAAAGTTATAACGCCGAATAGAACGGGTACAGTCAACTGATAGAGGATGAAAGAAAAACGGTCCGGCACGTCGGTACGATTTCCGGTACTGTTCGTCGTCCAATTCACGACGTCGGTTTCCATTTCACGTGCCGCAAACCGAAACTTTGTAGTCGAAGTAAGAATTCTGCTCACGATTGACTGTCAGTGCAGCGTCAAATATCGGTATTGACTAGACTAGTGAGTTTCTAGGATGTGCGGCGCTATACGAAGACAGGCGCCTGAGTCGTGTGCGTGCACTTGGGGAGCTGGGTCGTTGTCAACGCCGGTCGATAAGGCGCATCTGCTCATGGGCGCCCGCAGAGGGAAGGCAAGGGTGGCAAGTACGTGCTTCCCTTAGAAAAGGCAAAAAATAGTAGGTCGGTCGTGTTTTATCTAAATGAACTACTACAGGTGTGGCACGTCCATGCATAATGTGCAACTGTCCATTGAACTATAATAAACTGAAAATGGATTCTTTTTTTCGCTCGCTACGCTCGCTAAGCTGTGTTCTAATTACAGCAAGAAAATACAATACAGGCATAATCAACGGCGGTAGGTGGCAATAACCAATTTACCATAATTAGGCTTACTTTCACCGAAATTTGTGTCACTCACACACACACAAAAAAACAAAAAAACGCTAAAACTGTTTGTTTGATTAAAGTCTCCACTTATCTTATCAGCAACAAAGCCGACGTACGTACCTAAGATAGCTCAAAATGAATGTTCCAGTCCTTTGACTAAAATTTCTGGCTTGATCTTTACCGCCATCGATCCAATAGTAGCGTTTTGAGGCTAAAATGCACCGAATTCATTTTTAACCGGCGCTCCGCCTCAGAGCCTGTTGGGGAGCTTGTGACGCACTTTCAGGCTCCTTAGTCAGTCGTGGGGCGCTTCAAGTTTTTTTGCCCATCTTTGGAGAAATTTCTGCGGGCGCCCATGCATCGGCCAGACAGTCGAGGTATAGCAGAAGCGCAGAAGCACGTCAGACATAGGCCTACAGCTGCTGCTGCTGCTGCTGCGTGCGACAATTTACATCAAGGGAGAGTCGGCCGCGTCTACGTGACATTGGAGCGTCCATTATCATCACCCCATTGTTTTATTACGCCGAGACAGCGGCATGGGGAGTGGCCGGTCAGTGGTCAGAGAATCGGACTGACGTATGCCAGTGTTCCTCGACAACGGGTGATGCCAGTGCCGGACCACGTATACCAGTGACTGAACCAAAAACACGGTTGAGTGATGTTCTCTGCCGCTGTTACTCTGCTGCCGTCCTATAGGATGTATTAACGCATCTTGCTCGTCTGTCTGTCTGTTCGTTCGTCCAGTATGGGCTTCTAACTTAAAAACAAAAAAAAAACGTATAAAATGAAAACCGGTGTAAACGTTCACTAAGATAGGAACCCGTATATTCGGTGTGTCGACCTTCAATTCAAATGGTCAAAGATTAAGATCACCGGGCGTTCAAAACTCCAACAAAATGACGCATATGTCGCGTAATTATGGCTCGTGCCCAATTTAGCGTCAATGCCTGGGAGTCTTAGACGCTCAATTTAAGGATGGTCGTTTAGCATGTCGGTATTTCGTTCCTACATCTTTGCTTAATTGTTTCTTTTGCTACTACAAGTACAACTTGACTGCTGAGATTACAATGGAACAGATTGCAGCCTTCACTATGCAAGGTCAGAACGTGGTCAGAGAACGGAAGACCAATGATATCTCTTTATGCTGTTTGCCTGATCATCCGTTCTGAGGTCATCCGGAGTCGCCAGCAAACAATCCGCGCTCTTACGCAGCAAGCTATAGCGTGGCCGGGCTCGGAATCGGTGATGGCAAACGTAGCTTCGCAGTGAAATGACGTGAACAGCGATGCTTCGGTGATTGAATTTTCGACGCATAGACCGACATCTGGTTGCATCCAGTAGCCGTCACAAGCAGCCAGGAGCGGAGATCACTTTCAAAAACTGCGGTGTCGAAGTGCATCAATAAAATGGCGTAAAATCTATCGCTCGCTACGGTTAACGGAATGGGACTATCCCCACGCAAAAATCATACAACTCACGTAGCCAAAGCTGCCGAACGCATGAGCCAGTTCTTCGACTAAGAATCATGTCACGGAGACAAGCACAAAGAGCGGCAAAAATTTCGTTCACTATGTTCCCTCCAGTGAGTTTTAGCTTCCGTCACTGATAAAAAAATAACAAAAGAACTAAAAATATGAAATAGTAAAATAAGTTGACGCACAAATTGGAATAACAACCAGGAGGCTTTGATCACCCTTATAAACTTGTTTATATTACATTATCTGACTATTCAAGTTTATTCTCGCACGGCTCAGTCCTCATACACTTTTCTGCTGCACTCAATATGCCTGATATTAACACTGCGAAATTGGAATGATTTAATAATTCGTGAACGAAATATTTGTGATGTCAAACCTTTGACCACTGCCCGTAAAAGGGTGCCTATAGCACCCGGAATCGCGGCGCACTATGGCATCTCATCTCATCTCATCTATCAAGCGCTGAATGAAACGGCATTAATCGATTACTGGATTGCATAGCGACGAGTCGACGAACCTTTGTAGACTGTAGTCGGTCTGCGCCTTTCTCTCACATCACTCAATTCGACTCGAGACCGTAGCCCTACCTACATTACTCGTGCATCAACTAGACTTAAACCACTAAACGTGAACGTACTCATTACGAAGTGTCTAAATTTCTGTAAAAAGCAGTGCCAGAGTGCAACCGTGTACTTTCCCGTAGGCTACCACCAGGGATATCCGCCAGTTTTTTGACGCATGTAAAAATTTTGTAATGACATCGTATGATTTGTAAATCGATGAACCGTCTCAAATATGGAGCGAGCATAGGCCGTATGGTGTGGAGTAGAGAGCGACTGATAGTCTTGGAGCTATCAATGAGGCTGCGTTCGCAAGTTGGTTGCCGTAACCAACCGCCCCAGCAGTTTATCGGTTATTGTTCAGGAAGCGCCTCCTTTCACGCATTGGACTCACCATTGCATCGACCTGGAATATATATGTGCGGGTTATGCCCGCTGTTAGTGTTATCTAAGCACAGCTCGATGCAAAGCTTCGCTATGTCGATGACAATGGCGAGCCGTGCATAGTTTGTGGCCACTGTCAGTGTCGAATAAACCAGCAATCAGTTATAATATGCGAAGAACTATTCTGCCGCAGCGTGACCCGACGACCACTACCAAAAAAACAGTTTCCAAATCGCTTTTACCGATCATATACTAAAGTCGGTTTTCCGTTTGTCTGGCCTCGACAAGGTTTGTCACATCAACAATTTGTTCAGCTGCAAAAGATGGGTTACGACTGTCTTAAAGAACTGCAGCTATTAATCACTTGATGAGCTGTCAGCTAACGCTATCGCACTATATTAACTAATTAACTTATTACCTCCACCAAGGAGGTAATGTTTTTCCAGACTTTGTTTGTTTGTCTGTCTGTTTGTCTGTCTGTGTGTTAGCAAGATAATTCAAAAAGTTATGGACGGATCTTTCTGAAATTTTGAGGGTATGTCGGGAACGGCACAAACTACCAGTGATTCAATTTTGGGGGGTGATCCGGAAGGAATACTGGATTCTGGATCACTTTGAAATTTTCGTTACCATTGCTTTCAATGGGGCATAAGGGAAACCGCTGCAAAACCGAAGATGGTGCTGCCACCTAGCGAACAACATTGCCTTGGCGGAAGTGTGCGGGCTCTGACTGCTTTCTAGTTGAAAAATGAAAATAAATGTCTGCTTCGTGAAGGAAGGAAATTATGTTTTGCTTCTGGTTGTTTTGTCCGGCTATAGATCTGTCAGTCCGCAAGATTAGGGTTTTAAAAACTAGCAAATATTAAATAACACATTACGTCTCACTGGCTGACAGCATCATACCTATATAGGCAAATACTCACCGAATAAAATGCATTTAAACTAGACAGCATTTGACAACAACATATGCAATACAATTAATACTTGTATGATGACTGCACTTTATTACAAACTCAGCATTTGACACCGGTGACTGGGCTGCAAAAACGTAAACATTCGCTATGCCAGCATTCATTCATTATAGAATCGTATTCGAGGTACAAAAAAGTAAAACTATCAAGTGAAACTAGATAGTTGAGTGTTCTTCAAGGCTAAGAACTGACTGTGGGCCATGCCTGTGCAACATTTCGTAAATTCAGGAAAATGGGATTATGTCCCAGCAAGGGATTTTGTCCATTTGACTAGGTAATTGCATCTGGGGATTTTTGCCTAAAAAGATTATGTACAGGGGTTATGTCTGCAGGATATTGCCAAGTGTAACCTTCCCTGAAAATTTCAGGCAAATCTCTCTGTAACTTCTTCTGTAGTCCTGTTAACGAACTTTGTTGCCTTATCTCCCAATGGCAAAAAGTTTGAAAATCCGGTCCTGCGACCTTGAATATCGATTTATGACCTTGAAATTCAATAGGGTTCTAGAGGTTTTCAAGGTACATGTTTATGCAAAAATTTGTCAAACTAAGTGCAACAGTTCAAGAGTTACATGGACAGCACACAGAACAAGCTGACAACCAGACAGCCAGGCAAACACGCAAACGTAACTGTCTAACTCCAAACACAACAATGTGAGGCAATCAGCGTTGAAAAATATCGGAAATCAAACAACTTGAAATTGCGATGTTATTTTTTTGGAATGTGTGATTTTGATGTCAAATCATTTTAGTATCAGATTTTGATACTGATTTCAAATCAATGAAAAAATAAGATTTTGATTATTTTAAATTGCAAGGAAAACGTTGTGTGACTGTTCAGCTGTACTGAGCTCGTTGCTATTTCTTGATGAAACAGGCTCTTTTGACAGCACACAATAAGAAACTGTTGATGTTGAAAGCCAACCAGAGTTATTGACGTTAAAAACCACTAGCGCCGTTTTGTTCTTGCCTTACGTCCGTTGTTCGATTTATGTTTACTGCAAAACAAACATGAAACACACGTTTAACAACAGTTGCAGTGATAAAACTATAAGAAATAAAGTGTCACATCTCACAAGTTACTAAATATAATTTACACAAAATAAATGATAAATGAAGACCTCAACCTGAGCTAGTTCAAAGGCATGGAAAATACAGTAAGGGCCTGAAAATCAGCAAGAAGTGTTGGCAGTTTTAAATACAACAATGCTACCTATATAAGGCTAAATTTCTCTGCAACGTAAATACTGCCACCTAGTAAGAAATGGTAGATAGTGTGCTAGCCAACCCAATATCGCTTTGAGCATATCTAAACTCAAGTCAATACTTGGGGTTTACAATTACAAAAAAAAATTTAATAAGTAAAGGACCTCGTTGACTTGTATTCTAGCAGAAATCTGAAATTGTCATAAACACCACAACTAATCATCAACTTTTGGCATACTCTAAGTTAGAAATACCGCTTTGATGATCTCTGGCATTTTCTAGTTTGCTCGTTAATTCCATATCTGGGGCAATTTCGTCGCTTGTGATCGGATGCACCACATATGTGACACCCTGTGTCAAACAAAACGTGGACATAACATATTTATAATCACACGACAAAACGACAGCTTCAAGACGTCATATCAATACAGACATTAAACTTATCAAAATATTCAAAGAAGAAAATACATAGTAATACATGAGTGCAAATGCAGCAACATGAGTAGATCAACATGTGTAATAATGCAAGGTTTAAACTCCATAATAAGTGCACAATATTTTGCTCAGACAAAAGTGAGAGTAGCAGTAGTAGTTTTGAAGACGCTAAAAAACGAGATGCAAATTGGGAAATAAATAAACCTGCAAATCATGAAATAAATAGATAATAACCTGGTGACTTAAAAGCAGCAGTATGACAGCCGGGAAGTTCACAAGTGCCACAAGCATCGCAGTGTGACCAGGTCGGCTTGACACATCGACCGCATGTGTCACAATGAACATATTGACGTCCAAACTAAACACATTACACACTGGATAAATAAGAGACAAACCGAGAGATCACCTCCATCTGCTTTTCAGTGTAACAATCTGCAAACCCTTCCAGATAACAGAGACATTGCTAATGATAATTGCAAAACAGATATAATAAATTTTGCAGCATTTTGGTCGACAATATAAGAAAACATTCAGCATACATTGTAAACCAAAATGCATCAAAATGCAGTGAATCATATACAGCACATTTTTTACATCATACGCAGTGTGTTGAAAGAGTAATGATGCATTGTGACTAAAAAAATCTCCCCTGAAAACCTATGTAATAAAGTTAATATGAAAATTTCCAGAAAAAGAGGTTATTCGACCACACTAATGAAATAGCAAACTTGCTTACCAACTTAGTCATAAGAAACAAAGCTTAAATAAACTGTTTCACCTCACTGCTTCTGCAAAACTTCTGTCTATGGTGCACTGCAATAATGTATAAGTGCCCCAAATTCCACTATCTTGACATTATTATATCACATTAACTAAGCAGAATAAGTTGTATAAAACTATATAAACATATAACAGCAAACTTGATATGCACGTCATAGCTAAAAATATATCAAAATTCACTATAACGTGCAAATACCATGCGCAGCATTTTTGGGAGAATAGCAGGTTTAACAATTACTGCAATAAAAACATCAACAACAAGAGCCAATACTATCATTATATCATTAGTCCACCCGGAAACGATAGTTTTTAGAGCGGACTTGTGTTTTATTGCAGATGTTTTATTTTTTTGTTTCACCATGGTTACTCCAAGCTCCGATCGCCATGAAATTTTGCACCATGGTCTGCAGTAGGCTGAGTTTTGAAAACTGGATCAAAACATTTGGGGGCCCCCAAAAAATTTTTAGAGGCCAAAAACATGCAAAATCTGACCAGATTTCAGATGATTTAAAACTGTGACGGCAAATATCTCCGAAACAGATGAAGATATTCAAAATCGAACAAGTACTTCACTGATTGTGATTCCTCCAGTGCCATGCAAAAAAGTTGGGTGAACTTTAGTCCACTAATTACAGAGATCTAAAAAAGGAATCATACCCACCCAAATTGACTTTTGTGGGAGACCATATTGCGACCCCTAGAGGGTGCTGCGTGCCCAAATTTTTACACATGCTAGAGAATGACCAAGTCTTGCTAGTGCACCTCCACAGCAGACGGGGTCCCCGTAAAATTTTTTTCAAAGGGGGTCAAAAATTGGCTTTAAAATTAACGTATCAGCAGCTATAACTTTGGGGTTAGAGGGAGTGACCCCACGAAATTTTGGCACATGATGTGCCTCACAATGAGCATTACCACTTATGTACAATTTTTCAAGGGCACTGCCCCTTTAAAATTTGGAAGTGCAAAAAACGTGCAAAACGTGCGATTTTGGACAACTTTCAACTTTGACTGCAAATATCTAAAGAACTGATATAGATATCGAAAAATGGAAACAAACTTGATCAACAGTGATCCATGAGGGGTTCAGCCAAAAAATGTGAACTTTGGAAAAAGTCATAGGCATAGATGTTGACCCACCTAAGTCGACAGTGCACGTTCTGTGTATGTAATGCATTTGAGTTCGGGCACAAGACTTTGCTACGTGAGGAATTTCACCCCCTAAATTTTTCCCCCAATCAGACTTAGGGTGCCAGGTAAAGTTATGTTGAGCTTTGCCCCAAATTTCTAGTTATTATTAATATAATACAGCTAAAAATCAACTAACAAACCTTTGTTGTGCACCTGTCACACCTGCTGCAATGCTGATTAGCTTTTGAGCAATAGCGATGACAAATATTGCATAACCTGTCAAATAACATACAAAAATCAACTAAATTTATCAATATACATTTGCACCATTATATTATTTACAGATTTTGGGAAAGTACATGTTCATGTGACTTTGATCATGTATGATCATGTTCTACATCATGTGTATATTATACACAATACATAACACAAAGATAATGAAGATCAGAGAAAGTGAGCTACAGTATTGGCAGAAGAATTGCGATGTTCATTAAATGCGCCAAATCTACAAGAAAAACAGTTTCAGTCTAGCATGAAGCATTGTTCACAAAACTGAATTGTTATTCAATAATCACGCATCACAAGAGTTTTTATAATCACTTATTCTATTTCAACTCAAGTTACTAGTTTGTCAACTGTTGCAGTAACACTGAAATCACAGCACTAAACAACAATATCTGTGGTGGTGTCATTCACTGTCTCTGTGTGTGTAAGTGCATGAATAGATTTTTACTATCCAACTAAACAAATTACAGGTCTCTTTGGGAATGTGCACTAGTACTGACAACCAACAAGAAAAGCCCTGCTAACGCAAAGGGGCATGCGCATTGCGCAACAGCGGTGCATGTGTGAAAGCCCGGTGTAAACGAAATCTAAGCTCACAACAATGTTTCATTTAGACTCGATGGAGGACGATGCCTAGCGCCATGTCCAGTACATGAATTTCAGTATTGGCTGAAAATCGCATATTTTTCCTACCCACTTAGCACCCTTGTACTGGCTCGACAGTGTTACAAGACTTCACATACCCGGGCAGCATCCAAACGAGCAACAGAAATTCCAGTTCCGAATGTACTCGACGTATTGGACTTGCCGCTGGAGTAATGAAACGCCTAGACCACATCTGGAATCAACCGAATCTCACCATGCCAACGAAAATTCGTATATATTCCACATGCGTGCTGGCAGTTCTCCTCTATGGCT
>Ga0209367_1005765_pt1 | contig 17143 bp, 11 predicted proteins | sample WorMetLIZISLAND2_FD_187412 | JGI IMG/M metagenome (GOLD analysis project Ga0209367, IMG submission 187412) | Marine gutless worms symbiont microbial communities from Max Planck institute for Marine Microbiology, Germany - Olavius geniculatus... ... | reverse complement strand
GGCAGCGGAAGCGGGTCGAACCGGTGCTTTTCAGGCAGGAGCCAGTAGTGCGTGCTGCTGCGCCGCTGGCCATCCTGTACAATCGGGTGGATCTCCACGGTGTGTTGCTGGTGGTGTGGGCGCAGCGGAACCCCGTGGTTCTTCGGAAGCGAGCGGTGGCGGAACGCGGGCGTGTGGGCAGCGTCACCGGATTTGTGACGGCTCGCGGCCGGGTAATCCCGTGGAGGTACCGGCGGGGCGCTCCCAATGTACACGGACATGTCGGATGACGCCTTTGCAAGTACGTGTTCGTCGAAATAGGCCGCCGCCGCCGCCCCGCGACTGCCTAGCCGGCTACTGTGTGATGCCCCTACCACGCCGAGGTTCTCACAGCTGGACGAAGTCATCCATGACAGTCGGTCGGCTGCCGGCAGCGAGCGGCAGTAGCCATCGCCGGCAGTGACGAAGCACACGTTATCACCGGTGGCGGAGGTGGGAACCAAGAGGTTAGGGTTATCAACCCCAACCACGTGTGCCGGACTGCACGGCTCCGAGACGCTGGTCTGGCTCGTCTGAGGCAGAAGCAGTGCTGAGTCCGGAATATCGATCTCCACATCGTAGCTGCAACCAGCATCCATTACTGCACGCCTTCTATCATCAAAGTTCTCCGAGCTGCACTTCGTCATGCTGCTGTTGGTCGGCCGACTGCCCAACGATGAATCGGAACACTTGCGGAGAGCTATCGGTTTCTCCCCGGCTTTCAACGAAGCACCGTCGTTCTGGGTCATCCCTCCTTTGTCTGCCGCCGATGATACGGGATTTACCGATGAGATGGGATTTCCCCGAGCAGCCTGCGGCAGGTCAGTTGTCGACTCGAACGTCGTCCAATTGGAGAATGGCGGAGGTCTTGCACTGGTCTCAGCGTTTCCAATGTCCTGCAAGGATACCAGGTTGCCAAAATCTATCAGAGGCTGATCCATCATGTTCCTGACAGTTTCACCATCGGTTTTAGTCTCGGACGTCTGCTGCTTTGTGGATGCGATGTTGTCTAAGGCCGTGGTTGTTGGTCGTAAAGGGAGGAGGGAAAACACGATTTCGGGGAACTGCCCGACATCACCGGTCCGCTTGTTCTGACCCTCCCACCACTCCGACCTGACACAGATAACAAGCAATCTACCTACTGACCCACATATGCAGAAAATAAAACTGTTGAGAGAAAAATGTGCACGGCAGTTTTTCAAATACAGCAGAAGAAAGCTACGCTCAACAAAAAACAGATAACAATGGAGCCATTATTAACTCAATAATAACATATGCTAAAAGAGCTAAATTTGTTAACAATTATAACAGTGCATGACTGATGAAAGTCAAAAAAATACACCAGCATATCAACTTCCTACAGTGACTGTAGAACTGCCAGTAGTCTCCCTTCTATGGTCTTCTGCTTGTATTGGCACGTTTATGACAAACTCCCCTGCCAGCTGCTTCTGTCCAGGCACATTTAGATCTGATCGAGGTTATTACAGTTGATGTGCTATATAAATTGCTTACTTACTTACTTACCTACTTAATTACTGAGCATAGAATTGAATGGTTCATTTCAGTTTGTGCCACCTAGGATGGTTCAGCACTGTCATGGTGACTCTGACTCAGGCCTCTGACAATGGTGCTATAAAAACTGTTTTTAGATTAGATTAGGTCAGATTACATTAACACAGCATCATGGAACAAATCTGTTGAGTATATACAGTCAGAGGAGAGCAAAGAAAAGACTGAACAAAATAATTTGGGAACAACTGAAGAAAACTGGAGTCCAACAAGATGACTTACCCACTACTTGTGACAATGATGACGTCACCATTTCTAATGGACATTTTTCCAGGCTCAGTGTAGTCTCGGCCAGCTGTCATTTCTGGCAGGGCAACCTGAAAGCATCACAGCATCGTTCGCCATCTATTTACTGTTATATTAACGTAACATACTGTCCGGAGAAAAAGGGTCTAAGGTGTTTTCAGCATTAACCTTAACAAATTTAAATATTATTTTAATAGTTTCAGGCACAAATCATCACAAGACACTACTTAACTAAAAGTATTGAAAAACTGTCCCATACATTAGCCTATCACTATGTATTACCAGTGATGTAGTCAAGTCCTTTCAGTGTAAATCACAGTCCAAGTCTCGAAAAATAAGGACTCCAGTCCACTGCTGGACTCAAGTACTCTTTCTCTCCAATCTGTCATTCCCGGTCAGGGGGGGTCACCGCCCCAATCCGTTCCAGGTAGCTCCAGAGGCGTCGCGGGTCTGTTGTAAAAGTCTCCAGGCCATGTGTCCCTCCTGGCCTGATCGTGGGCCAAACAGTGGAACACCAGATGTCCAACTGTTTCTTCGGCAACTTGACAGTGTCTGCAGATGGCCGAGTCTCGGCGCCTGATACGATGCAGGTAAGCTGCTGCCAACGTAGAATGGCCAGTGCGTACTTGTGCCACAGTGACGCACTGGTCCCTGGACCAATCTCATTGCCAATGCTGGTAACAGTGTTGTCTGCCTGTAAATACCCTATGGACTCTGGCATGTGGATCGCTGAGGTACCTATCCTCAGCGATACACCGTTGGTCCATTTAAGAGCTTCGATGGATGAAGTGAGATCCATAAGAGTGGACGACTGTGAAAGCGTGCTCCCTCACTTGACTTCTTGGTCAGCTGCTGAATTGCCTTCCAGGCCCATGTGTGCCAGTATCCATTGGACGTTAACTTCATTCAAGTACTACCATACACGACTATGTTATACTGACATAATTATGATGTCATCAAAAATACTTTCTATCATCACCGTATTTGAGACACAAGTATTCTGAAAAATCTAAACATCAGCTTCAGCAAATTCAAACCGATTATTGTAATTTTTAACAGACAGCATTACAGAAGTAATACACAACTACTAGTACACTGACACTGCACAGTGCTCGGACAAGTCAAATGGCGGACACTGCAAATAGGTCTTCATCGAGCCAAACTCTGTATTCCAACACCTGCAAAAGACTTGCCCGCAGTCGCGACCAAGATTTAAACCCGCAGTCTGTTGATGGTAAGTTTGGCATTCTACCGCTATGCCTCCCAGCCAGCCCAAATTCCATTAGGCCAACTTTGTGGCGGACACATATCATGAAAGTCTGCGACACAAATCATGTGCCGAATTTCACGATTTGTGTCTACAACTTTCCCCACGGGGAAGTTTTGGTGAAAGTCAGCATAATGGAATTTGGGCTTAAACAAACAATTGGCAAACAAAAAAAGACCTTATTCAAACCGTCGATGAGTTTCGAGAATGCTGGTCGTTCATCCGGCTGTACTGCCCAACACCATGTCATGATACCATAGACTGACAGTGGACAGAGGGGAGGTCGTTCCAACAGACGACCCTCAACCAGGTGCACTCTTATCTACAGCACAGTCCAAGCACACATACTGACTTCAACAAAAACCCACATATACATTACAAATATACGGTGCGGTTGATTGTTGTTGTTGTTGTTGTTGTTGTTGTTGCAGTAGCCCGCCCTCCAGACCCACGGGCCGCAGCTGGTCCACAGCCGAAAACCCAATGGCAGGATAGAGGAGGGGAGAGCGTCGACGGACTTTGCAACCACATCGTTTGGATGCAGCTGTCGGATCCACCTCCTGTAAGGTTGGTGGCATGGCATAGTGATATAAATAGTTCTGTCAGATCAACGAAGTTGCTCTGTACCGGTCCAGGTTAGTACTTGGATGGGTGACTGCCTGCAGGCAGGTGAACCATCTCGGCATGTAACAAGCCACCAAGGTCAACTCAGCCTTCCATCCTACTGGGGTAGGTAAATGGAGTACAGGAAGTCTGGCTGGGGTTAAGACAGGGCTTGTTCACCTGTGTCTGGTGGCAGGTAGCACTGTGTGATCCCATACGGCAGGTGACGCTCCATAGTTCTGTGATGGGTTTACTATAAACAAATATATACGTTGTACTACATTCAACCATTAAAACTTTTACTTAAAATCACTCAATTTCATCTCATTTGACAATTTGCTTTGCCATGTTTCTTGCCACCTGCAGAATCAGCTGGCATTACAGTGACTTAAAGCGTATACAGACAGTGGCTTCTATCCCCCAAATCTGGAATCAAAATTGGGTGCAACTTCCCCCCCCAGTATTGGACTGAGATTCCCCCAATTTCTGACTCAAGTTTTCCCCTCCATTTTGGGCTTCTTTCCCCTCAATGGTGAAAGTTTTGTTAAGGGTGTAGATTGCCCAGTGGAAAATAGGGGGAGTAAAAATAGAGGAAGGGGAAATTTTTTTAAAGGTGCAGGTTTGAAAAAAAATGAGGAAAATAAAAAATAGGGGGAGTTTTGTTAAGGGTGTAGATCGCCCAGCAAAAGATAGGAAAAAGTAAAAAAATAAGGAAAAAATTTTCTGTTAAAGTTGCAGAGTAAACTAGAAATTTGGGGCAAAGCCCAACGTAAGTCCGCCCGGCGCCCTAAGTCTGATTGGGGGAAATTAGGGAAGGGAGGTAAAGAGGAGGAGGGGAGAATTTGCCCGGCATTAAAGTCACGTGGTCCGAACTCAAATGCATTGGCATACGCCGAACGTGCTTTGTCGACTTAGGGTAGGTCAACGTTAGCGCTTATAACTTGGTTCGTAGTGGACGGAATTTCACAAATATTTTTTATTCAACGCGTAAAAGATCGCTCTCGTCAACGCCGTTTAGATTATGTCGTTATCTTCATCGGTTCCAGAGATATTTGCGGTCAAACTCGAAAGTTGTTGTACATCACACCGATTTTTGAACGTTTTTTGCCCTCCCAAATTTTAAGGGGGGCGGTGCCCTCAAAATTTGTACTTGCGTTAACACCCCAACATAGAGACACATCAAGTGCCAAAGCTTCGTCGGGCTACACCTCCTAGTTCCGAAGTTATAAGCGCTAATTTATTACATTTTAAGCCAATTTTTGACCCCCCCCTTTGAAAAAAGTTGTAAGGGGGGCCCCCGTCCCCGGTGGGGGGTGCGCTGGTAAGACTTGGTCATTCTCTAGCACGTGTAAAAATTTGGGGGCGCAGCACCCCCTAGGGGCCGAAATATGTTTTTCCAAAATATGCGCTTTAGGTGGGTACGATTCAACATCGAGATCTCCAAGGTCACTGGATCAAACTTCACCGGACTTGTTTTGCCTAACGCAGGAGGAATAGCGGTAGATGGAATAAAAATCCGATTTTGAACATCTTCATCCGTTTCGGAGATATTTGCCGCCGAACTTCGAAGTCGTCCAAAATCGGGCCACATTTTGCATGTTTTTGGCCCCAAAATTTTTTTGGCGTGTGCCCCCCGAAATTTTGCAGCGGCATTATAAAATTCGGCCTAGTACTGACCATCGTGCAAAATTTCACCCCGGTCAGCCCACGCATCTTGGAGATCTCGCGCTCAGATAAAAAAAAATAAAAAAACATCTGGGTTAAAACTTAAGTCCACTCCGCAAGCTATCGCTTCCGGGCGGACTAAAAAGGGGAAAAGTAAAAAGTAGGGGGGCGGGGATTTTGATCTACAACCTCAAAGCTTCCCCAACTATCTATCACTGGGCGTAAGCTGCGCCCAACAGGTGTAGGGACAGAAGCCACTGCACACGGAGCGAGCAAAACAAAATGCACTGACATGAATTAAACTACTAGTTCGATCACTTTGCACAGAATGTGCAACACAATTGAAATAAGCTAAAATTCTGCTTGAGTTTGATTCATTTCTGTTGTGAAGTACACACTTAAAACTAGCCATTTAACTCCGGATATCACAGCTCTGCGTTTTTTTCCTACTAATGTAGTTTAATTCTTTTTTGATATCACTGTGAAGTGAATGAAGACTTTCAAAAAAAACAATCAAACTAAAGCAGAGAATAAAATGTAGCAAGAAGATCGCAAAATCGATGGCAGAATAAAAAAAACATGCAATGCAATTATAATCGGTCAGTGAAAATATTATATGAAAGTAAGTCGTCGACTCAAATGAAATAGATGAACAAAATCCAGGTGGGCATGTGGCTGTATGAAAGAATACAAAGCACTGAAGCACACACACCTGTTCTCTTGTTTGATCAGGCCACGGATCAGCACCGAGCGAGAAGAGTTCCCACAATACAACAGCATACGCCCAGCAGTCACTGGCATGGGTCAACACTGATGACTGCAAAGTCTCTGGCGCACACCTGATACAAAAAGATAATATGGAAAAAGAGATCTTGAAAACAATTTACTGTTTACTGTATTACAGCTCCCAAACAAGAAAAGCCCAGCTAACGCAAAGGGGAACGCACGACAGCGATGCATGTGTTAATGCTCGGTGCAAATGAAATCTTAAGTTCACAATGATGTTTCATTCAGACTCGACGGCGAATGACACCAAGCGCTATATCCAGTGCATGAATTTCAGTATTGCGCACCACGTCCAATGCATGAATTCCAATATTGGCTGAAAATCGCAAATTTTTCCTACCCCATTGATCAAGGTGACCCCTTTCAAATGTATGGAAAAGCTTTACTGATCCTGAAACTAGAATCTTCCAGGCAGCCGACGGTACAGATTTGGTGATCCTAGCTTGCATCGTTTTTGACTGATCCACCTGTGTGACGAACGGACAAACAGACAAACAGATGGACAGACAAAATTGCGATGGCTAAGATGCGTAAAAATACTGTCGAGCCGCATTAAGAGCAAACTGGACCTGACGCCATTGCCAAGATAAAGGCCTGTTTTCTTCTCAGCATTTAAGACCGACCAAGAGGTCCAACATTCTGCAGCTTGCAATGTAACCACGCTCTCGTGTCAATAAAGTCAAGACTGTGCTCCTATTTTACGAATTGGCCAAATGCTGCAGCACCAACAGCATCCACTTCAATCTGGCACTGAATACTAAATTAAAAATACCCTTTTGTAATTAAGAAACCATACGACGACTTTGTGCAAAAATAGCAACATCCCATTGAAGATATGAAGATATTTCAGTACATATTCCTGTTGCATGTACACTAGGAAAAACACAATAACTGAAAGCATATCAAGTATAAGAGATAATAGAAACTTACAATAAGCTGGTCACAAATCTAACACAATAAGACTCATTTAGGCCAATGGCAAAAAAAGGAAAAACAGCATGGCATGTAACAGGAGACAAAACGTTTTCAACTCCAACTAGACTTTGAAACATTGAAATTAAATAAAAGAATAGTACCGATAGCAAAGTGCAGCAGAAAATATCTCACTAATTCATACCAAGCAATTCGATGTTGTCTTGCAGTATCAGGCTGCGCAAATAGTCGTGCAACACCAAAATCGGCAATTTTCACCTAAATCGTCCAAAAGCAAAAGCACAATTCTAATAACACTAAACAGTATGAAGAAAAGTCTGAAAAATATTTGACAAAATGGGCAAAGAAAATGCCTACCCTTTAAATATAGTAAAGTAGCTCCTTAGTACCAACAACTTAAGAGAGTTTTTCAGTTTTTTTTGGCAATGTTTGCAGCGATAATGAAAAACAAAAAGACAAAGTCCCAAATCCAAGTTGGAATTAGTTTAAAATTAAAATCAGCTTTATTATGGGACCAAGATTCTTAGTGGAAAACTCACTATAATCTGTTTATGACTTTAGAGGTACAGAACAGACTTGTAGAAGTAAAAACAGCAAAGATAAAAATAGAGAAGAAAAAATTAGCTTAAACAGATAGATCCACTGCATTGGAGCACACCCCCTTTTTGGTGCTTTGACTCTGAGCCAGCAAGAGCTAAACCCAACTAGAAGGCACTCGTAGTGCATATCTCCACCAAGTGAAGTGATTTTATTAAACACTACTACTACTACTACTACTACCACCACCACCACCACCACCACGACTACATTGTGACATTGTGTTCATCTGGCACCTTTATGGAGATATGGTGACTCAAAAATAATGGGATCACGACCTTGACCTTTCGGGGTCACATGGCGTCATTGGTCATGTGACCATTCAACTCACGCTGGTCGACTTCCTACGGGTGGTCAATTGCGACCATGCATCTATCTGGCACCGTTATGGAGATATGGCGCCTCAAAGACATGAACACAGACACACAGACACACACACACAGACCGATCTATCTCATAATCTCCTACAATGTTCACTTCGTTCACACTTGACGGAGATAATTAAGCTACCACACAAGCGAAGAGAGCCAAATATCCAGTCAATTAACAGCCAGCAAATTTAATCAACTACATCAGAATGCCAGAAGTCCAAATAACAGGGCATACTGTTAAAGGTTAAAGGTGGTGATATAGCTCTTAACGGGAAGCCCATCTCAGAGCTACGGAGCGTCACCTGCCATATAGGATCACACACTGTTACCTGCCACCTGACACAGGTGAACGTGCCCCACCTTAAACCCAGCCAGAGAGACTGGTACTCGATTTACCCACCTTAGAGGGATGAAAGGCTGAGCTGACCTAGGTGGCTGGTTACATACCGAGATGGTTTACCTGCCCACAGGCAGTCACCCATCACAGCACTAACCCGGCTCAGCGTAGAGTAACTTCTTTGATCGGATAAAATGCCTTACTGCTACGCCAAGCCACCAACCCATAGGCAAAGGCACAGACAACCAACTGATATCGGTTTAAGATCTATTAAAATGATGCATATATCACCAAAACATGTTAACTTGGCCACGCATTCAAAGCACTGAAAGATGAGAAATCTAGAAAAAAAGAGAAAGAAGATTTCGCATAGACAGCGAAAACCAGTTGCCTGATAGCTCATCCTACTTTTTGGTGCTTTGAGCCAACGAGAGTGAAAGTTAGTTCAGCTAGCATACAAGCCATATAAGTAGGGTAGAAACAACAGCAGTAAATAAAAGTCATAATGTAATAAATTTACGAAAGTGTATTAGAAAGAAATCCTGCCTGCTGAGGAGAAGCACGCATGATGTTGCACGCAGCTAAGTCGCCGTGAACAAACGACTGACACTGCAGATAGTTGAGGCCGTGGGATATCTGAGTGGCAAACTGCAGCAGCATAGAGACCGTGACTGCACAGTGGTCGGACAGGTCGGACGGCGGACTCTGCAAATAGTTCTTCAGCGAACCCAGCTCTATGTATTCCGACACCTGGTACATACATACATTATTCAACAATCGTATAATTCTTTTTAAATGGCATGCGCAACTAAAACAACGAAGGAAGCAAAAGTCGATGGAAAGGCAAAGAAAAATAAACAAAATTATGAAACCAGGTGACATCATACGATTCAGCATGAAACAAACTTAATCACAGCAAATTACTAACAACAAAAGCATGACTGCAAAACGCAGACAACGCAAAGACTATCAGACTATGTGCAGAGCAAATCAGTAACAGCAGCTTCGGCTAACAACAAAACTAACAACAATAACAACAGATACTGCTGTTGATCACTTAGTTTTCCAATATTGGATTAACTCGATCCGCTCGGTAGGTGATCAAAGTTGAAGTTGTCCGAAATCAACCCACCAATACTTGGGCATCAGCGATTCGATAAGCAGTTCCGCTGCTGCTATAACACTGCATTCACGACTGCTATTTATTACACCTCAACTCAATAGCTGATACTCATTTTACCATCAAGCCCAAGCAGCAAAAATCAGATAGATTTTGTTTGTGATGTAGATCAACATCTTATAGTGTTTCTTTACTGACCAGCGTCGGTACTGATGCAGGATTAACAACACCGAACGTCGGCAGAATGCTCGGATGACGCAGCTCTGACAGAACATTCAAGCTGTCAGTCAGTTCATCGGAGAATGATAAATCGTAGTCTGTCAATGAACCGGTCGGCAGTTCACGTGCTGCAACGATCACCTGCTCACGCACCCCAAACAATACATCAATCGATCGGTCGACAAATCAAATTCAACGTGAGACTATTTAAAGTGGCCTAACTACCGTAATACAAACTGTTGCTAGTACCGCTGGAATGTGTGCGAGTAGTCAGCATTTGCAGCACGCCATATGTCAAAAGAGAGTTCGAATCAAAATTGGTAGCAGTTAGTCGATGGCAGAGTATGTTAGCATTGCCACCGCCGCAAACTTCAAACAAAAGAAATATGGGTACTCAAAATTTCGATTTTGTCTCTAGATTCACACCAAAATAAAAACTTTCAACCCCAAATTTGGCAGTATTGGACAACCAGGAAAAATTCTCCCCAACAAAACGATTTTTCAACAGGGTAAAATTCAGAAAGAGCGTTTCCTTTGTCTCCCTACCACAAAGCTACTGGACACAAATGAGACAAAAATATTAACCTTTCCAGAGCGGAGAGACCACTCAGCCTTGTGCACAATGCCAACAGTGCCTCTGCCTATAGCCTCTAGTAGCTGAAAACCGGGACTTGGAATAACGCATTTCAGGTTTCCGACTGTCTGCATCACATCATCAGCGTCAACATCATGGCGGCTGGTTTTGTTATCAGATGAGGAGCAAGCATCACTGCTATTCCACATCAGATTGCCCTCCGGACTGCACGACATCTGAAACACGGAAAAACAACATTATTGTTTCTACTGAATATGTTATAACCAGTTGAGTTCAATTTGATATTCTGGGTTCATCCAATTCTAACAGCAAATAGCTATCACAAACGTGCTAATTTAGCTGGAGTTATGGTGTCAAGTGCCAGGTAACACTGTGTGGTCGCATATGGCAGGTGATGCTCCGTAGCTCTGAGATGGGCTTCCCATTAAGAGCTATATCACCACCTCTAACCTTTTAGTTCATGCCAGGCTCTGCAGTATCAAGTAATCTGATGGACAGAGTGTTTGCGACAAGTAAGAAAACTTGAACCGCATGAAGATCTAATGGATACTAGTACTGACAATGTGCCACAGTATAAAATAACTGACCAGACAAGAAATGTCTTTAGCACCTTCCATACGGGATCACACAGTGCTACCCGCCACCCAACACAGACAAACGCTCTCCAGACAAGCCAGTACAATCGATTTACTTACACCGAAGCGACGGAGGGCTGAGTTGACCTTGATGGTTGGTTATATGATTTATCTGTCCACACACAATCACTCATTGAAGCAGATACCATTTGACAGCGATATGACTGAAGTTGAATCCATTAGACCGCTAAGCCAACTAGCCATGAATTTCACAGCCAGCTTAGCATTTTCACGGCTAAAGTCCTGGCTTAGCCGCGATTTTTGCGGAGACGATGGCTCAGCATTTTCACTACGTTCTTGCAGTTTCATGCAGTTTTTATATTCCAGCTACGTTTTCCTGTTTTCGACTTTTATGCACGACAGCAGGTAGTGTGCTATAGCGCATCTTAGCCATCGCAATTCTGTCCGTCCGTCCGTCCATCACACGGGTGAATCAGTCAAAAATGGTGCAAGCTAGGATCACCAAATCTTCACCGTCGGCTGCCTGGAAGACTCTAGTTTCAGGAACCGTAAAGCTTTTCCATAAGATCAAAGAGGGTCACCCCAAACAAGGGCGCTAAATGAGAAGGGGGTAAGAAAAATCTGCGATAATCAGCCGATATGGCGTTGCTAGAGCGAGATAGTGGCGCCATCTGGCGAGTGATTTTGTTTTACTGGGCCTTCTGTAAAACTGCAGCCAAAAGCTGTACGGGTGAGATCTACGGATGAAGTCTATGGATCACTAGCGTACGACGGTGCACCGCTGTTGCGCATTCACCTTTGCATTAGCAGGGCTTTTCTTGCTTATTTTGTGAATGACTGCTATATTTTTAAAAAAACATTCACTGAAAATTTTATTAAAAACTTCTCGAAGCAGAAAAAAAAACAAATTAATAGGCCACATGCAGATTTCCGTTTTGTAGTAGTTTGCTTCGTTAGTCTAGTGTCATATGACCACACGGTTGAATCGAAATTACTAAACAACATGAAAAGTCTCAAAAGATAATACACTGTCGAAGGGAAGACAAGGAAATGAAGGCTCTGCGTTTATCCTAGAACATCCAGCAACTTGAGTGCACTCCGCAGTCCGCAGCTAACTGGTTCAAGCCAGCTGACTTCCACTGATGCAGTCAGTATATAACCACAAAATGCTGCTAGTCTCCAGCCTGCAATAGACAAACCTATTAAACAAATACTTTGCCATCACGAAAGCTAAGAAAGTAATATCACAGTTAAATTAATGGGAGATTAATCATTGTGTACTGGTAACATCATTTTAATGATTTCATCAATATAAAAATATGATTTAAGGTATTTATTCAAATGTTTACAGTATCTGCAGCCTAACAAAACAAAACAACCCCTACCAAAGGATTATTCTATGGGACCCAAACCAACATAGAGCAAATCTAGAAAAGAAGGCTGAGTCAAAATATACAAACCTCTGTAGAAAAATATCATATGCCGAACACCAAAGTAACCAATGAAAGCTTCAGCTTACCTGATAAATATATGGCAGTGATCAACAAATGATGGCAACTTTTTTTTCTTCAGGTTGTAATGAGCAAGCACTTTATCTCCATCCAGCATCCAAGTTAACTAGATCGTTTGCCATTAATTCAGCTACATGTGTACCTGTGCATAACATTCCACACAACAGTCAGACGGTCATTACTTTTCACCGTCGGCGCCCTAGCGCTATGGCAGTCCTTAAGATCAGGCAGATCAGCTTCTTCGTTGGCTTTTCCTGGCATAATTTCTGTCAGTCTGTCTGTCTGACCGACCGTCGCTATTTATAGCACTGCTGCTGACTGCTACTCAGTTGCGTCCTTCCATCCAGCTGCACATTCGCCAACTTTTGCGCTGAGGCTGAGGCGGAGCGCACGGCACGCTTTGTCGCTACGCTTTGTCGCTACGCTTTGTCGCTACGCTTCGTCGCTTCTCTCTCTCGATCGATCGGCCAGAACGATTGCGTAACGTTTTTGGTTTCTCATTATTTCATTTATTTAAGCGTTGCGTCGACAGTTTTCTAAGCTATTAGCTTGTAATAATTAAAAATTTCACAGTTTAGAAACCTATGTAACGGCGTCATGAGTCTGCTTGTCTACCTCCCAGCGTTTACCAGTAGGCTTAATCATTGCGCCTACGCACAGAGGGACGGCCAGGCTGAGTTAGCCAGACATAAAGACCAAAACAAGCCACAGCCTATACAACTGGCCCTAAAGTAAACCTGTTATAACTGCACATACATGCGTATGCAATGATGAAGTGCACAATTATTGTAGTACACAATACAGCACTGCAAAGTCTGATAACCTGCCCCTTTATCTTTGAAATAATCATACACAAAACTGTTTAGAACGAACGAAGGTGTTAACCTCAAGCGTGTACTGAACGAACGCTGTAGAAACCCCGCACGGTGACACACATCATGCAGGATATATACACCAACCTTGCAGCATATCGTGACTAACACTGCTCCATATACTAGACGGTACTACACACATACGAAAGCAGGATCTTCCCAACTACAGTGCTGGGGCAAAGTTCGCAATAAAACGCAGTACTTAATGACACCCGCACAGTTACGCATAATTACTACAGTGTCAGAGATCACAAAATGCGAACTTAAAACAGTCAAAAACAAGAAGCACAGCTGGCACCAGCTACCAATATCCGATAGCCAGCGCCCAACGTCCAGTTACGGAAAAAAAGTGATTTCCCAGAGTGACTACATTCCCATACAAGCTATCGTGACGCCGAGATATCGAACGCTACAATCAACGATAAGATACGATACTGGTACGGTAATTCGGCGCACGTGGGTGACGGCTGCAGGCAGAAACTTTGCATGCAAAATTGCGGCCAAACCGCTGCAGACAGAGACATGGTTACCACTGAGAGCCTACAGGAACTCGTCATCGCTCTATCCAACGATACCATTACTGACCCCCAACGACGTACTGTTAGTTTGTTTAGCCACAATACATGCATTACATCTTCGAGCTCACAATTCTGCCAACCAAAGATAACGAGCCAAAATTCATCCAAAAATTCCAATCGCCGCCAAAATCGCATCCTCCTTAGCGTATGCCAAACCAACCTGTTACCGAATTTTCACCAAAATCCATTCAGAAGTTTTTCAGTCAGCCACGCACCAAAAATCTACTGATCCGAAACATACACTTTTTCGTCACATCACTTCAAATAATGTAGTAAACTAGAAGACGCTCGTAAGAGTGCGGGCTCGCCCTGCTTGACCATTGGTCAGTTCTTCAAATACTAAACCGAGTCAGTTCAGTTCAGTTACGTCGCATTGTACGCGCCTTAATAAGCCTCGGCCTATACGTGTACCAGCATAAATCCGCGTACCTATTTACAAGTCGCTTCACCATGAAAGCACAATGTAGCCCCAAGTCAGTCTCACGCCTGTTGGTAGATAATAGAGATTGTTCGGATATTTAACGTATGATTTTTGCGGGGGTGCGTATGTGCTTTTTTGAATAATTGCACACTGCCTATACCAAAATAAACCGATCTCGAAAACACACCATCTGACGTAAAAATCTTCGATATATCTCTTACGTAAGGCGAGTTCTAACCCATTATGTCCCAAATTTCGTTGCTGCTCGGGGAAAAATTCGCTTGGCAGCATTCGATGGCCCATCCCCGAAAACCTCCTTATGTACGTTATATTTCACCTATTTGTGGGAAGCCCCCAGCAAACGGATTTTTACTAAATTTTGCATATCGGGAGATATGCCGGGCGTAATCATCTGTGCAAATTTTGGTGCGGAAAAATTAAGGGATTTGGGAAATACGCGGGGTTAAATTTTGGGTTCTCCCATTGAAATGGCTGGTCACCTTTACCGCGCAGCCTGTGATGCGAAGACAGCCAATGCGCATGTGCCATTCTCAGCAACAATAGGCCCACGCGCCAGGCATCCGGAACGGCAATTCAATGCTGGAGATTATATGAGTCAGTAAGCCTAGCCGACTGATAGCAATCGTAGTTGCACTGGGTGGGCGCGCAAAATGTGTCACACTGTACTGTACCAAGTTGCTGCAGTTGGTGACAAACTGACAACAAACGAACGCTAAACCGTACGGACACACTCACGAATTCAATACAATCGAACCCATCACCATTACAAACTAACAGTCAGTATATACCATCAATACGCTGATGAGACATGCTTATTGCTTAAAGATGTGCACAATACCGCCACTGCAAAATACCGCGGTATTCGTTTAAGGGCTGGGACGACCAAGATTACAGAACGATCCTCAACGCTTTATCACAGGCTGAACGGTAGTTCAAGCCATGTGTTAATGCCGACTTCTCTTTCCTATGGGAAAGCCAAAAATTCGACCCCCACAGAATCAAAACCCCTGATCTGATTGAGATAAAATTTGGCACGGTTAATTGCGCCGGCTAGATGACCCCTCATGCAAAATTTCATGTAAATCTGCACAAGGGGGCTTCTCGGCAAATAGGTGAAATATACGCAAAATGCAGGGAAAATTAAACAATTCTTAAAACGGTCATAACTTTGGCTGTGTATAAGATGGCCAATCTAATTGCCATGGCAACGAAATTTGGAACAAAATGGGCTGTAACTCGGCTTGTGTAAGAATTATCTGCGAGATTTTGCTCGTCTACAAGGAGGTTTTCGAGGATGGGCCACTGAATGCTGCCAATCGCATTTCCCCCCATCGACCCCCGTTACCATGGCGACGAAATTTTGAACAAAATTGGCTATAATTCAGCCTGTGTAAGAGATATCTGCGAGATTCTTGCGTCTATAGGGAGGGGGGTTCGGGGATGGGTCAGCGAATGCTGCTAATCGAATTTTACTCCGACTGACGCTCGTTGCATTCGGAACGAAATTTGGGACAAAATGGGCCATAACTCGACATATGTACGAGATATCTCCGAGATTCTTGAATCTAGCAAGTGGTTTTGAGGGTGGAGCAAATAAATAATTTTAGTACGTCTAACATGGTTGACTTTCGTTGCCTTGCCAATTTTTGGCAAAAATTCGATTTCCAGGGTGTAACTGGACTTCTAAATCTCCGTAATTAGTGAACCAAAGTTCACCGAACTTTTTTCGTTGAACGCGGGAAAGAATGAAAACTCGAAAACGGTGAGAGATGTGGCCAAGGTTACTATTAATCACTAACAGGAAGTGGCACACGCGTTTCAGATAAGATAAAAATCATCGACCTTGGATGACCTTGAAGGTCACTAGCAGCCAGTACGGTCGGCTATCCTAGCGACAGTTGCGCTTCTTGTCGTAGCTTTCTGTCGCAGTCGTGTGTCAAAACAAGTTGGCTTAAGTACGATACAGCAGTGTCTGGAGCGGCATAAGCTCGTACCGCGTAGTCGCTTATCCACTAGAGCAGTCGTCGTCGTGCGACACTTCAAACCGCGGTTACCTCTGTAAATACACAAAGTACTAGTGAAGAAAAACGACGCCGACGTTACAGCAAGGCAAAACCGTCAGGCAGGCTCTAGTTGTGAATCAGAGATGTGCGGATCCTGAAACGTAGGATCCGCTGTCAGTCCGCGTCCGCAAATTTCGTCACGGAACAAGATCCGCGTCCGTCCGCGTAGGCAAAAAAAATCCTGCGGATCTGGATCCGCGGACTGACGCGTCCGCAGTCCGCACATCTCTGCTGTAAATGCACTCAGCGGAGTGCAGTCTCAACACATCCGGGAATTTAATGAATGACTTGATTCCGCCTCACAGTCACAGTGTGGTCTGAATGACTACGCCACTGGCAAACTAACTAAACTTATACATAGTGGCCTATCAACATATCCACGCTCTACATAGCTTATAGTAAATTTCACCAAAATATGTGGGGCACCAGGGCTGGAAAACCATTCAAAAACCTTCTTTCGTTTTTTAATACTTTTTCTTTACTTTAAAAACTTCAAAAGTCCAAAATTTTCAGAGTTCTGACGTCACGTCATTCACTCGACAATATAAAACAGTGGCACGGAAAACGGTATAAGCTGTAAAAAGCAATGTCCAGGAGTGATAAATCTACAGAATAAAACACACGAAGAAAGCACAATAAAAACACACAATTATAATTGCAACTCAGAACCAAACTTAGTCCAAACGGCCTTTAGATAAACAGCATCAACAGAAAATGTAAGTACACCATAATCAGCCATTAAAGTATCAATTGTA
>Ga0209367_1005761_pt1 | contig 17150 bp, 9 predicted proteins | sample WorMetLIZISLAND2_FD_187412 | JGI IMG/M metagenome (GOLD analysis project Ga0209367, IMG submission 187412) | Marine gutless worms symbiont microbial communities from Max Planck institute for Marine Microbiology, Germany - Olavius geniculatus... ... | reverse complement strand
ATGTTGCTGTTTGCCACGTGTCGCACTTTAGCACTAAGTGGTTGACATTGACTGTCTTGAGTCTTGACTTAGTGTAGTAAATATTCGTTGTTCTGAAATTTTTTCGTTTGCATTAGCACAGCACCTCGAAATAACGTCTGTGTGGCCCGTGAATTTCCGAAACTCTTTCTGTAAATTTTCCGTAAAATTTGACACATTTTAAAAATTCTGCCATGAAATCATGCATTTTTTCCCGTGAATTCGGTTGGTCCCTACCCATATTTTTAAACTACACCCTTAACAAAATTTCCCCCTAGAGGAGTAAAGTAGCCCAAAATGGGGGAACTTCAATCTAAAAGCAGCGGGGAAGTTGCGCCTGATTTCAATTCCAGATTTGGGGGGATAAAAGCCACGGGAGTTGACGCACAGTGATGGTATACCTGAACACTGCAGATCATGGAAACTGCTTTGTTACTGACTGCACCAATAATTAGCCGAGGTCACAGAAATAGAATGATTAAGTTAGCACTCAGCTGTATCATCTGCGGTCATTGAAAAAAGCCAATTTCTGGGATCTCAGCTGAACTGTGGGTTGATCTGCAATGTTCAGACAGACGCCACAGCGATGTGGTCCCTCAAAGTAAACTTCTGGTAACTGTTGCAACTAAACTTTTGCACAGAACGGCAGCAAAACTCCAGATTTTTTTCCAGCGATACTGCTGCAACACACAGGCATGTTGGCAAAAGTAAGAAAAATGTGACTTTTAAACAACTACAACAACAACAACAACATTTTAGCAACAACAACATCATCTCAACTGCCGTGAACAACTGTAACTTCATACACATGTAACATACATGCTGGTTATAAATAAATAAACAACAAAATACAAAAACGGATCATAAATAAAAATTATTATAATCTCACGAGTCCACTCTCATACAAGATCACTAAATAACAGCACACAGTATAGGAGAGTAATCTCAGCATATACACTGTAGACATCAGTGCTGATAAGAGATGACATTCAAGCTGTTGAAAATACTTAAGTGATAATGCCAAACTGACAATAAACATTCAGAATACATGCATGACTGACTACATATATCGAGTGACTACATATATCGAGTGAATAGTCATGACAGGCAGTGACATAGTTAGTAAAATCACTGAAGTAAGAATAAAAATAACAACAAAAATATTCAATCTCGATCTTGAGTATTTAGTACATATTATAAACAGTGTTAAAATCAAGTACGAGTTTTCTGCAGCTTTATTTGTTCAGTCAAGAGTCCATCCATATGGAACAGAAAGACAGGCAGATGACATAATTCAGCCTACATGATAGCTGCATAACAGTACACAGACACTGGTCTGAATGCATAGCAGTTAAACTGCCAGTCAACGTGCAAAATACACACAACATCTACTTCTGTCCTAGATTCTGAAATGACCATAAGACTGAAATAACATATAAGCTGTTGAAGCTGTTAGGTAGTGGTAAGCAAACATAAAAATAGCCTCAGAACATAGAAATATCTTTACGGGACAGTATACTGGCATAAAAAGTTGCTACCCATTGACACCAATAAAATCAGGGTATATGCTATGGGAATGTTTACAAAACTGAGAAGTGCTTCACAATCTCGTCAGTGGCAACTGATTGGCATAAGCCAATAGTACCATGGCGCATGATGCCAATGATGATATGTTATTTTTTAAAAATTATGGCATAAATGATTTTATTCCCCTGGTATAAGATATCTTGGAGAATTTTGTGGCTCACAGATATTCTAAAATGTTTCGGATGAGAAATGCATTCAATGAACTTCAGTTTTCTGTCAAAATTTCTTGAAGCAGACTTTGTCTTTTAACTACAACTGTACTATATTCTGGCCTAAATGAAGCTGACACACACCGCAAATCATCACTTTACAGTACACCCTATTTCCTTGTGATAAAGAATCATGGATCCACACAAATCTAATCAGTTCCTACATGGGCCATGCTTATCACTCAACCCCTATAAACTTTTGTCAAAATCTGTTAATAAAAGTTTGATTAATTCGGCGAACACACCAACAAATGAACAGACACAGCCAAATAGCTCTTCTTCTTTGGATGAAATGAATGTAATCATTAACTATGTTCACTGCAGAGAGCAAGATGGTTTTGAAGCAGTCGTCGTTTGTTGGTGAGCATCAGAAGACGCTGAGTTTGCACAGACTTCAGCCTCCTTCCACGCAGGCAGCTTGTAAATCTTTGTCTTCGCTGGCAGGTCCGGTCGAACGTAAACATCGACCACGTTTGGCCGAGAGACATCGTGACCGGCAAACTGCGAACCATTTGAGAAGAGAACTCCGTGTTTGCTGATGACCTCAGCAGACTGGCGAGTGTGACCAAAGAAGTGAACCAGTGGACTGTCAGCACACAAACACACACTTTTATACACCATCGTTCAACAGACAGATGAACGGAATTGAAACTTCTGAGTTATGTGTGAAGTAACAGAACAGTATATAGATATAGTGGCATTCAGTGCATCAAGTAAAAATGCATATAAGAAATTGTTAAGCAATGAAATAAACAAATGGATTAACAATTTTAAGCAACACATCTGTCCCTAAAAAACCTAAGATGCTAAAATTTTTACCCGACCCACAAAAATATCAGTGCAGTTATTAGTTTACTTTTAAAGTTTTGATGAAAAAAATGTTTGCATCTAGTCCATAATGCTGCTGTATCTTTACTTCATTTCTCGTATTGGGTAGGTACTATACTTAGGTACTTAGCTTGTTAACTGTTGCACAATATTACATGGCACTTCATAAAATAAAAATTTTAAAAAAATTCTAATTTCCTGCCCCTTGACCCATCCTTTTTAGAGCTGTCAAAGCATTAGTTTTTTAATGCATTAACACAGTGCATTAATTTTTTTAACACATTAATTAATGCGTTATTAACGCACCCAGGCACGTCGAGTGGGAGAGTAGGCGGTAAGTTACTCTGGGTCCCACAACGTTTGGGGGGCCCTGCCTGTAGAATATAGAAAGTTAAAAACACACTTTAAACGTACAATCAACAATAACTGCCATCATAACTAGCATAGAAATCTATTAGCTTGTCGTCAAAATAATTATTTATTTACAGTAGTGATAAAATGGCAACTACAGTTTAGTTACTTGAATTCATTCAAATGTCAAACAACCGTAGTTTAACGAAATATTGGAACTTTTGCTTCACAGAATTTAGTAAATTAACATCAATTTACGTATGTGCGTTAATTATTTTAACGCACATTAATTTACTAATGCATTAATGAGTTAATTAATGCATTAATTTGAAAGCTCTACTTTTTTGCCTGCTGCAACTGGGAGCAAAGAAATTTCTTTAAACCTAACAGAAGCTGAGCTAACCGGATCTGTTTGATGATGAGTTCTCGCAGCAATGGGCAGCCCATCGTGCCCGTGTCATCCAGCACACGATGCGGTGGACTGTGCGTGATCAGCAGGTCCGTCTCATTGGGAATCAGCACCCAGTATTTGCCAAGCTCTGGAAATGGTGTGGCAAATGCACGGGCAGCCGAGCGTCGCTTGCCCGACCATGGAGAACCATATACACGCACACCTTCAATGACAACTGACTGGTCCTGGAGATAGATGGCATGCTTCAAGCGTGCTCTAATGTGGTCGATTGCCTCACCAACGAAGCACATCTCATGGTTACCAGCCACAAAAATCTGAAACGACAACAGCACATTTATATTGCAAAAAAATTAATACAGAAAGTTAAAAAAAGGTAGATGTCACAGACTGATGAATAAAGCCCACAGTTTTCCGCAGAAAATTTTGCCAAAGTCCACGTGCCAGTTTGCAAAATTCTGCTGCTTACCGCGGCAAAATCGCCCAAATTCTGCGGCTCACCACAGCCTTCCATTTGTAAGTAAACTGAGCTCTATCCTGTTCAAAAACTTTAGTTTTTGAAGCGCCGGCTGGCATAGTGACTTGTGCTGAGTTATGCTAGCAACGTAAGAAAAAAATTACCTATCTTTTTCATTTTAAAAGTGTAATTTTTCAAGTTGTGCTGCATTTATTTACGATTGTGCCATACTGCAATAGCTATTAGTAGGGCCCGCAGCTTTTGGCAGTTTAGTTTGATTTTTCCATGATAAAAATACAACATCAAGTCAAAAATCGTCCTAATCGTTGTTAAATTTTCAACTTCTGCAAAATTACGTGAAATTTTGCAAAAATATCAAAATTCCGCAGCTTGCCTCGAAATTCCACGGCCCACAAAAACCTGTGGGCCCTACTGATGAAAACAGCATGGTATTTGTAGCATCATTCAGCTAACAAAAATGCACAAACAGTTATGCAAAAGTAAGACATGATAAAGAGCATCTGCAATAATGCAAACAAAATATGTATAGATTATTCCATATTCATTTCACCAAGATCCCGCTTAAAGCTAAAATCTAATAACAGTAATGCCTATACCACTGCCATAAAATTCCAGAATGGTGTAAAAAACTTAAACCTATGTTTTCTTGCCATGTAGTGAGCTCTAAGATGGATTACCATAAATAGACAACCTTTAACCTTCATATCCGTATTGATTCCACAGCCACAGGTTCATTGCTGCTGCTTTTGCGCCAAAGTTTAAGTGAAAATTTGCAGTGGCGTTATAATTATGTACCAAAATTGTTGCGCAGGAGCCGTTATATGCAGGTCCTGTACTGCACGGTTATTGTTGGTGGGGGCACAGCATAGTGGTTAAAACGTCGGTCCTGGCTGGCAAACTTTCCCTATCCTGCGCCAAACTGACGGATGACCGTGTGACCACTTTGTGGGTAAAGCATCTGCTATCAGTCAACCAACAAGGCCAACTCAGCCTGCCATCTATCCAGGGTCGGTTAGATGAGTAGTAACCCATTTATATGGGTTACGGAAGGTAACCATGGGCCTGGTGGAAAGTAATAGCAGCCTACCACCACTGGGTTTATAACCATGTAACCTGCGGGCTGACTGCCTAGACACCGGGATCAGCTCTGGTCTCTACGCTCGTTAGAGTATGGGTACGTTTATTTTTTTTATTGCACAGTTAACTGGACTGGCAGTTTCCAGCTCAGTCCTGCCCATAAGGACGAGTTAACTAGTTAACCATTAACAACCCTAAATCAAAGCACGTTGTCAATAATCAGAATGCGAAAACCTTATATTCGTGTGGCTGAGAAGCAAAGAACTCGTCAAGCTCGGCCAGATTTCGACTGAAGTCCTTGCATGCATCGTGGTTGAAGAAATTACCGGAATGAACTAGAATGTCACCAGCTGGAATGTCTAAAGACTCATAATTGGACCTCGTGTCCGAGATGTGGACAACTCGAAGTATTCGAGCATTTGGATTTTCCACACAACCAACACGACATGGATCAGACTCTGTTGCTTTGCCGACAATCACGCGACTCACATTCACCGGCAGTTCATTCCTAGCCGACATGCTCTTGTCTATACTTGCAAACAACAGCCACCAGTAACCATAACCAATTACAGGCAAAGTGAAAAAGAAACAAACATGAGATACATAAATGCAAAGTGAAAAAATGTTGAGAATTGGTGTGAATTATAACTGCTTAGACCTATTTGACTAAAGATACCGTCAGCAAAAATGTAAGACAGCAATAACTTACAAATCACTTTTCCTCATTCTGTTGCTTTGAGTCCGAAAATGAACTGATTTCGCTACAGAATTTATATATAAAATCGATAGTAATGTTGACGGCCAGTGTTCCCCCAATGGCCCCAGGTGACTGCAGACGCTATAGTTCTACTTATTCAACTCCAGCGTAATGTGGTATACTTTCAGCAGCCTTTAGTAATGCATGAAAATATTATATTAACCGAATATTCGACAAAATTGTACTTACATTTCGTCATAGAATAACTAACTAAAGGTATATTATCTCTTTCGACTTGGTGGTGGGTCAATTAACAAATTGTGTGGTATACAATCGATTCGATACCGGTATTGTACCGGTATATGCGGTACCACGATATAATAACTGACGAAAATTTTCGCAGTGAGAGAACGTTTAAAACTGTTTAGACTGGAAAAGTCAGCTGTTGCCAGCTATAGTAAGTCATTCCGCATCTTTTCTGCACGAATGTTATGTCATTTCTTGCACTATATAAAACTGTAATCTGAAAATTGGTTTTGGCATGAATTTTGTTCAGCAACACTAAGCAATCAAAACTAAGTCCGTGGACGAGCTTACGGAAACTTTTTAACGTGTTTACAAATGGGCTAATTTGACTATAACATGTAGAGTGGATTTAGTTCAATCTAGAAAATAACATTAAGAAGCCCATCCAGCTGTCGCTAGGGTGGACCTGCTGTACCTTTATAATCAAAGGCCTGCGTTCGACTTCCGGTCGTTACAATTAACGCTAGGATATATACGGTAATTCGATAATCACATGGGTGAAGACTGCAGGCAGCAACTTTGCATTAAAAATTTCGGCCAGACCACTACAGATACGCCCTAAAGACAGGGCTATCATTGGCCAGGGATGTGCCCAAGACTTTTAAGCCGACATCGAGTCGAGATTCGAGGAGCATGTCTCCGAGACTGAGACGTGACCGAAACGTTCAAGATTTTCACGAAACGAGACAGAGACAGAGACAGAGACAGCTCCCGAGACGTTGGCCGAGACGTATGGCAACAAGAAGCTCAGCTGTCGCTAAGGAAGACGCGCTACAACCCATAACAATTCTTGTTGCAGTGCTGACCTTCATGGTCATTTAAAGTCGACGATTTTCGTGTTATCTGAAATGGCTTATGCGACTTTCTATAGTGATCAATAGCAACCGAGGCCACATCTCTCATCGTTTGTGAGATACGGCGATCGACTTAGGCCTATAGATTGAAAAACACACATTTTGCTACCCTACTTTTGTTAAACCCAAAATTTCATAAATGTTTTCCTTGCACTGGATTGCTGAAATTTTGCACGCCAAGAACTGTGACACCGGGCTAATTAATCGTTTAATAATCTTTCCGGTATAAGACCTACTGTTTAGCTACAATACATGGGCTATGTTCCAAACACGACCATTAGCTTCACGGAATTTGGTTAATTACGTATGTGTGTTAATTTTTTTAATGCGCGCTAATTTTAACGCGTTAACTCGACTGCTGTAATTTTATATTTTTTGGCATCTTTGTTCAACGTAGCCAAAACCACAGGCCCTTTGTGCAACGAGATTTGAACTAGCTCATATGCCCTACAGCGCTACACATACGAAAGAGTCCATAGAATTAGATCCCTAAACCCATAAGCCTAGGCTATCTGCTGACGTTTTTGCTGCATAAGAACACCGACAAAACTACCGTATACCACCGGCGGCCGTTATCATTAAGGCCCACAGTTTTCAGCGGGCCGCGGAATTTGCACTTTTCCGCGAAAACTGTGAGCCCTAATTATCATCATGGTTTATTATTATCACCAGTGTTATTATCACCGCCAACGGCGACACTCGTCAACACGATCGTTCGTCAAATAAAAAAAGAAGAAATAATAGACAAGTCGGCATAGGCTACAATAATCAGCACATTTCTGGGCTAATCGCATAATCTCAATCGCAGACGGCGCTCACGCCGCTAAATCAAGTTCACCAAGGAATTAGAATTTTTTATGCCTCCGCCTTGATCGCTATCGGCAGAGGCATTCTTTTTTCGCATTCTCCGTCCCAGAGTACTTAAGTTGTGTCTATGCATCCCGAAATGCTTGTAGTTGTAAGCAAAGAGCATCTGCTAGTGAAAGTCATTCACTTCAGTTCAGTTCGTTTCGTCCGCTCTGTACGCACCTTAAACTATAATTTTTTGTGGACCATCCAGTAGGTTTCTACAAAGACATCATAAGTGAGTTAAGTTACGAGCCGTGTGTACATAAATACGACCAACGTTCACAAAATACACCGACTACGGATAATTCTACGCAGTAACAGCGACGGCTTTCAAGTCAAAGTTCAGACGCTTTAGCAGCCGACCGTTAATGTCGGTTTACATCGCAGCAAGTTGTTAGTCACAAAATGATTTTTATTTTTGTGTTAGGCATCAATAACAACGAATTAGCACATCGGAGAAATACGGTTAAAAGTGGGCATGTACAAATACGTAAAGAAGAAATAAAGTAAACGTAAAATAATGCGAATCACAAAAGGCGATCAAAAATCTCAAACCTCCGTCGAGTGTACTGCTGCCACTTAGCGAACACAGCGGACTCGACACAGCTTGTGCGTAAACGCGTTCAGGTATGTTCCAGATAAGGATTAAGAACGCTACAATCGCTAAGAATCGCCACCAACTGACCAACATATGACACCCCTCCTTATAATTGCATCAAAATACGTTGATAAATTAATTTGTTGAGATACATCGATAATGGTAGATCTAAAGTATCCTGGATAGGCCTACTGATCTAATCAAAAATTTAAGAAAAATCCGAATCGCCACCAAAATTCAATCACTTTCTTCTCAACCCTGCTCAGGCAGCCCCTCAAAAAATCATCATTCTGCACAGCATATTATTTGGCAAGGCAATCAATCAAATAAGATTAGGTATAAGATGAGTTCAGGTCGAGTCTAGAGATCGCAGATGATGCTCGACATCTGGCGACATTTGGCAGAGCGCTGAACAGGTTGGCGAGGTTGCACCATTGACATTTCCACGTTACCAAGAACCGTCGAAGACTCCATTCCCTGCGTCCCACAGAACAGCTTCTTGAAACCTGCAATTCAGCCGAACATACACACAACGTCGATCACTGCATGCTGCGAAAGCTTGCAAGAAAGCCCAGCTGTCGCTAGGGAAGACGCGTTACAGCATATACAGTTCCTGGTGCATTACTGATCTTGAAAGTCATCCAAGATCGACGATTTTCATCTCATCTGAAAAAGCGTATGCGATTTCCTATTAGTAATCAATCGCAACCTAGGCCCTATCTCGCACCGTTTAGCCGCAGTAGCGCGTACCGACCTTCAAGTTCATCCAAGGTCAATAATTTTTATGTAATCTGAAAAGGGCATATACCACATTTTATTAGTGATTAATAATAAACGTGGCCTTATCTTTTACCGTTTGCGAGATACAGCCACTTAGGATCATCCAAGGTCATTGATTTACATGTCATTTAAAAGCCAATATGTGACTTCCTATTGGTGATCAATAGCAACCTTGGCCCTATCTCGCACCGTTAAGTCACCATACATCCGTGACAGACGACAGACAGAGAGACGGATGGACGGACGACAACCATGCCAAAAATGCCTACAGCCATAGGCATAGCTGTAGCACGTCAATAAATTACATAGAAAACATAGACATAGGCCTCCTATTGGTACCGCGTACATTTTTTACACGGGAAATTGCACCCGGGCCAGTGTGTTTTTATCATCTGTCAATAGGAAGAGCAAGGAATTATATTAAAAGTCTAATTTATTGCCTTTTAGTGTGGTATTCGTTTCACCCAAGAACGCTTCGTCAAAAAATCCTTTCAAGATTCACGAATACAAAAAACGCGATTTAGATTGCCAGTCACTACCAAAATAATTGTAATTATTCGCTATCGCATTGCCAGTATTTTTAAGTTCATTAGATTTTGTCTTTAGCTTATTGTAAACCTATATAAGGTACTGCAAAATACAACTACCAGTTTACGTCATATCTGCTCATGGTACAAAAAATCCCAAAAATTAAAAAAAAATCCGTAAGTTCTACAAAACATAATTAATTTATCCCTATATTACATTCTTTCTTAAACGTATCGTTAGCCTAAATCGTAATTAAACCATAGTTTCTGTTTTCTCTCAGAATTACAACCAAAAGGCTATAGCGGGCTCCTGGTGGAACGTTTATTGACAGGTAATTCCAATTATTCCAGTCAGACGGCCGAGTCACAAACGGTCGCAGATGGATGGCGTCACTCGACCCCATAGAGCTCTAACAGTCGGCATTTACCTGAAAAAAAATTCTGAAACTATTTCTTTCGTATAGACCTACACCATTCGTCTTGCAGATACAGTATTAAAAATAAACAACAGTGAGTCACGATACAATGCACTTTGTTGTCGTTTACAATAATTTTGTATAATCAATATTTTGCGTGTAGCTGAACACTGTAAACCTCGGCGGAAGTTGGCGTTGAATCCTGTGTAAATGAACGGATTGAACGCGCTGTTTGCGTAGGCGCAGTAGTGCGCCAACCAGAAGAACCATTCATACCAATCGGGCAGCTACAAGCAAACACAAGAACATTAAAATTATCTGCTTACCTTGAGCCGCGAAAACATTCGAATAGGCCTATTTACTGCTGCTAATTAGCTACAATGCCATAACTTTTAACTTGTAAGCCTGCAAACCGAAAAAACAAAGGCATAGGCTATTATAATAACGGAAAACTGAAAAGTTGTAAAATTTGCAAATTTCATCGCCGTTTAAGTAATATAGTGACAAGAGAGGCCACCTTAATTAATAAAATTAATGAAAATCCTTAGATGGGTCAGTGCTCCGCCCAGAATCCTGCTAGGGGAGTTTCACGGCGCTTCCCAAAACCCGCCTCTCCCTCCGTGAAAATCTTAACTTATGGTCCCTCAAGCTGCCGCGGCTCCTAGACCTACCATCTCCCTGCACCGGCATTATGCTGAATTATTTATTTCAAATAAACTAACAGTTCATTTAATTAAAATTTACTTCATTTCGCGAAGTACAGCGACGCCAGGCCCGTCCAGAGGAAACGGAGTTAGGAGAGGAGTAAGTTGCCCCGGTCCCCGCGACGTTAGGGGAGAGAAAGGCAGCCGTTGCTGAAAAAAATATAAAGTACGCCAGAATGCGCCACTTAAAAATTTTTGAAATTATCTCCTTAGAGGGATTCCAGGAGAATGTTTCTCCGAGCCTTACAGTGGCTCTCGACGGGCCTGGTAACGCGAAGTGTAAAGCGACTTCAATTAAGTTCAGTTTATTTTTGTCGCTTCAAGCGAAACGCCGACGAACAGGCAGATAACTTTCATACAGAAATGCAGCAATCATCTGTAAAACAAAATTTGACTTTATTCGAATGTGAAAATCTGCAATCAAACAATTAGTCGTCGACTGTTTCATAGACAATTACGACAATGTTGCAAAGTATAGTGCGGGTGCAATTAAAATGGACAAAAATTAAATGCGCATGCACAATAAAATCGGGAAAAATCGCTTCGAACATTTAAACCGTGGAACAGCTTTTGCTGGATGATGTACGAATGCCGTAACACACCTCTACGTAAACGATTTTCTGCCGTCGCGGAACGAAAACAGGTCGTAACGCGGTAATCTATAATCGACCGCATTATTGCAGTAATTGGTCGAATCTGCCCGGAAATACACGGAGTCCCAAAAACGTCCCACTTTGTCGTCGTGCATATCTTTTTCACTGACACGTTTTATGGACAATTAACAATAAAATGTTTATTAAATATCCCACCACACCGTAACCGTGTTGCTACACTACCTTGTGAAATATAAATATACGAAAAGTTAACATCATAAGGCAGTAGCCATATTAATAAACGAAGGACACTTCAGACTGAAATCGCAGTAAATGATCTGTATGACGCTGCACTGTTTTTGACCTGTCTTTTGGATATCTGACGTGCTAAATGATATGTTTGTTTCTCATCTCCCTGGTTTAGTAAGCCTACTGGTTCATCCACACTGGATATACTTCTGTATACCGCTCTCGTGCCTTTACCCAGTTTTACCCTTTAGCAGTTAATTTTCAAAAATTTATCAGCATCCTCAAAGAACTGTATTTTTTGACCTGGTACAAATTTTTATCAAAGCCTTGTTTACATTGCTAAATGGCATATTACAGTACCAGTATATCGTTACTGCACTAACAATGTTACTTACAATAATATCGTTTGCCTTTGTTTACAAACGTCGGAAATGTATTTAAAACTAAATTAATCTTAATTTTAATGTTAAAATTAGTAAAAAAAATTGTTTTAACATATATTTTTTGGTATATGTATTAACGAGTTTGGTGATTTTTTCTTTTAAATTCATGCTTTACATGGTAGTGTAGCGACACAGTTAAAGTATGATGGGACATTTAATAACCACTTTATTGTTAACTGTCCATAGAATGCGCCAGTGAAAAAACGTCTGAAAATTGGTTAATATTTGACGAAAATATGGACAATGACAAAGTGCGACGTTTTTTGAGACACAGTGTAGATTAGTGCTGAAATCACTCTCAGCAATGACATAGGAACTTACAACTCAGGTAATTTGATTGCCGCTTGTCATAGACGCATGCTGCAGATGCTGCTTAAGTAGAATAGCGATGAACGCATCTATCTTCTCAACAGATCAGCACATCACCATCTAGGCGCCATGGTTCCTATTCATCACCACCACCTTCCGTCGACTACTCATTTTTAGAAACCGAGAGACCTTTGTTGCCGACCAGTTTCGCACTTTAATGAAAAGTATGCTTTAAAATGTTTAGCTTTTTGTGAAGAAAAAAAAGGATTTTTACGACGTACTTTTAATTTGCCGAAGCGATCAAAAACTAGCAACGCAGCAATGCAGATAAATAAGTCAATTGTTTTTGTCAGATACTTTGCTGCTAAGTGCAAAATTTAAAAACCTGGTCAATTTTGGCCGTAGTTATGACAACGTTGCTGCAGGGCCTACTTTTTTTAACCATTCTCTTGCACATTTCGCAGAAGTTTTTGAGACCTTAGTTAGCCTATTGATGCCTTAATCTTAAACCAAATACTAGCGTACGTTCGGCACACAAGTGTAAAGAATAAAGAACATCACAAAATGCTTTTTAAGATGCAGTCAAATTGTGCAAAGTCTAAAAGTAATTTCTCGAAAACGTGAAATATGCGAAAAAAAACTCGAACGCCACCAAGGCCTTCTTGGATACAGCCTACAGGCCCCAATAACTTTCAAAAAATAATGATCGAGTAAAGCAAGACGATAAATGTAAGTGAACAAATGAATTGCTGCTTGCTAATAAAAAAATAAACGTGAATGTAAATGTAAGTAAACTGACCAAAGTAAATGGTGCATCTACACTGTGTTAACTTTTCCCAAATAGTGCAAGAACATACTTAAGGTGTAGAAAAAACAATAAACATATTGTTGAAAATGTCTTTCTCTTTTCAGCAGTAAAAAATTTTGAAAATCGGTCAGGACTTGAGAAAGTTATTGCCAAATGTTTGGTGGCTTTCCTTTTTTTTGGAACCCAGTGATATACCGGAAGGTGTTTGTCAGGACGGTGTTCGTTGTAAAGTATAGCCACTTGATACGGCAGCCAGCAGATGCCAAACACAGTTATTATAGTCACCATCATCACCACGATCTGCGAGCAGTCACGCCAAACACACAGACTGAAATCCCCGGGAATAAGAGCAGACACAAAAATATATTTTTGTTAATCGTCATACTAAATAATACAGTTGCTGATAAAGGTGCATTATAAAACGGGGCTGTCGGAAGAGCGAATGTTTATCAACGTGGCCGCCATGTAACTGAAATTGGCCTATTTCAAAACTATGACTAAACCAATTACAATACCGTATCGCAAAGAGAAAAACTTTCAAAACACATGCAGTACGTGCAAATAAAAAAAAGTTACTGTCAGTCGGAATGAGACAATTTCAACATTCACATTGACACCACACGACACAAATCGCCATCAGAGAAGCACCACCACGCAATGACAGAAAAATCTTCATTGCGTTTAAATCTGCCAAGATATTGCTTGAGCCACGTGTCTGCTTGATTGACTCTCCTCCCATCCGATGGTTCTCTCAGTGCTTTATAGCACAATAGCACTAAAACTTGTATTACTATTGCTGTTTAAATCGCGCAATGATAATGATGATGATGAGTTGATGACAACCTGTTTGCGGAGTTTGTTTTCCAGCTGAACTCCTGAGGAGTGAATTTCTCCCGGTCTCTGGCGCGACCACACCTTCCATACCACGAGGCTGTAAGTGACGTCATGGCATGATGACGTCGCGAGGTAACAACGTCACGAAGTTATGACGGCGCGAGGCTGTAGGTGACGACCATGAGGCAGAGCGGCACGAAGAAGAGAACGACGGACACTAGAGTGAAGTAAACGCGACGCGAACGATGAGAGACGGTCACGTGACCGGAAACTGCGTCCCTCACTGCCACCTAACAGCACAGACCAAAAATGTTAGATATTCTTCGCTATTAATAGAATGTCTTTGGCACAGAGAGCCGCCCGCCGTGAGTCAGCCAATTCCATGTTCGCTCTTAAACGTTCTTCGTCTAAATTTTTGTACGCAAAACGAGTTCTTTATGATGTAGGCTAAACACGCCAGACGAAAAAAACGAAATTGTGTTAAAATGACGTCAACATATACGTGCAATCTGCTCTGATATCACTTTTATCCAAACCGTTTGCCACACACAGCAAATTGATGCTATTTTTATGAACTGATTTTAACAAAATACTGGCATTTTTGGAAAGGCATAGAATCAAAATCACCCAAATTTGTGTCGTGGGGGAGTTTATGCTCTGCGAGTGTTTCTAGCTAGCTTCAAGTGTTCGCAGTTGACATTCGTCGTCTAAGTTCTCACATTAGCTCGAGGTCGGCGGTTGGATCTAAGGATTGCAGAAGTAGTTGATTCTTCCTTATAATCTCTTAGACAGTGCTATTTTGTCTGTAAGTAGATAGTTGTTTGCGTCGCCGTTTTCAAGACGATATCAAACTTTTTATACACATTAGAAGAACTTCAAACTGGGACTTACTGCCGGCCAGTCGTCGGCGCACCAGATCTCGGTGTGGTTCAGCCACTGTCTGGTCATCTGACGACGGTAGATTAGCATGGGTACGGACACCGCGACCGCCGCCAGCCAGACAGCAGCCATGAGTAGTGATGGGCGACGAGTAGTTACCAGCGCCTTCATCGCGAACACGATACCGAAGAATCGGTCGCACGATATAACGCCCAGCGTTAGAATACTCGCTACCAGTACCAGCACTAAACGCGAAAACATCGCACGTCAAATCAACCTGTTAATCAATGTGGTGGGTACAGAAGAAAGAAAGAGATGGCAGACTGATGGTAGACAGAAACATGAGAACACGAATATGCTTATTATAACAGTTGACAACTTGACAATCACATATGATTTGAACGATTGAGGACACGCAGTCACACGTAGGCTAAAACACAAAAAAAACATTTACAAGAAACTTCACGTTTCATGTTATTTTACACACAGCCGCGACTAAAATGTTTGCAAAAACGTTTTAGTCTCTAAAGCATTTTTGCAAATGTTTATCAGTGCGAGCTGAGTGTGGATTATTGTTAAACAAGTTACAAAAGCTGTACAACAAGTTGTACAACAAATTGAAAATCTACAACGAGCGATTAAGTGAGTCTTCATCACATCGATAGTTTACAGTCGTTAGTCATGATGCTGCGGACGACTTGTCGTCAAACAAATCCACAAAAAAATCGAACTAGTGGAACTTCAGCCTAAGGCGTCAAATAAAGCACAGTTGAGATATACTGTTACTGTGGTATATGCCATCATAATGGCACCAGCTACTTGAGATGAACAGACTTGCATTACACAAAAATAGCAACGCTATAAATCGCGTTTTCTTTCTTCAGCCAGCGTCTTAAGACTTTGGAGTTCCGACGCTCATTATTCGTTCGACATTTATTTTGGCATTGATTTTCTCTCCTATGACATTTTAAAATCTTACTGTTGTTGTCACAAAAATTAACTTTGTTGCTGACATTGGGCATTTTAAAGTGCAAAAAATTTTACAAAACATTTTAGGAGGATCACGCACTAGGCCTACATAGTGGCACGCGAAACAAAACATTTTCATGAACAAGACTATTTGGGTGCACAAAAAATGTCTAACATTCGGCGCAATTTCGAACAACTTACAAATTTGTTCATTGCATTGTTTGCGTTACTTACGTTATATGTTTGATATACACTATGAATGAAATTACTAGTTACTTGCTTATTTACTGACTTAATTATTCTGGGCTGACCCTGCGCAAAGCCGTTGAATTTGCAGAAGAAGGCGCCCAGAGGCCAGTCATGCGTCAGATCAGCGACCAGATGCACCCATGTACACAGTGACGTCACCATGACGCCACAGAGGGCTAAGTTGACAATGAAGTAGTTGGTGGTGGTTCGCATGTGTTTCTCTCGCAAGACGATGAAAATGACGGCGCCATTGCCGAGCAGAGAAGTCACAATAATGACGCTGTACGCCGCCACCTACATAATTATAAACTGTGCGGCAACAAAAAGAATTTTACAGAAACTTCTCAGCACTTGTTTAAAAGAAAATTTATCACAAACAAGCCAAGGTTCGTGCAATATTATGAAATCGTGCATTTCAAACGGGTATTCAAATTAGACAGCCTCGTACAAATAACTTATTAAACCTAGGAGGTCAAAAATTAGTCTGAAGTCTACGTTTAACGCTAGAAATTTCATGCGTCCTGGTCTGTCACCAGCCATTTCGGCGTAATTTACTCTTACAATATGCGCCGCAATCAAAAATCGCAAAAAACATCCCTAAAACCCGCTGTTTTAAAGGTTCTGGTCGTTCAAGGTCATCGACGTTTGTATATCCGTAGAGCTGGCTAGCAGTGCTTGTTATGATAAGCAGTACATTTATGCCAATCTGCAATCTCTTTCACGCTAAATAAATAACGGTAAAATTAAATAACCTCTTCACCCAGCTGCACGAAATTTTGTCACAATAAACTAGAGTCTTTGAGGCAGCCCACAGTAAAGACTTCGTGATATTAGCTTGCACCGGTTCGATAGAGCTGCAAAGTGCGACGAACGGACGAACGGCCCCACGGACGCCTTTACGATAGCTAAGACGCGCCATAGCATAACATGCTGTCGCGCGTAAAATGATAACATCTCGTTATTTATACTACATTTTAACTTATGATTTGAACTTTTACGCCAAAATTTGTGTACTCAGTTTAAATTAAATGCTAATTATTAAAGTAGTAAGTAAGTAAGTAAGTAAAATGTAAATTTATATAGCGCATATTGTTAAAATTAACCTCTAATGCGCTTGTCACACTAGTAC
>Ga0209367_1005759_pt1 | contig 17154 bp, 9 predicted proteins | sample WorMetLIZISLAND2_FD_187412 | JGI IMG/M metagenome (GOLD analysis project Ga0209367, IMG submission 187412) | Marine gutless worms symbiont microbial communities from Max Planck institute for Marine Microbiology, Germany - Olavius geniculatus... ... | reverse complement strand
GGATAGGGGAAGGAAAAAAGAAGGGGAAAAAGAAGGGAAAGGGGAAGGGAAGGGGGAAGGGTAGGTAAAGGAAAAGGGAAACGGAAGGTAAAGAGAAGAGGAAGCGGAAGGGAAAGGAAAAAGGGGAATAGGAAAGGGGAAGGGAAAGGGGAAGGGGAAGGAAAAAGGGATGGAGAAGGGCAGGGGAAGGGGTAGGAAAATAGGGAAGGGGAAAGGGGAAAGGACAAGGGAAAAGAGAAGGGGAAGGGAGAGGAAAAGGGGAAGGAGAAGGGAAAGGGAAGGTGGAAGGAAGGTAGCTTAAGAAATGTAGGACGCACGCACGCACGGACACAAAGGCCCAAAATCGCCAAAAATTCCATAAAACGCCCTATTTTGACGTTTAAGGTCATTCAAGGTCATTGAATTCGGCGCCAATCGAGAGCCAATGTACGACTTCCTATTAGTGATAATTAGTAACTTAGGCCCTATCTCGCACCGTTACTGATATACAGCGACTTATCGCAAATTTTTCCCACTCCCTCTCATTTAGCGCCCTCGTTCGGAGTGACTCCTTCGGTGCAAGCTAGGATCGCCAAATTTTCACCACCGCTGTCTGGAAGACTCTAGTTTCAGGAACCGTAAACCTTTTACATAAATTCGAAGGGGGTCACTCCGAACGAGGGCGCTAAATGAGAGGGGGTGGGAAAAATTTGTGATTTTTAGCTAATAAGTCGCTGTATCTCAATAACGGTGCGAGATAGGGCCTAGGTTACTATTAATCACCGATAGGATGTCGTAACCTGGCTGTCGATTGCCACCGAATTCAATGACTTTGGATGACCTTGAACGCTAAAATAGGGTTTTTATGGATTTTTTGTCTATTTCGGGCTGCGAGACATATTTCAAGAGCGAATTGCACCGAAATCAATTGAGATAGACGTAGAAAAGCTACATATGACATTTTCAGCATTGAACGTAGATTTCAATGATCCAAGTCTCGATTTTCTAGGATCAAGGAAACCTGCGCACGAGGGCATCAAAGTGTGGTACCCTGTAAAAGTGGTTATTTTACCGTTGTTGGCCAGACTTTCGTGAAAACGGTTGCAGGTAGGCATAGGCATGCGACCTGTCACAACAAGCACTAGTGACGAGCTTTTCAGTCGTATCAATATCGATGACTTTGAAAGACCCTGAACTTCCGAAATAAGGAGTTGTTTTTATTTTTGCGATTTTTGGCTGCAGCGCACACTCCAAGAATAAACTGCGACGAAATGGCTGGAGATAGACTGACAGTTTGCAAACAGGAACTGCTATAGGCTTTCGCGCGTCTCGTGAGCATTAGCTCATTTTTTTGTTTTTTTTTTATCTGGCATTTAAGAATAAATGCTGGGAAACTTGGAGGTACATTTTTGCTCTCTGTTTTCTGGGAGACGGAGACTCTTAATTATCAAAGTTAACATCGGTGTCTCGCCATTCAAGTGTGTCAGCGTGGTTATGGGAAATTTTCGGTGAAAAGAATTTCGAAAGTCGGTCGGTATTTGGCGAAATTATGACAGACGTTTTGAGATCTACTTGTTTGATGGACGACGTATAGTATAGAGACACAAGCTGTGAAGGTTCCTTCTCATGGGGATCTCATGACGCTCTTATCTCTTAGTCGTTGCCTTGACGTCTTACATACAGGTAAATAATTGTCCTATAGCTTGCAACGACGCCTTTTTCATCAAAATTTCACATTTTTCGAAAATTTTCGTCTGGTCAGGACATTGCAGATATTGCATTGTTGCAACACAGTATATAAGTCAGTGATTCAGTGTTAACTGTATTCCGTTGTAGGTTGGCGTTATACGTTTACGAATATCTGATTCACACTGGGGCACAGAAGAGCGCTCAAACGTTTTTGTCTGAGGTAAGCTCTGATGTGCGTCTGATTTGGTTCTCTCTCTCTCGTTAAAACTTGCTTAGTTTAATTAAATTTTGTGTTGCTTGCCTGCTTTTCGGTTTTTCTTGTTACTGTTTTCTCCGCTGATGAGAATTTGTAGAAGTTCGTTGCAGGTTACGATTGTGAGAAATTTCACAAGCAGTCATCGCCGTAGGAGCGTGCAAAAAATTTTTTATCTTGGGCAAAGGAAACTCGTATAAAATTTAGTTGGATTTTTCAATTAATTAATTTTTTTTTCAAATATCATAATTATACCAGTCATGATACAGTTTTGAGTGCATGACAGCGTGGGTCGTTCGTTATTATTGCAGAACATCACCAACTTTCAGAGCTAAAAGGTCAGCGATCAAACTCAGACGAGCATTTGGCGCCAAATAATAATACTAGTAATGGTAATAATAATAATAATAATAAGCGCATTCTTTATGGTGCTGTCGCCGTGGTATGGTCATTATGAGTTCACGCAGTTTATTTAATGATTGTGAAATAGTTGCCAGTGGCGTCGTCGCAGAGGGCCGGGGAAGGTAATTGCCTCTTCCCTAAACTTTTGGCTGTCAGAAAATTGTCGTCCGAAAATGGAAAATGTGCAGCTGAAACCACTCCCATTTTGGGGAAATTTATGGGCAGAGTTGAAATTTTAAGCACCGCTAATCTTCTCTGTGACGTCGGAAATTTGCAACTTACACCACCTACTTTTTTTCACGCGTAATAGCTACTGTAATTCTGTCCGTCCGTCCGTCTGTCCGTCACAACACGGTACAAAGTCAAGCCCTGGTGAGATATAGAGTTCGGGTTTTCACCCTATGATAGCCTAGAGTCTCTAGTATTTCGTAACAAAATTTTATGCTGCTGAGTAAAAGGGGTCCCCACAAACGAGGGGGCGAAACAGAGGCGCCCCAGTTAAAAAGGCGTAATTTTCCCGCTATTGGCTCGTCTAACGTGAAAATGGTTGCAGATAGGTAGGTACAGGCATGCTGCTTATCATAACAAGCACCGGCGACAAGCTTCATAGAAATGTCAACATCGATGACCTTATATGACCTTGAACCCTACAAATATTGGTTTTTTAGTGATTTTTTGGCGATTTTTGGCTGCAAAGGAGTGAATTGCGACGAAATGGATGGAGATAGACCAAAATTACCTCGAACATAAACTGCTATAGGCTCTCGCGCGTCTCATGAGCATTAGCTCAGGTTTCTTTTTTAACCTATAGACGACACCACTGATAGTTGCAAACGCAGCTGACTGCTGAGCCTGGTGAGAGTTCGCTCAAAGGCTTTTTTTTCATCTTCATCCATTCACCATCGTAGTAGTTAATTACTTAATTACTTACTTAGCTCTAAAACTTCAGGCTTAGTCATTTACCTTCCACGCAGGTTAATAGGCTGAATTGACAGTCCTAGGATCCGCATTTAACCTTTCTTTATGACTGGACTTTTTGATAGTGCCGCATTTTGCTTTCTCGCATTCTCAGTCGCTGCATCTGTGCATGTAGCGAAATATTCACGCGAAAAATAAAATCGGCTCATTTTAATGTATTCATATACCTTTATTTTGTTTATAAAAACACATGAATGATCGATTAATGAATGTGTGGGAAACCCTTTCTGGGTGGTCTTCAGTTGACGGTGTGTCATCTGTGCGTGCTTATGTCACTGCAATACACGTAGCTATATATCGATGCAAGTATTGTCTGTGTGAAGAAGTTATAACGAGTCGTTTTTTTGTGTTTTAGATCCGGTGGGAGAAAAACATAACGTTAGGTGAACCGCCTGGGTTTCTGTACTCATGGTGGTGGTAAGTCTAGCTTCATTATGTTATTACTTAAACATTTGCTACTAGAATTGAACTGAAAGTAGCTAGTCAGTTTATACTGCATTGAACTAAACAGAAAAATTGAGGAAAAAATATAAAATGAACGTCAATCAGTATAAGAAATCCGGAAGTCATTATACAAAGTGGTGCATTTAAGTGAACCACCAGAAATTTCTGTCACATCTGTATATTGTGAAATATCATATTCATATTATTTCACAAGCTAGTGTAGTGACACGTGAGTTATAGGGTAAAAAAAGGTAAAGGTCGACAATTTGTATGGCGCATCGTCACAAACACGCCTCTAATACGCTTTCGTCACTAACCAGAGCCGCCTGCCGCACGGCGACCGTGTGCAGCCTGCAGACACAGGCTAGCGCAGCGGCCGGCTAGGCAACCCCAGTCAGCTGTACCAAGGTCCCCACCTTCCGTAACCCATGTAAATGAGTTACTACTCATTTTACCGTCCCAGGGAGGTAGAAGGCTGAGTCGACCTAGGGTGTTTACACGATCAAGCAAACTTCCAGCAAAGTTCCGGCAAACGTCCAGCAACCCCGCCGCCTGTCAGCTGTGGGATAAGCTGATAGGCCTACCTGTTATATAGGCTTTCCAATATGCCTATCACCAATATCATTAATATTTAAATCTGTGGTTACTACCCGCCCGTCCTCCTAATTACCATAGAACTTCCAGCTAGCTGAGTGAATGCTGGATTGTGTAAACACCCCATTAGGGAGCTTTAACGTGCGATTACCGTCACCGCTGTCAAATGTACTGCATTAAACTTGACGAAGGTACGAATTGTGAGAAAGAATTGGTCGCTTGCTTTTTATGTCACGTGATTATCTTGTCCAAATGCTAAGACACTTTACAAACTAGGTGGATTCTGCAGCACCGAGGAATGCGGCCCGGTTCTAGTGAAGCTACGCCGTTGCCAGGCTGCTAGCCCCTACTAGCACACAGGAGCTGCTGGGTTGCGGCGGTTAGGTTGCATCTAAACAATATCGTGTAATATGAGACATAAAATTGAACGGCTGCGACTGGCTGATAAAGCTGTGACTGACTGACTGAGCCAGACGGGGCCGTGTGCGTAAACACACACAGACAGACTCACGACCAGAGAGAGACAGACAGAGACACGGAGGCAGACAGACGGACAGACGAACGGAGACAGAAGCAGATAGAGTCAACAGGAGGAGTAGCGAGGCACACGGCAGCACACGCAAACACACACGGTGGTGGTGTAAAACTTGGCCGGGTATTGATCGGAGGCCGGGCCGGACAGCCTGGGTGGCCTGTGTGAGCGACTGCTAGCTGGGTGGCCGGTGTCCTATTATAGGATCGCCCCTACCAGAAAAGTCTCCACGGCCGACACTTTACCGGCAAGAATCCCTTCGCCCAGCGGTCGCCCGGGCGGAACGAATTTTATCGGTAAATTGTCGGCCGGGGGAGACTTTTCTAAGGGGAGCGATCCTATAATGGAGAGACTTTTTATGGGACCGGCGATATTTTAATAAAGGGGGACATATCAAATTTTTGATTATCTTTTCCGGGTGGATTTTTTTATTGGGAGGCATTTTAATGTGACACCGGCTGACTGCTGAGGCGGGCGGACTAGCTGCTGAGAGCGGCGCTGGTGTGGTGGTCTGTCCGCGAACAGCTCGACCCGCGCGGCGCCGCCTTGTCATCAGATTCAGAGAGGCACACGGACTGACAGACGATATTCTGCCTGCTCGCCGCCATTCTGTTACTAGGTCTTCTCTGGCAGGGTTGGAGTTCTCGAGGACTGTCCTCGACCTCGAGGACAAAAAAAATCGTGGCCTTGGCGTTGAAAATGCTGGCCTCGAGATATGCTATACCGAGCTAGCATAAGTACCTCGTTGACGGAGCTCCTGGATTCGTCTGGTCGAAGAACATACACAGGACGTCCAACTTCATATTATGATGGCATGTATCATTTTGCTATGTGCTCTGCCGGGCTCAGATGAGCAGTAGCAGGGACAAGCGGCCTGCCACATTGCACCGAGCACCACGTTAAATTATGCAATACAGTTCACACAAAAACGCAATATTATTATTAAACACATTACGGTTTTAAACACTATGCATTACACAAGATTCCGTTTTATTTTCGTACTTTCTCATTATTAAGGGCTGCGGATCCGTGTTTGTGGCAGAACTGATCCGTGATGAGTGTGCGCACACCTCTTGTCGTCGTCGTCGTCATCGTCCCGGCTCGCTCGTCATAAGGGTCTTCTCCGCCAGTGGCGACTGTTCAGGCTACCGTCTGCCGCGCTAGCAGTCGAGCAGTAGCGCCAGCCGCTGTGTGCGCGACGCCAACTGTGCGTCTGTCCATGTGCGGTGTTGGTGCGATTTTTCCGCACCTCTTCGCTCGCAGTGGCGTCTAGCCCCCTGAACTCTTAAAGCAAGTTTTCCCTCATTAAGACACCATCTGGTTATCCCCCCACTTTTCTCTTTCTCCCTCTTTTCTCGTGTCTTTTCCTTGATCGCTTCTTTTACGGGGCCTTTTTGCGTAAATCTGGCCGGGGCGTCTAGGGGAGTGATGTCAACTTTTCAGTGGGGTTTGGGGCATCCGCATTGTGCATGGGCCTGAAAAACGCATTTGGTACATAGCAAGCTTGGGAGGAATGTGATGCAATTTAGGTTTTATATTTATCGGCTCGAATCTCGCCAAAGCCTCAAATGGCTGAAATTTCTACTGAAAATATCATAATGAATCATTTGGTCTATGGTTTATGACGCCTCTGATACCACATGTGCCGCTCGCTGCTGCAGCTTAAGTACGTACATCGCCACCATGCGTACTTTTCAACCGATCCAAACGTTCTGGTCTGCTTTGCGCAGCGACTCCCCAGTTTTCATTCGGATTTCCTTTCATTGGACTGTAAGCTCTAATGTCGTCTGCAGCTGAGACTGAGATGAGCCAGTAAAACCAGTGGGACACTGATATCTGCATCAAATACACATGTTCTTACAAATATTACGGATATAAAAACTGCACAGTGTAATCAAAAGTTCACCAAATCAGATAATGGGAGTGGAAACTGAAATAGCCACTACTATGAAAGAAGTGTAATAAGATTTTTAATGTAGTTTAGAAAGAAGCTGAAACTAGCATCAGTCTGTTATACTCTAGCCTACTTCCGTCTCGCTTTGGCACACTTGACTTTTTCAGTTTCCTGTGTCATGCAGTGGGGAACGAACTGCTTGCTATATGCACCAGGCGTCACATCTCTGATCTGTTGTCATCTTTTTTTAAATTTTCGATTATTGACATGTTAACGCTGTGATGCACCCATGGTCTTCTTGTGTAATGGAGGCAGTATGTTACATGTATAGGTTCATTACGGGCTATAGAGTGTATTGAAGCACACATGTTAGCAGTAGGCTATCTAATAGTTATGGCTTTATAGTATACTGATATACGAAGACCAAATACGATAAAGGCTGTAGGGCATTTGTGTATGATGTGTTCTGTTCAGCGTGTTCTGGGACCTGTACTGTGCGGCACCGGAGCGGCGGGACACGTGTGAGCACTCCAGCGAAGCCAAAGCATTTCACGACTATGTAAGTAACCTATCGCTTCACGTGTACATACGAGTATATGCCCGAAGTAAAAGTCTCAAATTGCTGTAGACGTTTAAAAAAGCGTCCACAATTCCGAAGGCTTGACGTTGTGCATGTATATATATACAGAGCGACAGATGTTTAAAGTGCAATCTTAAGGTGTGTGCAGAGCGACAAAAATGAAATAAAACTCCGGCTTTCGTTTCATTTCATTTTTGTCGCTCTGCACGCACCTTAAGATTGCACCTTAAACATCTGCTTTTTTCTGGAAGAAATGTTCGACTAGAACTTTTTGGCGTCGCGCTTTCTCCCATGAATTATTAGCAATTTTTCTTCCAAAAAGCGGCTGGCCTGCTCTCTGCACATTTGATGAGCAGATCCGGTCGAGAGTCGCCGAGTCGGACGTTTTTTGTGACATTCTTGTTCGTTCTGTCGACACTGGATTGTTGCTATTGGTGCATTACAGATTGCCGTTCGACTCGGAGACCACGTATTTCCGCCGATAATGCGATGATGCATGCGATGTGCTTAACGTACTCTAAAAAACTCACCCGTGTCTTAAGGAGCGTACAAAGCGTCAGAACTGAAGTAAAATGAAAGCCAAAGCGCGCAGTTCATTTCACTTCTGTCGCTTTGAACTCACCTTTACTGTCAGCACGCTGTCATATTGCGCGTGGCTCTATATTAAACGAGATCATACAGCGCTGCCGCAGTCTCCTACGTGTATGTACTGTGGCGCTGCCGAGTGTTAATTTGATTTGTTGCTCGTCAGCCCCTGTCGTCACCGCCGCCGCTGCTGCTGCTGCTGCTGGCCGGGCGCCCATGTAAACAATCTACCTGTCCGCATCACCGTCAGTTATCACACCTTGACCTCCTTCAGGCCTTAGCCGCCGTTCTGTGTACCGTTATTGTATTTCAGACTTTTCAGTATTTTGTTAGCACTGTTGTGTATAGGATGTTACGTGGTATAACGTGAGCAAGCTATGCAACCTGCTATAATTGCATGCATGCATTTTCAGTGGTGTATAGGTCAGCCAAAATGAAAAAAACGAAAATTGGCTGACGGTGGACAAATTTATTGCAGTAATTGAATCAGTGAGACGTTCGTTGCGATGTGGGTGTCTTTCCATTTTGCCTAATGTCGTTTCGCCTGCGCCTAGGGTTAAGTTACAGTCAGGGGTAGGATTAGGGTTTCGAGATTGGAGTTGGGTCGGGGTTGAAGTTAGGCATTAGGCGAAATGGGGGTATTTCGGGCAGTGGTGGTTTGAGTGGTTTACATTGAACTGACGACGTGATGATGCCGGTGCCTGTAGACAGACGCTAGAAGAGTGACGGCGCCAGTCAGCTGATAGTCGGGCGGGCGGCGAGCTGTCCGCCCTTACCGTTGTAACGTGCCCGCTCCAGTTAATGGCTTGGTCTGCCGGCCACCCATCATGGAACACTGACTGCGGGGCGCCTGCCCACCAGTGCCGGCCTAGAATCAATAGTGACTGGCACCTCGGCCAGGAGCCCTCACACTCACTTCGGGGCTGTCTACATGTGCGACAAAACCTCGCATGCGACAAAAACAGGGCGGGGCTACGTACACTACAGTGCAGCTGTCAATCAGCTCGAGTTTGGCAGTGCCATCGCACGAGATGTCAGCTCTGGTGCGATGACGCCGCCAAACTCGAGCTAATTGTCAGCTGCACTGTACGTAGTAGCCCCGCGCTTTTTTTGTCGTATACGAGGTTTTGTCGCACATGCAGACAGCCTCTTGCTGAGCCGCAGACTCCACTCGTCGAACCGTCAGCAGTGGGACTTGTCGTTACCGGCGCATCATTTAGTCGTTCTGCTTGACTAACCCCGCTGTGTTATGTTACGCCCAAGCTACACTTGATACGATTTCTTGTACAACTTGCTGTGCTTCAAGCGCACATTAGGCTTACAACGAGTCCGCAACAAGTCGAAGTACTGTATAGTGGTGGAGTTTTGGCGTTAGCAATGATGCGTGGAGCATAGGTAGATGCTGCTGCTAATCCGAGCCCCTGATAATGCGATACGATGATGCATAGGCGCCTTATAACGTTAACGTGTGCTCAAAACCTGGCATGTGACCGACTTAGTCCTCGCACGTGGTCAAAAAATTGACACAAAATTAATAAAACCAAGATCAGAAGTCTGCGTTAAGTCAGTCAGAGCATATTTAATTTTTTAAAGTAATATCGTAGTATGATTTTCGGTCTGTTTTCATTTTCGAAACATTTGCGGTGCCGAGGGATCTTTACTCTTTTTATGTAAATATTGATGATCAGTTTCTTGTGCAAGTATTACCGAGGCGGATAACTTTTAGAAATCTGATTCTGCCTCGTTTTTGTTTTCATTAACTCTTTGCTAAAGGCCCAATAGTGGTCAGAGTAGCTTCGATGTTTGTCAAGAGTTAGATGGCAGAAAAAATGCGTCCTTTTTGAGCACGGTGTACTACTGATGCAGAGGGTTAGCGTGGTGGCAGGAAATGAGTCATCATTCGTTGGTTCGTGGTTGCGGTCTAGGTAGTATGTATACCGTACATATTGTTATGTAGCGAGCGATGGCGGCGTATAGGCGGCATACTCGTATAGTATACACGAGCGTGGCGCGGCTTCAGCGTCTACGTGTTACATGCGGCATGTAGGCGCCACTTCCCGACTGCCGCAAGTAACGCCGCGGGGATTAACTGCAGTGCTGCAGTGTGACGACTCGGTTACCTGCCTCACAATCACACTTGCCGTTATCTTCATCGGTAGTTTATTTCTGATTCCAAGACGCGGTTTTTTGGAGATGGTCCTCAAGACAGATTATTGCAGACAGTGAATCCAGATGCAGCAGCTGCTAATGCAGAGTCATCTCTGAGCCGTAACAGTAACTGTAACGGTATAAGGTCCCATACGTCGGTACTGATTGCGCCTACTCGACGCACGGACGGATGGCCATTGGCCACTGAGTTAACCTGGGTAGCCGGTTACATACCAAGATGGTATACCCTACCCGTCTGCCGACAGTCGCCCATCCAAGTAAAGGTTAAAGGTTCAAGGGTGGGAACTCATCTCAGGGCTACGCAGCGTCACCTGCCATATGGGATCGCGTAGTGTTAGCTGCTACCGGACACGGGTGAATGCGCCCAACCTTGATTTCAGCCAAGCAGGCCGGTACCGGTAATCGATTTATCTACTCCGAAGGGATGCAAGGCTGAGTTAACGTTAGTGCGGGTTGGTTATACCAATGTGTTAACCGGTACGCCACGGCAGCAGAGTAAAGAGTAGGCCTAGTGTGTAGAACATCTATCCCCTGGACATCACAATAGCATCGTAACAGCAGGCACGGCGTGCTGCTATGCCGTGTGTAGGCGCCGACCGGCCACACAGTGTATGCACTGTGCAAAGCATTGTCGTGATTTACTGTCTATGCCTGTCCCGCCGGCCGGATTAACCACCGCTGTATCAGCCGCACCGCGCCGCGTGCTGTAAGCCGCACTGCACACAGTCTGCACCGGCATTGTTTTCATGCGCCGGCTCCACTAGGCTTTCTTTTACCTCCTTCCATTTGTCGTGGCTTGGTAATTTAACGTATAATTATGGTGTCGGACTCACGACCAAGAGGTTGTGGGTTCGATTCCCGGTCGAGTCTCTGCCGAGTGATTAATAGGGCCTACTTGGATGGGTAAACTGTCTGTGGACTTGTATATCATCGCGGTATGTAACCAAGACCATAGTCAAGTCACCCTTCATCCCTCCGGGGTATCGGGTAGATCAGGTAGTGACAGGTACCGGCCTGCTTGGCGGAGCGCGTTCGCTCGTGTGTTGTGTCTCATCTAAGGTAAATGATTTTCATGTAATTTGAAAAGGCGTATGTCACTTCTTATTAGTGATTGACAGTAACCTTGGCCGTCTTTCACCATTTTTGAGATATAGCCGCTTATATGTTGTTTTCCATTGAAAATTGCGGCCAAACCGCTGTAGATGGAGACGTGGTTACTATTGACAGTCTATAGGAAGTCACTGGCGCCTTGCTCGATGGTACAATCGCCGACCCCCTACGACTTACCCTTTAGCCATCATACATCTGTTACAGACGGACGACGACAATCGTACCATAAGCCCTTCCATTACATAAGTACGGTCGGCTAAAAAGACATATATATCGAAAACCAAAATTGGCGTGAACGTTTTTCGGGGCAGCAGTATAACCGGTGTGCATTTTAGATTCAGAAGGTCATAGGTTAAGCTCACGGAAAGATAGAAATTTCGATGATAAAATCGTGGCGCATCTGGCGCAGTCGCGGCTTGTGCGGTTAGTGACTGAGAGCCCGGCAACAGAATGGACGGCCGTACATCACGTCGGCACTCGGAGTCGGCATCTGCATGTTTTTTTGTGCGACACACACCGTGTTCAGCCCCCTGAAATGATCGCAGTATACTTGGCTGACACAGCGGCGCAGGTGCGTGGAGAGTGAGGGAGGGGAAAGTTTCCACGGGCCGTGCGATGTTTGAAGTTCAAAAATATAAAGTACACCAGAATGCGCCATTTTATAAAACAAAATTCGTAAAATTTTTTACCAGAGAATGTTTTCCCGGGCCCCGCGATGGCTCTCGTCGTCTCTGCAGCGGCGACGGACGGGCGGCAACTGTGTCCGTCGGATTTGATCTCGGTTGAACGCCGTCGACTGGAACGCCGTCAGAGCATGCAGCCGCCGTCGCTCTGTCCATCCGGCGCAGTTTGCTCTGATGTGGGGATCGACAGGTTTGCCGCATCGGATGGATCGCGACACGCTTCGATGTGCTATGGCTGGACTAACTCCGAGACGCCGTCTTTAGTTCGTGACACGCTGGTTCATATTTAAAAAAATTATAACACCGCTACGAAATAATTTTCAACGAAATTCGGCGTTTTTCTTCTTCAGGTGTACGAAATTTTATTCGGATTCGTTCAGATTTGACATTTTTGTTGTACATTAGCTAGGGGTTACTTTTTTCCGTTCGGACACAGTGTAGCTATTATTTGCGCATATAAACGGGCTGCAATTAGAAAACAAACGGGGCTATGTCGTTTTGGCGCACCGGGGGCGGTTCGTTCTTTTTGCTCACACCCCGGCCTGACTGTACTCTGATCGTATAATGTTCTCAGACCGACCCTTGGTGACACGGTTGCTATGGCGACGGCCATTGACAGAGAACGTCTGTCTCTGCAGCCGCGTGTAAATCTAGTTTCTATCTGATCTGGTACCGCAGCCCGCGGCATCTCTCTTTAGGTAAGTACTGCGACGAAGACACATCGTTGACTGACTGAATTTCTTTTACGCTAGTTTAAAAAGCATTTGCCTCGTGCAGATTTAGAAAATAGGTCAGAAGATAGGCTTAAATGAGAGAAAAAAATTGAAGCAAAAACAAGAAAGTGGGAGAAGAAAAAAATATGAGCTAGGTGTGTCATAAAATTAACGTAGTCTTCTATACGCAATTTATGCGGTTGTTTTTAAACCTCGGATGCATGAGCGTACGTTTGACAGTGGGGCTCGAATACGGATAGTCTTTGGTGGCGACGACTTCTACTGTCGTTCATGAGAACTTCGTGTAAGGTCCTTGGTCTCGTCAGTCGTTCAGATGTCGTGCCTCGCGGCCATCCTGTGAGAAATAAAAAAAACACAAAAGCTTCTCACAGTAAGTTGTAGCCCAGTGAACGGATTCCGCGATGTGTTTACAGCCGCGCTTCTGGATGACGTCACACAGGTCTACATTACGCTGGTGAATGATTGAGATGGTATAGCATACTTGTTACTAGTTAGACGTATTCTAGCTAAAATCTACGTTTGTCTCCGAGGACTAAGTCGCCGAGGAGCGAAGTCCCTAAGCTAATTATTCGTTAATTCAGTTAATTAACTTTTAAAAAATTAAAGTTGATTGACTATCCAAACCACGATGCATCACCGTCACAAACAGACAGACGCTCGGACTGAAGGACGGGCGACATTATGAGGCGGCAATAACGCGGCTTGTTTTATTTTATGCAATTTTATCGGTGCCCACGTGCTCGTCGAGTGCTGCAGTGCAGTGCAGTTCGTGTGTGGTCGTGCTGGGCCCGCCACTGACGGTGGCAGTGCTGCTGGGCCGGCGGCTGCACGCTGTCCGGAGGCTGATTAATCGACCACTGTGGGTCCTGTGCTGTCGATTGCGTGACATTTTCTCTGTCGCATTAAGTGGTTTTTAATGCCCCGGTTGACGATTTATGTACACGGCGGAGGAGTGAGTAGCCGCTGCATGAACAGTCGAGTGACATACCAGTATGAATAGTGGTAGGTTTAGATTCAGTTCAGTTTATACTTTCTTCAAAACGAAATTTCTCAGAGGTCCGTTGCGTAAATCTGGCTAAAAAGATGAGTTTTCAGCCGAGCTCTGAATTGTTTACGACTGATGGTCGTAGAGCGCAGATCCCCAGGCATAAAGCTGTAGATAAAAACCGGGACGTAATGTCATGAGCGTGACGTTGGAGCTGATACAGCACCAAAGACTGCGCTATAATAATTTTCCATCCTTGCCTCATGTACATAGAACATCGCACTTCAGATATATATTAATCGTCATAATACCGTTCAGCCGCCGTACCACGGCCAGGTCGCCCGGCCCAGCCCGGTTCGGCCTGCCTGGCATGACTCGCAGTGCTCCGCCACAGCAGTACAGTAGCTGCAACATTCTGCATGCCTTCCGGGCACACGCCGCACACCGACTGACTCCGTGTCACTCTCCATCTCTTTCTGTCTCTAGTTCTCTGTCTTTCTCTCTGTCTGTATCATTGCCCATCATTCATTGTGCTAGCCGGCATCGCTCTATATCCACACTAGCTGTAGAAGTGCAGCAGTAACCCGACAATGTGTAGCGTCTTAATCGCTCCGGTGTGCTTTTTTGCTGGATACGCGTTGCATGCTGGCGTTGAGAGACACGTAAACGTCCTTAGCGATTGCAGTTAGTGTTAGTCGTATGATGATGTTCAGTATATAGAAACGTTAAAATTAATGTGTTTGTTTGGCGCGTTTGTGTCATTTTAAACAGCAACATTGTAGCATGTGACGAAGCGGTGTTCTTGCGAGAGCATTTACCAGGTTCCAGGAGTTAGTGAGTTTCCCCGCAGTTTCACACGGCTTCCAGCTGATGTAGCAGGCAGGCGGCGCCGTCGCTCGCTGTCCGGTGTCTCATTATAGGATCGCCCCCAATAAAAGTCTCCCCCTGGCCGACAATTTACCGGCAAAAATACGCCCCGCCTAGCGGCCTTCCGGACGGCAGGGATTTTTACTAATAAATTGTCGGCGGGGGAGACTTTTCTGGGGGAAATGAGGAGACTTTTTTATGGGCCAGCGATATTTCAATAGCTACTTGTCCGTTAATTCACCCGCATTCTAATTATTATCGTTAACGCTAACGCTACCTATAACGCTAAATCTGACCCTAACCCTAACCCTTACCTAACCTTAACCCTTACTAGCGGTTAATTCGGGTGCGCGTGAATTAACGGACAAGAACTTTTTAATAAGGGGCCGACAATATAAGTTCCGTGATTATCTCTTCCCGGGCGGATTTTTCGTGGGTAGACATTTTAATGTGACACCGGCTGCCTCCTGCCCGGCCAGGTCAACTCCACCGGTCTCGATGTGACCACCGCTGCCGCCGCGGCCACCGCCGGGGGGCTTAGATTTATTTGTCGCTCAGTAGACGGGCTGGCTTCGCCCTCTGTGCCTACCCCCTCCCTTGCCAGAGTTAGTTAGAGATGCACGCTCACGAGAAATTCAACAGTGATACTTCGTCGACCGAAGAATGCGTCCGGAATTCGTGTGATTGTTTCCTGACTCTGACAGCTGTGCGTCGTGATTTTATCATCAACGTCATCATCGTTCTTTGTAACGTCAGACAAGGCAGCAGTCACATGTGGGATGCAGTAAAATATGCATAAAGGAAAGAACGAACTACGCACCGTATGCATGATGCAAGTTGATTTACATCTTGTAAGAAGCGGGAAAACGTGTAACCTACAAAGTTCTCGCGTAAAATGAGTTGAATGTGCGAGTCACGTGTGTAATATAAGTGCTATGTGAGTTCCAAGTTTATTGGCAGATAAAATTTTATATGAAGCTGACTGAATTTGCGGGTTATAAGCCATGGGCGTTGTTTTTAAGTATTTGTTTGTACTTTTCGTGTCAGGCAATAAATCACAGTTGCTTAAGGGGCAAAACTACTTCAAAGTTAAACCGTTTGGCTGCAGTGCCAAAGATGAAGCATTTAGGTCCAAACGAGTAATGGTTCAAAAATGATGAGTTCTGCGTATGACTTTTTGAAGAGCGTGCAGATTTGTGAGACGTTAGCAGTAGGTCGAAAATGTCGGAAATTTCGGTGATTTTGTACTGCTCTTCTTTTTCTGCGGTTCCTGGAGAAAGAAAGTTTATAGATAAAAGTCATTTCGGTGATACTGACTTTAAAGCTGCGCGACACCAAATTATTTCCGTCTTCTGCATCTTGTTTCATCCGATGCCAAACGTCATCATCATTATGTCTGCTGCTTCTGTTCCGAGAGCTGATTGGCGTTCCATTGCTGTGTCGCTGGTCGCGTTCGGTCTCAGTTTGCAACATGAGATCACGTGTCTTGTGCCAGTTCTTTGCATATTATTATTATGCAGTAAATACACAAAAGTACCGGAAGGCGTGCTATTATCATATAATAACTAGTAATTGCAATCCCGGGATTGAATTTTTAATCCCGGGATGCGGGATTGACAAATTTGTAATCCCGGGATCCCGGAATTCCCTTTCGGGATTAGGCTCACAGATTGGTCGTCATTTTAATATCCTTAATTGACTTATTTCATGCATATGATGTAGACTGTAGTATAGGCCCATACGGAAGGTATATCTGAACTGCCGGGAGTGATAATGACTGTCAGAATACGAATTACAGTGCACAGCAAAGCGTGGAACTCTAGCGCACATAAATAATTTATTCACCAGACGGCTAAAATTCTTATTTTTATCATTTAACACGCGAAAAAGTACGACTTTAACTAATTTCGTAATCCCGTAATCCCGGGATTGGGACGCCACCAATCCCGGGATTCGGGATTGGCGAAAACGGCCGGGATCCCGAAATTCGGGATCCCGGGATTGCAATCGCTAGTAGTAACGATAACGATGATGAAAATGATGATGATGATGATTGCCATTATTGTTATCAGCCAGTGATTCAGACAGCGTATTACACTGCGGTTCAGGTAAAACATTGTTAGTTACAACAGCTTATGATTATTATTTTGTCGAATGGTCTATAGAAAATTAAATAATTTTTACGCGCGAAAGCAGAATGCTTCGCGCGTCTTTGCCATCGTCTACGCGTCTGTCTGTCTGTCTGTCCGTCTGTCACACTCGTGAACTGTATCAAAACGGTGCAAGCTAGGATCACTGTGGGCTGCCCCAAGGTCTCCAGTTTATCGTGACAAAATTTCGTGCCACTGGGTGCAGGGGTTCCCTTCGAACGAGGGCGTCGAAGAGTGGTACCCCCCCTAAAAAGACGTCATTTTGCCGCTATTGGCTCTTATAGTGTAAAAACAGTTGCAGATAGATATAGACATGCTGCTTATCATAATAAATGTACAAAACATCAGTTTATACACTTGTTAACGGCAACATTTCAGGACTTGCACATCGAAAACAGCAAAAATTACAAAAAGTGATATTGCCTGCATCACACTGACTGTGTGTCAGTGTGCTGCTGAATAATATCACCTTTTGTAATTTTTGCTGTTTTCGATGTGCAAGTCCTTAAATGTTGCCGTTAACAAG
>Ga0209367_1005758_pt1 | contig 17155 bp, 8 predicted proteins | sample WorMetLIZISLAND2_FD_187412 | JGI IMG/M metagenome (GOLD analysis project Ga0209367, IMG submission 187412) | Marine gutless worms symbiont microbial communities from Max Planck institute for Marine Microbiology, Germany - Olavius geniculatus... ... | reverse complement strand
GCCGATCATCATGGCATCCTCGGTCCATGGCGAAGAGCCACGAGATGAATGCAGGCGTTGGTCGAAAACGGAGAAAGAACACAAACAAATCTCACGACCTGCTGTTATCCGGGAGTACAGTGAAAAAATGGGTGGAGTTGATTTGTGCGATCGAATGATTGCATGCTGCCGCATGTCGGCTAGAACAAGGAAGTGGACAGTCCGAACCCTGATGCACTTCATTGACTTGGCACTTGCCAATGCATGGTTCCAGTATCGTCAGGATGCGGCAAGTAATGGCACACCGAAGAAAGATATCATGCAGTTTCTCGACTTTCGTGTGTCGGTCGCTCAAGCCTACCTTGCTGCTGTCAATGAGGAAGCTGGAGACAATGATGAGAGTGAGACAGACAGTGCCGCAGCAGGAAGACGCCGACAGCTTGTTAGTGCAGTTCCAGCATCTCAGCAGAGAGCTGTTGGAATGCATCTGCCCTTGATGAGTGACAAACAGTATTCAATGCGCTGCAGAAGCCATGGGTGCATTCACAAGACCAAAGTCAAATGCACCAAGTGCAACGTGTACTTGTGCATGGTTGCTGGGCGTAACTGTTTCTACGATTTTCATACTTCTGACTAACTAAGAGACCAGACTCTGATTGCAGCACTTGAGAACAGTGTTTTTGTTTTCTCTGGGTGACAGTTTTTGGTTAATTTGGAGACAGCATATTTTTGGAGTTCTGAAGTAATCAGTGTACGTGCGTTTGGTTGCTGGATGCAACTGTTTTTTGCTTAATTTTCATTTTTTTCAGAGACTTGGATGAATAGTTCAACTGACATTTGGACAAACTATTTGCTACTGGTACCACTTTGCTGTGTTTTGGAATTATTGCTGTTCTTTCTTGATTAACAGCATAATTCTGATATCATTAAATACTGATTGCTATTGACCTGTTATTGTCATTGAAACCCGTTGTCCATTAAAATGGACACTGTTTTTTGAATAGATAAAGTTGGCTGCCAAAAAAATTACTTCACTTGGTGTTTATTTGATGCAAAATAATGTATCTAATTGAATCTCCAACAGTTTGAGTAGTTATGGAGTCCTCGGGATTCAGGAGGATAGCTGACTGTAAAGTGACTAAAATGCTAAGCATTTTTTACTTTAAACTTTAATATAATGTAGCCTAATGCAAAGCATCAACACCAACAATTTATTTATGCATGGGCATGAAAAGTGGGGGGGCAAGCAATGTTGTTTGCCCCCACTCGAAAAAATGAAGGGGCAATTGCCCCGTTGCCCCGTGGTTCCGCGGTCTATGCATATGGGCTTAGATAATGTTACCTGCCAACCGATACGGATAAAAACGAGCCGCTTTATAACTTCAGTAAGCCTGACCGCGTACTCGACTTACCTACCCTGGAGGTACGGGTAGGTAATTCGACAGCTCAGTTGAAACCTCGGTACTGCACAAATCGAAATAAATGCAAAGAAAGGGTCGAGCTTAAGCGTCGTCTTTCGTGGCGTTTAGTTATTCTTTGCGGCAGATATCATGTGATGAAGTTGCCGCCGCGACTTGGCGTGCCTGCATGTCAACTCTCGTCGGCCGCGACTTTTTGATTTGTGCTCCGTTGAATGCAGTGGAAAAACCAGACCACCAAGCACGCCGGCTTGGCCCGCGGTGGACCCGACCCATTCTGGGTCCGTGGTGGACTCACGGTGGTGTGTCCGACGGACCCGGCGCGGCAACAGAGCGTTCATCACGCCGCCAGTCGACCACCCACATAGCCAGCTATAGGCCTGGCCCGGCCCGGGACCGCCCGCCGGATATCGGTCGTTACAATAGATTTACCGGTGTCAGCTGGGCGCGCGTAATTAATGACGTCATCGTCGTCGTGCGATATGACGTCATCGATCACGTGTCCCGCGCCAGGCCGCCCGCTGGTTGGCTGACTGATACACAGCTGGACGGACTGACGGTCGGTGCCGCACGCCGCCGGACATTAAGGGCGAATTTATTGCGCCAAACGTCGCGACCGATTGCGCCCGGTCCGCCGTTACGAGTGGGTGAAGCGAACGGGACATACGGTGGGTGGGCTACGGGCTGGGGGATGGTGAGGCAGACGAGTTGGGGTATATAATGCAACGCTGCATGGTGCGCACGGTCGTCATCGGCAAATAAATTCCTTGTTTGCGGACGGCGCGCAGCGCGGTCGGCCGTGAAATCGAAAATGTCGAAAATCTACGGCGCTGGAGTAACGGAGGTGGTGATTGTTGTCACGCCGCATCTGTGTACACGTTGTTTGCTGGTGATCTGCTTGATCTTCGATGTATGTCAACATGGTAACTATCTGCTGATTCGGTGTAGTCACGCGCGTTGAAAGTTAGCCATAAACGACGAAAACATTTTATACACGTATACTGCGTATCTTGTTGCTGCATGGCATATGATTCTCGGACTCGGTGATATAATATATACAGTATGAATCAGAGACGGCTCCATAGATAGCTTATATACGAATTACCTCATCTATCGTCATTTGATACTATAAATATTGACACAAAGTAATAGGCTAAAGCGACAAAAATTATAACATATACAGCAGCGGATTTTAGCATCAAATTTAAGCCGGACTAAAAAGCTGAGCACGAGAAGGGCTAGAGGTCTCAGCAATGTACCAATCGGAAACTCCGAAACCCGAAACTAATTTTTCGAAATTTCACCTTCCTCTGCAGTTTTGATCCATGCACTCAGAACTCCAGGCACGGACGGTGCGCACGTCTGTCGCTGAGTTTCCGCGTGCATCGGCGTCACAGCTGCAGCAGCAGCGAAGTGATGAAATCTTGCACGCTACGCTAAGCTTATAGAGCCTGGCGGGTATCAGATATTCTGAATCTAACGATGGTCAGCTATTGAAGACCTACATCCAAAAAACTACATGCTCGGAAATGGGACTAACAGTAATACCTTATTTACACGAGAGAGCATACATGAAACAAACTTAGAGCAGACGTCGTGCCCTCTTAGAACTGGCTTGATAACGGTGTATATTGCAAACACTCACGAACATGTGCTTCAAATTTGTTTCATGTATGCTTCCTCGTGTAAACGGAGTACAACAGAAGCGAACAGACTTGCACTAGACAGGAACTGATAAAGATTTGGTCTTATTTGCTGTACAACAGTTGGGCTGCACGTTTCGATCACGTCTTCGTCGCCTGGCCCGAAGAGAGAAAGAAAGGAAGGACAAAAAAGTTTTTTTTCCGGGCCCCGCGATGTTTGGGGGTCCCACTGTCGCTCAAAAAATATCAAGTAGGGACCTGCACCATAATGCTCAAATAGCAAAATTTTAAAACTTTCTCCCCAGACACCACCTTTCCTCGGCTCCCATTGTTGCTCTCGACATCCCTGTTCGTCGCTAAGACATCGAGTCAAGTAAGTACAGATGATGACTACTTCATCAAGCGACGTACAGCCGAGGCGGACACGGGGGTGCTAGCCGGACACTGGGCTGCCGCTGCCCGACAGCATATGCAGCTACGATGTGCGACAAAACCTCGCATGCGACAAGAATAGAGGAGTCACGCTACGTACAGTGCAGTTGTCAGTCAACTTGGGTTTGGCAGCGCCATCGCACAATGGTGGTGGTTGGCTTGCGATGGCGCTGCCAAACCCGAGTCGACGCCCCAACAGAACTCGTCCGTCAGCCGCGCGGCGGTGCTGCGTCCGTCCGTCTTGATGATCGACCCAATTATTCCGGTTTCGGTTTCAACCGAGACTATGAGCGGTTTCAGTATATCGAATAACCAATCGAAAGTGACCAAACGATGGCAGCGGTCACGAGTAGACATAATAATCATTCCGATCTGTCTGTGCATTTTGTCTGTATTTTAATCAGTTATTCACACAAAAAACCGCGAAAAGAACAGTCGGCAGTTTGTCAGTAGCCTATGCGTTTATACGGTCTTGTACTGCGCATAATATAGGCCCTAATGGCGATTTCTATTGGCATTAATAGGAAGTCGTACACTGACTCTCGATTGCCACCGAATTCAATGACCTTGGATGACCTTCAACGCTAAAATAGGGGTTTTATGGATCTTTTGGCGATTTTAGGCTGCGAGACACATTTCAAAAACGAATTGCGCCAAAACCATTTGAGATAGACATAGAAAAGCTGCGTATGAAATTATCAGCATTGAACGTAGATTTCAACGGTCCAAGACTCGATTTTTACGCGAGAGAGCTACTAGCATAGCCCTATAGCGCGTATTAGCTATGGTAATTCTGTCTTGGTGTCTGTCACAACCCAATACCGATCGGAGCCCAGGTGAGATAGAGACTTCTGGTTTTTACCATATGATAGCTTAAAGTCGCTAGTATTTTATGACAAAATTTCATGCCACTGGGTAAAGCGGGTCCCCACGAACTATAGGGGAAAAAAAGGAGCACCCCCTTAAAAGCGTTATTCTACCGTTATTGGCCTGTCTAACGTGAAAATGGTTGCAGATGCACAGACAAGCTGCTTATCATAACAAGCACTAGCGACGAGCTTCTTAGAAATGTCAACATCGATGACTTTGAATGACCTTCAACCCCCAAATGGGGGGTTTTAGTGAATTTTTCGCGATTTCGGGCTGCGACTTGCACTTCAAGAGTGAATTGCACCAAAATGGCTGGAGATAGACCAATACAACCTGCATACGAAATTTTCACATTGAATGTAGATTTTAGCAATTTAAGTCCGAACCCTCTAGGTTCAAAGAGGCCTGCGCACGCAGATGTCAAATAGGGGTTCCCCTCTTAAAAAGTGGTTATTTATCCGCTGCTGGCTTGACTAACGTGAAAATGGTTGCAGATTGGCACAGACATGCTGCTTAACATAACAAGTTAATTGACCTTGAACGCTAAAAATAAGGGTTTAATTGATTTTTGGCGATTTTGGGCTGCAAAAGAGTGAATTGCGACGAAATGGACGGAGATAGACCAAGATTACCTGCGAACAGGAGCTGCTATAGGCTCTCGCGCGTCTCATGAGCATTAGCTCAGATTTCTTGTCTAGGTTCAAGGAAACCTGCGCACAATGGTATCAAAGAGAGGAACTCCCGTAAAAGTCGTTATTTTACCGTTCTTGGCCAGTCTTTCGTGAAGGCGGTTGCAGATAAGCATATGGGCATGCTGCCCAGCAAGCACTAGTGGTGAGCTTTTCAGTCGTATCAACATCGATGACTGTGAAAGACCTTAAACTTTCGAAATAAAAGCAGCGCACTCCAAGAATAAACTGCGACGAAATGGCTGGAGATAGACTGACAGTTTGCGAACAGGAACTGCTATAGGCTTTCGCGCGTCTCGTGAGCATAAGCTCAAATTTCTTGTAGGTTTCGGTCATCACCAAAAATAAAATTTAAAAAATCCAGTTTCTGTCGACCTTTAGTCCGTCTGGTCAGTGGTCAGCGAGTAGAGACGTTGTTTATGCATCGTAGGTCGTCGTCGACGTCGTCGTCGTGTTCTTGGCTCTATACCTTCAGCGGCGCCGCTGCAGCAGCACAGCATCTCGCCTCGGCGCTCAGCAATCGTCATCGACGCCTTGACGCAAGCGCCGAAACCTGCTGGTCCAGTCCCACGGTCCTGGACTCCATCAGCTTGGTACCAACGGAGTCGTGCGGTTAAAATATGCACATTTCCGACGAAGGAGATTATATGTGCATCATTGTAAGTCATGGAGAACTGTAAGGTTCATGGAAACCATTCCAGAGCTACGAAGCGGCACCTGCCACATAGAATCACACATTCTTATCTGCCGCTAAACAAATAAACATGCCCCTAGCCTACTTAACAGAGCCAGACAGCCGACAGCCCGGTACACGTTTGACCCACACCCGAGGGATAGAAGGCTGAGTCGTTCTGGCGGCCAATTATATACCGAGATGGTTTACCTGCCTGCAGACAGCTTTCAATCCAAATACTAGCCGGGCCTCGCATATAAAGCATCTTCGTTGTTCGAGATCAACGCGTTACCGGATAAACCGAATTTGCACACAACGCAACTCACGTAACGCAAGGAACTTGCGTACTTTTTGACGCAGCTGACGCAAGCGACGCAACGGCCAAAACGCAAGAATAGAAACGGTGTCCATTCTTTAGGCTTGTACAGAGCGACGTAACTGAACTGAACTAAACTGAAACAGTTTAGTTTTTGACGAACTGACCAACGGGCGAGCAGGACGAGCCCATTGGTCACTGGTTGACGCGTACATGCACGTAACGACGTATAAGTCACCGACGCCGTTCGATGGTGCTTATCGTAATGCATTAATGCTTGCCCATTGGTCAGTTCGTCAAAAACTAAACCATGACCACTAGACCACGACACCGCATTTTTTCTCCGCAGTGTTCCAAGGCGTTCTGGCTTAGCGAAAGCACCAGTAGGTAGCAGTCGTCGCGCCTGTATAGCCTATGCAGTGGCGCTTTCCGCGTGCTAGACGTGGCACTGACGATCAATCCGCACGCCACGCCACGTTCTATATACTCAACGACGACGACGACGACGACGTCCAACAACTAAGCCAACCGTACACCTTCATGCAGCAGTGCATGTCGTCAGTCGTTATAGCCTAGCATCAGGAATTTAAAAAAAATATCGTGCTTCTAGTTCCAGTAGTTTATGACAATAGAGTAGGGACAGGAAGAATATTATTTTTAATTTTCGAAATTTTATTTCACGACATTTCGCGTGCAATATTACACAATAACGTGAACATGAAAAAAACAAAGTTACACGCTGAATACGGTACTCGGTAGTAGGCTACTCGTGAGAACTGAAAATACTGCAGAACAACTTACAGATCAGACGGTGTATACCATTTTCGTTTCAGTAAAACTCTGAAAGCAAACAAAAAATCTGCACCAGTATTTTTGAAAAGTTTAATTAAAATTTTAAGGACGAAGGTTTTACAGACGGTTGGATATCTGTGTCAGTCCATACCAGTACGAACTTTCTGGATGGCCCTAGTAAGTAATACCCCGTTTACACGATCGACAAACATCGAGCAAACGTCGAACAAATGTGTTCAAAATGCACGTGCTAATTGCTCGACGTCTGCTCGATGTTTGCTAGCATTCATCCAGCTAGCTCGACGAGCTATGATAATTAGCATGCTAATTAGGAGGGCTGGCGGGTTGTAGTTGGAAGGCCTATATAACACGTGATCAGCTGTGGCCTAAGCGTAGGCCTACATTTGAGCCAGGGGCGGGGTTTCATCAGGCCTGCTTGATGTTTGCTCGATCGTGTAAACGGGGTATAACTCGCAAGTTTACCTACAGCCGAATGGCGTGGCCCGTCTGAGTAATACTGCTTTAAGTAGCTTGATAACAGAGACTAAATATCAAGACGTTACCTGCGCACGGTTACCCATCTCTGGAGTAACCCGGCTTAGCATGGGACAAATCACCGCTACGGTACCTCCAGCCCAACCAAACAGTCATTCAGTCAATCAGTCAAGCCGTCTACCTTGAAGTTTCCATCAGTTAAGTCGACATGTTTATTGAACTGCAGACATTATGAGGGGAAGCTGTACCGTCAGATCGTTAGCGGTCTCACCTCGGATCATTCTCTTTGCGTAAGGCAAATACACTTCCATTCGTGCCACGTACGCCTATATATTGCTGTGATCCTGGGCTCAGCAAACAGTCCTGCAGTCTCGCCGTTCATTGAAATAAAGGGCTGTTAAAATGCGGCAACACGGGGCGTATCAACAGGTCGTCTATTTATGTCAAACCCCGTACTTTTCCAGCGCTGGATTGAACTACAATTTACCACCGTCAGTGCCGGATTAACCAAATAGGCCTACATGTACTAAACAAACCTTGGCACAGGTGGCGCACTTGGTTCTGAGCTCGCCCTGCTCGGGGCCCCATAATTTCGTAGTCCAAATTGTTATACATCATAATGTGAACGGTGTATTGTATTTTTTAAAAAACTGTGCCACTTTTATTTTTTTTTGAATAATTCCGTGAAACGTTGGCCGATTTTAATAATTTTTGACGTGCAACATCGCAAAGAAACTCGACGTAAACGGCTGTAGTTTTGTCCAGCCGACCTTAATACTGTTGTTGCACTACCTTGTGAAATGCAGAAGTCGTAGTTTCACCGCTTACAAGTCTGATGGTGGCTAACTCGCCAAGACGTGTTTCTGCCATGCACACGTAGCTAACCGTCGTGACCGAAAGTCATCGTAATAAATAATACAATAAACTGTAGGCCTACTGGGCTATTCGCTGGCTCTAAACTGTCGTGTCGACAATCTTAATGTGGCGTACAGTGGTTGCTACTCATCGCACCAGTGAACGACAGAGCATCAGTGTACGGACAGTTCGCTCATCAATGTTTTATGCTACGCAATCGGACACGTCGCTGCAAGTTTTCGTCGTCGCCGCCGAATCACGCCAAGCCAGCACGATCGACCAGACCTTCTTGATGCCAACAGATGTTTGTTCAAGGCAATGATTTTGTGATAGAGTGTGATAATATGTACGTTCTCGTTTGATTGCATCACTGCATATATTTTTTTTGTTTTTTTTTTCACAGGGCGTGCAGGTGTCATATATATCATAGGCCTACCTATGGCAAAGGCATCCGTCCGTCCGTCTTGACGTCACACTGCTGTATTGTGTCAAAACGACACAAGTTAAGATCACAGAATCTTTTTATTAGCCCCACGAAGGATTCTAGCTATGTTCAGTAAGCGTTTGACAAGTTATTCAATAAAGGCAATCAAACGGCATTATTTTGACTTAGGCATATCGGTCGATTATCAGGCTGCTAGAGTCTCAACTCGAGGCTTTCCTGTTTCGTCATTCATACTGCGACTTACCGGTACTTACCTTACCAGTCTCACACTTTATCCATACGTGTTCGTAGAAATAACGTTTTGTCTATAGGTCATTATTCAGACCACGTTAAACTCAACTATGACGACGACGACGATGATCGCAATCATTATAACGCAGCGGCGTCGTGGATTTAAAAAGTAGACGAGGCAAAAGGTACAATGACAGAATTCCCACAGACACAGAAGATTAATGGGTGCCCATAATTTCGATTTTGCTCCTAAATTTTCCCATAGCGTATTTTAGCCTTAAATTTTACTTTTTTCGACGACAATTTGCCTACAAAAAGATTTGCTGACAATTTTTCGACAGCCAAATATGTAGGGGGATTGACCTCCCCCAGCCTTTGCAACAACGCCCCTTCACCCCCCTCACGACGCCACTGCTATAGGGGCCTATGACGACAACAGTAAGCTTGACTATGAAGATGAACGCACGAACTCACCTCGCGAGTGACGACAGCATCTCTGCGGTCGCGACTGTTTCCTGCGTGTCGTCATCATCGGCGCTGATGACGTCACGGGCACCTGATGCTGTACCACGTGACACGATGACGTCACCGACAGTCAGTCAACACGACGACAGACGGACGGATGAAACGATTGACTTTAACTGTGACGCAAGCAACGCTGCACTGGCTGCAGTGCATGTAAGCTATGTAGATCTGCAGCGTTTTTGTCGCTTAGATCACGCGCAACTGCATCCACTATAGCGCCTCATGCTGCGCTGGCGCTGCCGTGCCTAGTTTACTGCAGCAGCAACAGGGTGATGGTGTGGGATGTAGCTTCAACCGTGGGGCTCTGATGAAATAGGGGAGAGCGCGCGAAATGGAGAGAACGGCGGTAGGGCGAAGCCGCGAAGGGTAGCATTTTTCAGTGGCGTAGCCAGAAATTTCAATTGGGAGAGGCCTAGTTTCCCTTTCCCTCCCCTTCCCTACTCCTTTCGTTCCTCCCTCCTCTTTCCCCCTCTTTTACCCCGCCCGTCCTTTTCCTTGTCCTTTTCGTTTCCCCTCCTCTTTCTTCACTAAGAAGTAAGACCCCCTGAAATCTAGCTAGGGAGTCTGGGTTAAGCGCTGTTAGCTTCCCCCCAGCCGAAATCGAATTTGGTGCATTTTAGCTTTGGGCGATGACATCTAGTGGCAACAATTTTAATCATTTCCCGAGAACAAACTGACCAAATTAGCAAATTTAGTGCAGTTTAAACGTATGGTTATTGTCTAAAGGATTGGGGGCCTGGGCCCTCTGCCCCCCCTCCTCCTTGTCTACTCGGCTACGCCACTGGCATTTTTAGCCACCACAGAATGCATTCCTCCACACTGTGACGCCATTCTGCTCTGTCTCTCGCCAGTAGTTCGGCTTCTTCCGAGTCTCCAGTCTTCAGATCTCGTTTGACGATGTTCCTCCAGTTATTTACTTAACCGTCCTGATTTTTACGCGCGAAAGCAGCTAGACTGTTTTAGCGCGTCTTAGCCATCGCAATTCTGTCCGTCCGTTTGTCACACAGGTGGATCAGTGAAAAAAAAACGGTGCAAGCTAGGATCACCAAATTTTCACCGTTGGCTGCCTGGAAGACTCTAGTTTCAGGAACCGTAAAGCTTTTCCATATATTCGAAGAGGGTCACCCCGAACAAGAGCGCTAAATGAAAGAGGGGGTAAGAAAAATTTGCGACTTTAGCCAATAAGTCGCTGTACCTCAATAACGGTGCGAGATAGGGCTAGGTTATTAATCACTAATAGGAAGTCGTACACTGGCTCTCGATTGCCACCGAACTCAATGGCTTTGGATGACCTTGAATGCCAAAATAAGGGTTTTTGTGGATTTATAGCGATTTTGGGCTGCGAGACACATTTCAAGAGCGAACTGCGAATTGCGCCGAAATCAACTGAGATAAACATGGAGAAGCTGCGTATGAAATTTTCAACATTGAACGTAGTCTCGATGTTCTAGGTTCAATGAAACCTGCACACGAGGACATTAAAAGCGGTACCCCCTAAAAGTCGTTATTTTACCGTTACCGTTGTTGCTGATTGGCATGGGCATGCTACCTATCACAACAAGCACTATGGTGACGAGCTTTTCAGTCGTATCAACATCGATGTCTTTGAAAGACCCTGAGCTTCCAAAATAAGGGGTTTTTATTAATTTTTGCAGTGCTGCAGTGCACACTCCCAAGAATGAACTGCGACGAAATGGCTGTAGATGGACTGACAGTGTGCGAACAGGAAGTGCTAGGCCTATAGGCTTTCGCGCGTCTCGTGAGCATTAGCACAAATTTCTTGGTTCTTTTAGTTTTGATTGGTTGGCTTGATGTACATAGGCTATATTTTTTTCAAAAAACATTAAATTAGTAAGTAAAGAATACCAAAAAATTTCCAAGACATACATGGGCGCTGTAGTCCACTGGCAATAAGAACGGCAACGCTAAGATGGCAAGGAGCTACATTTGCATAACGTCAGTGAGCCGTGCAGCATCTCTTGTGACGTCATAGGGCTGCATGCTCTTCTCCCCGGTCGTCAGTGATACAAGCCAATGCGCCTACTGGCTATGGGCAATCCTGGTTCGCTAATACAGTCATAGTGATACGTAATGACTGACGTGTTATCTGCCGATAAATGGCACCGGCGCATGCGTAATGATGTAAGACAACCAACCTGCATTGCTCCCCCCACCGCAGACACAAACTATGCAGCGTTCAATGACCTAATAAAAAAAGAAAGCTACTAGGTTTTTCTCATAGGCCTATGCATCAATCAAATATTGATTTTTTTTCGAAATTCTTTTACCGACATAGTACATTTTCAATCGCTACATTACAATCGCCCTCACGCCTGATTTTAAAGCAAGTATTATAACAAACTGTCGCGTCTTATCTTTGCAGCATAACAGTGAAAGAAAAAAACACGGTGGTTTAAGATTAGTGACTAAATTTACAGGAAAAAATCTGGTCTCATACTTCTGTGAAATGTTTGTTGTGAACGATTAATAGGAATGGATCATGCAGACCGCAAAACTGGTAGTTGTGTCGAAGAAAATGCACCAGGAACACGCTAGAAATGTATAACAGATCATAAGAAACTACATCTGCACGAAAGTGGAAAAGTTTCAACACATAATTCAAACGGCTTAACTGTTTCGAAAAGAATACTATGCCTATACTGGTAACTGTGTTTGAAAACTCATACCATTTGCCAGTGTTATTTAAAACTCAACACGTCTATGTCGTTTTGGGTGTGTAAAAATTTATTTAACTTGATGCAGGTCTTGTGCTCGTTAAATATATGCAAAATGTTGGGGGCATATTTTCGCTAAGGCAAATTTCTACAATTCACACCAATTTAGGTTTTCTATGCCCTTTTGTTTTTTTTTCCAGTCAGAAACACGTTCTGGCAAAGATGAAGGAACAGGCAAAACCCGTAATATGGCCTATTAGAACGGCTGCATAAAAAGTATACAAATATCAATTATCAAAATGTGGCAACAAATAGTAGCTTTACACTTGATATTTATTATAGATGAACTACTCAAAATGCAATACAAATAAAAAAAATTTCAACCCTGCAATATCCAGCAATATCCACACAATTACAACTGCTTTTCAACAGATGTGACAACAGGCAAGGTCAGCTTTCACTGAGACTTTAGTCTAAACCGAAGTACCAGGTATGGTTTGAAAACAAAGTCAAGACCAAATTTTTCACGTAAGCAAATGTTGTGGGACTAGAAATTTGCCCTCAGCCAATGAGTACAGTACAAAAATAAATTACTGGGGGCTACTGAAAATAATCTTCGACTAATGGCAAGTGTCAAAATAACTACAACTGACGCATATGTAACGCCATTTACAGAACACACATGCCCTAAACGTCAGAAGTATAAAAACAAACATTATGAATAACTCCGTATATTGCTATCCACATTCAGTAATAGAGGTCCAATAAAGTGATATCTCTCTCTGCATAGCATATTGGTTTACGTAACTAAAGCTGAAAAAGGCACAATGCATACTAGATTCTCAATGTGTGAACAGAAATATCTCGGCAACTGTTCTAACAGTTCAGAGTTCGTGTAGCAGTTTGTCTCCAGTGAAATGTGGAAGTGCTGGCATCAATAATGGCAACTGATAACTAGGGCCCACGGTTTTCCGCGGCAAATTTTGCCAAATTCCACGGGCTAGTTTGCAAAATTCCTCGGCTCACCGCGGCAAAATTGTTCTTTTTCTGCGGCTTACCGCGGCCATCCGTTTGTGAGTAAATTGAGCCCTATCGTGTCAAAAAACTTAAGTTATTGAAGGCTGGCGTTGTGCTCGGTTATGCTAACAACATTCAAAGAAAATTATCAATCGTTTTCTTCTTTTTAAAAATGCAATCTGTGAAGTCAAATTGTGTTCAATTATGATTGTGTGCTGTACTGCGATGGGTATTAGTAGAGCTCACAGTTTTAGGCAGTTCTTGATTTTTTCCATGAAATAATTAGTCTAAAAATAGTTACGTTGTGAAGCTGACGATCATACTGGCAAAATTTCATGAAATTTCGCGGAAATATCAAAATTCCACGAAAAAGGGCGAATTCCGCGGCTCGGCTCAAAATTCCGCGACCCGCGGAAAACTGTGGGCCCTATAGTGATGACCAGTAAAACTGGCAGTAAACACAAGTACATAATTAGCAGTGGCATTGTTGGTTTAAAAAGTTAGAGAGGCAAAAAGTTGCAATTTTCAAACAAAAATAAAAAAAGATTTCACATGGACAGTTAGGTTCATTGCATGGGAAATGCAAATTTCTAACAGTAACAGAGAAGACTAAGGGTGCTCAAATGCTTCATTTTGCCACAAATTCCCCCATCAAAGTGTGCATTTGCAACCCAATTTTTGTATCTGTCAAAAAAATTTCCATCAGGCTTAAATTTTTGAGGTAGCAACTTTTTAGTAGGGGGAGCAGGGACAATTTCCCCTTCCAGCATGATGCCAACAAACTGACTAACAGCAGACCTACAAGTATAACCATTAACCAGTAATGTGTTCTCAAGTGTAGTGCTGTATCATGGTACATGATTACTTCAAAACATGCCACAAAAAGACATATTTCTTGTGCTACACCGATATATCAGTCATTCAGAAAATGGAGCATAATATATTATATCTCAGTAAAGTATCAAATGGACAGCCTAAGCCCAAAATATAGAAAGAGCAACCACAACTTATGATTGATTTTTGTTGTTGTTAAAAATGCTATTTTAAAGGACAGGTGCTACCGCTAACGTAAAGGGAATATGCAATGCCTAAGGTACAAATAAATAAACCTGTCCCGATGTCACTCAACCCTGACTTAATTGATTACTCCAACCTAAAGTCGATTCCCAAGACTTTTGGTCAAGTCCCCCGATTTACAATCATTTTTTCCCAACCTTTCCCCACTACCTGTCGAAATCCCTGCCATTTACCGGTTTTCTCAGCTATTCAAAGTAATCACACGCTGTAGAAATTCCTACAAGGTACTAGCATGCAGTCGATCAGTATCAGTTACTGCACAGAAAAATACTACTGATCCACTGCTATGAAGTCAGCCAATTGGTCTCAAGAACGCTGATACCACCGATAGACTGAGACTTGCCTCTCACTGAGTGCAAGTAAGTAAGACTGGTTGTTGACTGAGGCGGAACAGAGGTCAATGATTGGATCTGCGGAGCTCATCTTCTGCTGCTGTTGACCCGTCCCAGCGTTCCACACGTAAATCTACACATAGTGTACGGTGTTGTAACTTCTCCAAGAATGTAACATTTCAGAATATTTTCCAAAATTTTTCGGAAACTTTCTTAAAAGTTAGTAATCACAAACGATATGACATCCATATGGATATCATACATGTCAGTAGGGCCCACAGTTTTCCGCAGAAAATTCTGCCAAACTCCACGGGCCAGTTTGCAAAATTCTGCGGCTTACTAAGGCAAAATCGTCCAAATTCCATGGTTTTCGTTTGTTAGTAAACTGAGCTCTAGCGTTGTGCAGAATTATGTTAGCAACATGCAGAAAAAATACCAATCGTTTTTTGGTCCACCCGGAAGTGATAGCTTTCGGAGCAGACTTATGTTTTACTGGCATTTATTTTTCTTATTTTTTCATCATTAGATCTCTGACCTTCATTGGCCGATCGCCATGAAATTTTGCACGACGCTCGAAGTGTGTTTGATTAAATAATCCCGGTCCAAAATTTCAGGGGGCCCTCTCCAATAAAATTTCAGGGACCAAAAACATGCATAATTTTACACAATTTCGAACAACTTCTAACTTCAACAGTAAATATCTCTGCAACGGATGAACATAGTCAAAATTGGTCAAGTATTTGATTGACCGCAATTCCTCTCGCGTTCAACATAAAAGATCCTTGAACTTTAGTTTACTAGCTGCAAAGAGCTAAAGGTGGAATCATACCCACCCAAATCTATTTTTGGGAGACCATATTTCGGCCCCTAGGGAATGCTGCACCCCCAAATTTTTACACGTGCTAGAATATGACAAAGTCTTAATAGCACACACTCCACTGGGGTCAGGGGTCCCCCTTACAATTTTTTTTTCAAAGAGGGGTAAGGTTGGCTTAAAATTTACCAAATGCGTACCTGTAACTTTGAAGCGAGAAAGACTAACTCTGTGAAACCATGCCAAGTAACGTGCCACTAAGCGGGTACAACTTTTGGGGGGCACCGCCCCCTTAAAATTTGGGAGAGCAAAAATCGTGCAAAAATAGACATAATTTGTGACAACTTTTGACTCTGATGGCGAAAATCTCTGAAACAGAGTGAAGCATTAAAAATCAGATTAGCAGTTAATCAACGACAGCCCTCCTGCGTAGGACACAAAAAATGTGGTGAACTTTGGTCCACAGTTTTATGCAGTTCAGTTTGATTTTTTTCCCGCATGATACAGATAATGTTTTATTACTAATATTTACATCATCAAGCCAACGATCGTACTAATCACTGTTCATTTCTCAAAGCCTGCAAAATTCCGCAAAATTCTGCAGAAATATTAAAAGTCCATGAACAGGGGCAAATTCCGCATCTCATCTCGAAATTCTGCGGCCCACGGAAAACTGTGGCTCCTACACATCAAACTAAGAAATTCCAATGTATGTTTTATGCGGAATTAGTCTGACATGAGCGAGTATAATTCAGATGGCATGCTATGTCTGACTGTTTACAGTTATCGTTAATACTTGTGTTTTTATTTTCCAAAACTTAAAAATGAAACCTGCATCAGCATAGCTAATTTTAGAAAAAAACACAAACAACAAATGGCTCAACAAAACAATATTACATTATAATTATGACCACTTTAATGCATAATTAACTCAAAACTGGACTGCTCCAAAAACTCAAAATGAAAACCTGTATCAACAAATAACAATGACAGATACTGGACTGCTTGGTGGCAGTGTGACCTGATGGTAGCTGAGCTCAGTTGAGTGATGGGTTGATGTCTAGATGACAGAGACGAATCGGCTGAATAATGATGGATTAATTAATCGAGACTGCTGCAAAAATGCCCAAACTGAAACAAAAGAAAAGCGTCTTAATTAGTATTGTATGAGTGCGAGAGCTTGACAGCCCAACAAATAATTATGAAACTCAATAAAAACTAGAAATTTGGGGCAAAGCCCAACGTGAGTCCGCCCGGCGCCCTAAGTCCGACTCGGGAAAATTAGGGGGGAAGGGGAGTAAAATTTCCCCGGCATCAAAGTCACGTGGCCCGAACTCAAATGCATTGGCATACGCCGAACGCGCATTGTCGACTTAGGGTAGGTCAACATGAGCGCTTATAACTTTGTTCATAGTGGACCAAATTTCACAAAATTTCAACGCCCAAAAGATCGTTCTCGTCAACGCTGTTTAGACTTTGTCGCTATCTTCATTGGTTCCAGAGATATTTGCGCTCAAACTCGAAAGTTGTTGTAAATTGCACCAATTTTTGCATGTTTTTTGCCAATTTTTGACCCCCCTTTGAAAAAAATAGTAAGGGGGGCCCCAGTCCCTGGTGAGGGGTGCACTAGTAAGACTTAGTCATTTTCTAGCGCGTGTAAAAATTTGGGGGCGCAACACCCCTTAGGGGCCGAAATATAATCTTCCGAAATATTCGACTTAGGATAGGTCAACACAATTTACACAATTTTTTTTGTTCAACGCGGAATTAACCGTATTTGATAACGCCGTTTACCGCTTGTCGATACCTCTATCTAGTTTAGAGATATTTGCGGTCAAACTCGAAAGTTGTCGTAAAACGTACTAAATTTTGGACGT
>Ga0209367_1005757_pt1 | contig 17157 bp, 6 predicted proteins | sample WorMetLIZISLAND2_FD_187412 | JGI IMG/M metagenome (GOLD analysis project Ga0209367, IMG submission 187412) | Marine gutless worms symbiont microbial communities from Max Planck institute for Marine Microbiology, Germany - Olavius geniculatus... ... | reverse complement strand
AGTTACAAACAGCTCTAAATACAGGTGGCTGCTATGGCTGTGAAAATGAACAAGCATGCACTCAATAATTGTTAAGAAAAATTCATCCCCAGAAATTAACTTAGCTAACTATAATTAAAGCAAGATGGACTTGTTAACAGAATACTTAACATGATTGATAAATCATCAGTGTTTAGAGTACAATTTCACTTCGAACATGACAACGTTAGTTTAACAATGAGCACTTTATGAGCCTTGACCACACAGCTGATGTAGGCTACTAAGTGTGGCTTGGTGGCATAGCGGTAGCGTGTCAAACTGGTAACCCAAAGGTCCCCAATTTGATTCCAACCTGGTGCTGTGCAGTACCAGGCAACGACCTTGGGCAAGTTGTTCTGTCAGCGAACAGTATAATTTGGTACTGGCCTCACTGGTAGGAAGGTAACGGCAGTATATCGGAGAGGTCTGGCCTACCACCCATGTAACTGAGCTGTGGCTCACTGCCGGCTGAGGGCCTTGAAACAGAGATGAACACCGCCCTACAGACACATAGCTGTGTTCTAGTGCTGTTGACTACGGGAGTTTTACCTTTTACCTACTATATCATAACCACTTCACAAATTTTTCTTCTTTTTGCACAAAAAAAAGAAACCAGTAACAGCTAATTAAATCCTGCAGTTGTCACGATGTTTCCTGAGAACAAGAAAAAAAACATGAACATCATAGACTTTTTCACTGTAAGCACGTTGCGATTTTCCCCCTAAACATGCAGCAGATTGCGTGCAGAACAAAAGATGCATGCTGCAGACAAAACATTGTTCCTCTAAGAGGACAAAGAACATAAGAACAAATACTGCTTGGACCCTTTATGCACCGTGATGGGAAATGTGGTAAACTTTATACTCCCGGTTCAAAATTTCAAAGGACCCTTTATGCATATAACAAACCAAAAATTTGGCGTAAAAAATTCCAAGCTGTTGCTCAGACAAAAAAAGTAAATTTACGGCATACTTTTTGCACTAAATACTGAGTGTCGACTCAGCAAAGGAAGAATATTTATCATACCTGAAAATGTGGGAAGAAGACTATTTCCTTCACATACAGCTTTGCTTGGCATCCTAGTTTCTTGGTAGTTTGAAACTTTTTGTAGCCTTTCTTCACATAGCTGTGATTATCTTCCTGTTAAACACAAACACACTGGAATGAATCAATCAATGATATGCACACACCCTTCTATTCCAAGACATGCACACCACAGGACTCAAAAGCAATACAATAAAAAATGACAACAGTGCAAAATAATAAGATATGTTACTATTATATCTACTAGGCCACCAATGACTAGGGCCGACATCATTCACAAGGTGGCGCCACATACGGAACTATCGTTATGCAATTTTCAGCTAAACCACTGAACTGGAACGGCTATAGGCTTTCGCCCGTCTCGTAGCATTAGCTCAAATTTCTTGTCTGATATAGTTAGTGTATTTAATTAAATGTTATCGAGCCGACGATCGTACTCTGCAGTAGTTAAAAAATGAGCGATGATTACATCGCTCATTTTTTAACTAATGCAAAATTCCACAAAATTACATGGAGCTAAGTCTGCGGAACAGTGTAAATTACACATCTCGACTCAAAATTACACAGCCCATGGAAAACTGTGACCCCTACCAATGACAGCAAGCTAACATGCTTTTTAACTAATAACTGTAAATAGTGATTCATATTTAAATCATTCTCTAAGTAGCACAGCAAAAACATCATAAAATGATCAATAAACCTCACTTTTTATAAAGTTACATGGCCATTCTTGAAAAATGATATGCTGGTTTGCAAACAGTGCACCAGCACCACGTTATGCCTGACTTCAGTAAACGATGAAGCAGACTTTTTAAAAACAGCAAAGGTTAAACCAAGCATTTACCCAAAGTTTCAAAAACTCAACAACACCAATTAAAGCAAAAGTTTCCTTGATGTGAATACTGAATAATGTGTTGCTCCATGCTGCCTAAGACAACATATCAGAGTGCACATATTTTTCAGTGAGGAATTCCTTCACTGATAATGCCCCGGAGTGATACTTCATATGAAACAAAAAAAACTTAATTCTCATGCACGATCAATAAGAATAGAATAAAAATTCATAAATGAAACTGTACTAACTGCCCGTTCACGATCACGTGGTTTCCGTGGTTGGCCTGATGCACATTCTCGCACTTGCCACCCCAACACCATAAATGGCACACCAGTGAATGGCAGTGCATGTCCAGCTGCTGAAGCAGAATGTGCTTCTTCAAACAGAACAGACTTGTGTCTGCATCGTAGGATAACATCTGCAAAACACAACTTATACATTTACTATCTAGTATCTAACTGCCTCAAAGTAAATGTAATTCTGACATTCTAACATGAAAAAACGAAATCTATCAAAATACATTACCATACTTATAATCTATTTCCAGTCCTGATTATAGTTGCTTTATAGATAACAGATACCAAGATTTGTCAACATTCCTATAAAATTGGCCAAATAATAACTATTAACTAGAGCTGTCAAATTAACGCATTAATGCGTTAATGGCATTAATGTTAATGGCATTATTGCGTTAATGAATTAACGCACGTTAAAAAAAATTAATGTGAGTTAACAAAATTAACACATTGTATTTAATGGGGACTTTGGGGGTTTATTGAATTTAAGGGGGAAATTTCCAGCTCAGCCAAATCTATTCTGAGTTAATTTACCAAATTCAGCAAAGCCACAGTTCCAATATTCCGTGTTTGACAATCGAATGAATTCAAGTAACTAAACAGTGGTTGCCGTTTCATGACCACTGTGAACAAATAATTATTTTGACGACAGGCTAATAGATTTCTATGCTAGCTATGACGCCAGTTATTGTTGATTATACGCTTAGAATGTGTTTCTAACTTTCTATAGTCTACAGGCATGCACCCCAAACGTCGCGGGGGCCAGGGTAACTTACCCCCTACTCTTCTTCTCGATGCGCGTGGGTGCATTAATAACGTGTTAATTAATGCATTAAAAAAATTAATGCTTCGACAGCTCTACTATTAACAACAAAAGCTGACAAATAATTTCAGAAAGTCTATTATTCTTTCACTAAATAAATGCTTACGTAAGTCATATATGCTCACTTTTTGTGTTAAATTTACAATAAGGACCTGGCGTTGAACAAGTTTACAGAACTTTGCATAATGATGACTTACAGACAGTTAGCCTGTGTCCACTACCTCGATACGATACGATAACATACACAGATGTGCACAGACGCTGGTCTGACTTTTACCAAAGCCCAGTACAGTGCTGGGATGGGTAAAATGCATCAAGTGTCACAGACAGATGGTGATAGAAAAAGTCCTCAGAAAAACAACATGAATAGTGTGAGTCGGCTGGCAAAATAACTGAGAAAGACTCTGCAAGAGAGAATGAAAACAAGTATAATTGTGAATAGACAGGGATGACAGAGTACTCTACACTCCACAGGAGTGTCTAGAGATGGAAATGCTTAAATTCAAGTTAAATCTGGTGTGTCCAGGTGTAACTCCATGTAGTAATAATATGTAACAACTCTAACCGAACCATACCCGAGGTGTGTACGGCAACGTAGCAGCTACAAAATTTTGGCTGCGATATACTACGAACTGCACCGGCATTACCGACGATCGCACCCACCGCACCCGCAGGAAATTACCGCACCGGCGCCTACAACGCCCACTAACCCTAACCGTAACCGTAACCCTAAGACAGCGTCCAATCGTCTGCAGCTGCCGCCATGCTCGAAGTGGTCGTTTTAGGCGCCGGTGCGGTGATCTGATGCCGGTGCGATAGGAATTGCTGCCGGTGCGGTGTTTCGCCACACCGTTTTACCCGTAGCAGTTCTAAACAGAACAGACATGGCTGTGCTGCGTCTGTTGGTGCGTCTGTGTTTACGTCTAACACAGTAGCGGACTGATAATAGATTTTTCGGTTTATCCCAAGCTTAAAAATCACACGAAACAATCAATCATTAGACACCAGACGCATTTTATCGTCACACGTGCACTGCACGCCGTATACCGAACGTACCACCACTTACCATCATCTCCGAAACCCTTCGTAATCGTGCGAACAGCAAAAACAGCACCGTTATTGAACTGTTCGCTACGCACGAACTCATTTACCTCACCTAATGAAGTAAAAATCGCACTTCCAACGCCGCCATATTTGAAAATGGCGTTTACAAAGTGATTTAATGAGATGCACGGACTGGCTACAGAGGCGTGGCAACGACAGTAGGCGGGTCACAGGAAAATAAATGTGATATCTATGCAAACCTAATTGCGGCTTGGTGAAAAAGGCCTTACGTTTTTCTTTACAGTCTAGTCGTTGAAAAAAATAATCGTGGTGTATCTATAAGTAATTCCAGCTAAGCGTTTACTAAGTGTTTTGCAAAGGTGACTAAGGTGACAAAGGTGAATGACTCAGCTGAATGATGTTCTGGAAATGATCCCGTTTGAACCCGTGGGGAAAAAAAGTTATCAGCATTGTCGCTTCTGGGGTGGGCGATAATATGGGGATTTTTAGCGATTGTTGCACCAAACTGTCCTTACTGTAACTTTCTGGGCATAGAAATTGCTGTAACATATATACCACTGATGGCCAGAATACTTTCCACGGCATGTGGATTATTGCAGTTTCAGCACCATGCCTGCCTTGATGAATAAGACACTGAAAGGCCATTAGGCCTATGCAGAAGTTTTAGTTCTTCGCTGTCCACGCAGGAAAGTTGCTGACCTTGTGCACACTCGTGGAATATCAGTTTTACACTACGACATACCACAGAAATCTGGTTTGTGTTCTATGCAACTGAATGACTGGTCTACAAAACTCTACATTGAAGCAGCTCTGTTGTTCTTTGGCACCACTTACTGCTCATGACTTCTTGTGGCTTCGCATGTTGGCTGTTTTTTTACTGCCGAGTCTTTGCTACCTTGGTTAGGCTTAATTCTCGGCTTTTGGCATCAATTTTTGGTCCTTGGGGGATAGTTCGCCTCTTGTGACTGCGTCCACATAAGAGTAAGTAACAATAAACAATAAATAGCGCCAGAGGTGTCTACACCATGCAAATGCTCCAAGAAAAAATAGAGGGGAGGTTTTTGGGGGGAAGTTAAAGGGGAAGTTGAATATTATTATTCTTCTGCATTTCTGATATATTTACGATATCTTGCAAGCAGAAGTGTTCTGTGATGCTCAGAATGCACCAAGTTCGTTGTTCATCGGGGCTCTGCCTTGGACCGTGCTGGGAGAGGTCATCACGCTCCCCCAGACCTCTATACAGCTAGGGAGGGGCTACCCTCTCCCAATTCCCCACCCTGTTGATGCCCGTGGCGCCTCACCTTTAGTTACAAGAAATTTCAGCTAATGCTCACGAGACTCGCGAAAGCCTATAGCAGTTCTTGTTCGCAAACTGTCAGTCTGTCTCCAGTCTTTTCATCACAGTTCATTCTTAGATTTTGTGCTGCAGCAGAAGATCGCAAAAATTAATAATAAGTGGCATGTCTGTACCTATTTGCAATCGTTTTCACGCTATACGAGATAATTGCGGTAAAATAACCACTTTTAGGAAGGGTAGCCATCTTTGACGCCCGCTTGCGCTGGCCTCCTTGAACCTAGGGGGTCGGGACTTGAACTGCTAAAATCTACGTTGAATGCTGAAAATTTCAAACGCAGGTTGTCTCCGTCTATCTCCAGCCATTTCATCGCAATTCAGCGTTGAAATGTGCGCTGCATCCAAAAATTGCGAAAAATGCACTAAAAATCTCTTTTTGAGGGGTTCAAGGTCATCGATGTTGATAGATCCAAAAAGCCTGTCACTGGTGCTTGTTATGATAAGCAGCATGTATGTACCTATCTGCAATCGTTTTCACATTATTTGAGCCAATAACGGCAAAATGACGTCTTTTTAAGGGGGTACATCTCTTTAACGCCCTCGTTCGAGGGGAACTCCTGCACCCAGTGGCATAAAATTTTGTCACGATAAACTAGAGATCTTGGGGCAGCCCACAGTGAAGATTTCATGATCCTAGCTTGCACCGTTTTTATACAGATCACGAGTGTGACAGACGGACAGACAGACGGACGGACGGACGCCCAGACGATGGCTAAGACGCGCAAAGCATTCTGTTTTCACGCGTAAAAAGGGAATTTGCTCCAAGGACTTAAAGGGATAGACACTCCTGAGTAATGCTCTTTATCGCATGCAAGTCAATCTCCATGGCAGTCCTTGCATTCCTGGTGTATTTCTGTACTGTTTTAGTCCTAGAAAAAAAAGGAAATTTAGAACCAAGTGTGCACAAAAATACGTCATTTTGAGCCCAAAATCCCCAAAAAAATTTCCGTGGAGGGGCACTGCCCCCTCCCCAGACTCCTGCCCCTGTGGGGTACCGACGTTGTAACACATGATCAGCTCTGTGTAGTTCGGAAAGTGGATCGCCAGATACTTATGGCGGAATGAATAACTAATTCTAACCCTAACTCATTATACTGTTGACATACTGTCAACTGTGTTTGGTGGGGCATTAAACTTTACTCACTTACATAAGGTCAATATTTAGACAATTATTACTGATCATAATGCAACATAAAATATCATTACTGACATTGTTATGTCGAAAAAAGTACAGCAGGTGATATGTAATGTATTGTCATGAGAATTCCAATGAAATGAAAGGTCTGATTTAAATCAACATCGGATGTCATGAAAATAGTCAGATTTCTTTGTTTCTTTAGACAGCCAGATTTTTGCCAACTTTGAACTCTGACCAATACACTGCTTGCTGTCTTGTATCATTGTATGCCGCTTACTTGTACTGTACGAATGACTAAAATGGGAACAGGGAAAATGGCGGCTGATCGTCTAGACCCGCACCAACTGCTGTTGCAGTTGGTGCAAACTATGCAGTCAACAAGTGGAAACACAAATGCATCCACGGCATCCACATCAGGTGCAGTTGCAAGAGAACACCGACTGCTATTTCGGGGAAGGAGCCGCAGACGTGAACGTGATGATAGTCGCAGCAATGACGATGGTGAAGTTGTTTTTTTGTTGGGTTTTACGTTGTTTGTCTGTGCTGCATGTGTCACTGTTGCCTCATTTTTACGCACGAGAGCTAGCGCATATTAGCCATGGTAATTCTGTTTGTCTGTCCGTCTCTCTGTTCAACGTCTTGGTGTCACGACCCGGTATTGTTTCATGACTAGGTGGGATAAAGACTTTTGGATTTTCACCTCATGATAGCCTAGAGTCTCTAGTATTTTGTGACAAAATTTTATGCCGCTGGGTGAAGGGGGTCCCCCAAACGAAAGGAAGAAAGAGGGGCAAACGCTAGGGGCAAACGCTAGTCTGATTTGTAGACAAGCATAAGCGTAACTCTACAGCGTTCGCAAGAGGGTGCCACGCAACTAACTCGTTATGCGATGGAGATGGAGATTGGTATTTGTATATTAACTTAGCATGAACACCCTAATTTTTACCAGTCGTTCCTTTTGCTATGCATCACCTCATCTCTGGAATCAACTCCTTCACTCACTTCATCAGCCGCGTTTTGATCTGCCTCTTCCTGACTCACCAAACTTCCATGATCATCTCACATCATCACTGTCACTATCACCACTCTTGTCATCCATCACCCCGTCATTCTTTCATTCCAATCTGAAGACTTACTGTATCTTTTTCTCAAATCGAATCCTCCATAGTCATTTTAGTTGTCATTATTATTTTGTTATTTCTTACCTTTTCAGTTTTTTCTTTCTTATTTCAGTTTTCTTTATTTCAGTCATTTTTCAAAAATAAGTTTCACATTTAACAATATTTCTATTCTCAGTATCTCTCATTTCATTTCTTTAAAAACATTTCAGTTCTTTTCAGCTTATGTGCTAGATTAAACTGACAGTTTGTCAGTCAGTTTTCAAGTGCAAATTCTATATTGTATTGTATTGTACCCACAAATTTAAACCTTCCTATAACATGTAAATTCCATTCTATAAATTCTAACACCTATTCATAAAAATACTCAGTCCTTTCCTCTTTCAGTAGCTATCAACATCGTAGTAATCGGTGTGGTGGTTATTAAGACAGCCAAAAAGGAACCTAACCTTTTCTTATCCCCTTTTTACGCGCGAAAGCAGCTACTGCTTTCAGTGCATCCTTGCCATCGTAATTCTGTCTGTCTGTCCATCTGTCCGTCACACGGGTGGATCAGTCAAAAACGTTGCAAGCTTGAATTACCAAATTTCCACTGTCGGCTGCCCGGAAGACTCTAGTTTTAGGAACTGTGAAGGTTTTCCATAACTTAGAAAGGGGTCACCCCGAATGAGGGCGCTAAATGAGTGGGGGTGGGCAAAATTTGCGATTTTTGGCCAGTAAGTCGCTGTATCTTAGTAACGGTGCCATATAGTCCCTAAGTTACTAATAATCACTAATAGGAAGTCGTACACTGGCTTTTGATTGGCGCCAAATTCAATGACCTTGAATGACCTTGAACGCCAAAATAGGGGGTGTTATGAATTTTTTGGGCAATTTTGGGATGCAACACAAGTCTATATCATTCACAAGGTGGTGCCACGGAACTGTCGTTATCCGGATTTGGTATTTGTATATTAACTCAGTGCAAACACCCCAATTTTCAGCTACACTACTAAACCGGAACTGCTATAGGCTTTCGCGCGTCTCGTGAACATTAGATCAAATTTCTTGTTAGCTATTCGATATTCAATGAACAGTTAAAAGCATTTCTTTTGAATGCGAATAATATAATTCATTCTATTTAACTTGATTGAACTTTGTTGAATTTTCGATAGGGGATATTTACTGAAGAGAACACTGAACAATGTGGATGTTTCATTTTCTTGATTGAATTTGGTTGGTTTGTTGATTTTTACTTTAGATACTGTTTTTTACTAGGGATGTGACGAAGCAGAAAAATATACGTACGCATTCGTCAGATGCAAATATTAACTTAGTATTTGTCGAGTAATGAATGTGAATGCGAATACTCATTTAGCCTCAAGAAAACGTCACTATATCAGTATTTGAATCAAGTGAAACATCCAAAGTAGTGCAGTGTTTAGTCTATGTTTTTAAACATGTGCAGGTATGCCATGCCAAAAACGCAGAACTTGGACTCACACGTTTTGTGCTTTGGCCGGAATGCACTGTTCCATAGTTCCAAGTCAGCCAGAACTTATAGCACTGCAGCAGTGTGGCCTTGGTCTTAGAGATATCACATTCGACTTTGATGGAGATGCAGTCAATGTACAGGCCACAATTTGCAGGTTCATAATACTTGATTGTAAACTTTTTTTGTATCTCATCTTCACTATCCAGGTTGAGAGCTACACCCACTTCTGTACTTTTATCGATCACTAATTAGTAGAGCTCTCGAAGCATTGATTTTTTAAATGCGTAAATGTATTGTGTTAATTCTTTAACACGTGTGTTAACACGTTAATGATGCATCATATGTTGCTGATACTGTAAGTAGAGTACATTGAACTGGTGACTTGAATGACAACTGACAAACTTGTGCCTGTATTACAGGACTGTGACAGTATTGATGAAACGGCAACAAAACAATTTTTAATCAGTTGAATATTATTTGATTGTGAAATAACTGTAGTGGAATATTTTAACACCTGATTCACTAAATTACATATATTTACATGTGTGCATTAATTTTTTAACACGTGCGTTAATTTTTAAATGCTCTTTAATTCTTTAATGCATTAATTCTACCGCTCCACTAATTGGGTTTAAACTATATTATGGCTGTATGGTCTGTGGTTCTACATCATTCTCTTAATTATGGATGTAGGACCCACTCCATAATTAGGCTCTACTCTTAAGTCTCAGTGCCTTTTGTAACTTTCTGTCCTTTTATGTAGTGGCTGATGAACCTGTTGAGTGTTGTCTACATGCATATCAGAATACTTGTATGGAGCAGAATACTTGTTGATGTGCCATTAGGAAACTACTCACTCAGTGGCTGTTTATTTTCAGTGCATTTCCACGTCTTGAAGATGCAGGCGGTTTTGAGCTGCTGGTGTTGAAGTCAGGTTCACGTAAAATTCTGATTTCTACGTTCGTTGGCCCTGTGCCAGTGTCACGACTGACTGAAGCACATTACCAGTGGCCGTATTTACATACGCCTACTACGGAAGAATCTCGATGTAACACCAATAGAAGGTAAGGGTACCATTTGCTATTCATTTTCTCATGAAAACCATGATATTACCATTTTCAGCATTAGCTTTTTGTTGAGGTCACATTCTAAATGTTTGTGAACCTAAAAGTGTACAAATTGCCAACTGTGCTGCACAATCGCATTCTGGTGTGATATGACATTGGCATTGGTTTATTATGTGACTCTTTTTGCAAGTAGATATCAAGCTGTGTACTAGAGACATTTCACTGCAAAATTTACTGCATCCGAACCCATCTTATTAGTTCACTTTAAGCACAGTGCCGGAGAACGGGTAGCACAGCTTATGTCACCTGTGACTATTGTTGATAAGCTCAAATATAACTTTGTGTTACAACTGAAGCACGTAAATTCCTTTGTGGAAGTGAATGGCTGAGACTTTGTGCACATGATTTGCAACTCAGATGCTTAGCTGACTTTCTTTGTGTCAGTTGCTTTGAAGTTAGGTGAAACTGTAACGTACTGTACGTCTACAGCCAATACACTTTGGTTACAGTTGTTACGCGCGTAAGCAGCTACTGCTTCCAGCGTGTCTTAGCCATCGCAATTCTGTCTGTCTGTCTGTCCGTCCGTCACACGGGTGGATCAGTCAAAAACGGTGCAAGCTAGAATTACCAAATTTTCACTGTCGGCTGCCCGGAAGACTAGTTTCAGGAACCGTAAAGCTTTTCCATAAATTCGAAGGGGATCATTCCAAACGAGGGCGCTAAATGTGAGGGGGGTGGGCAAAATTTGCGATTTTTCAGTAACTGTGCGAGATAGGGCCTAGGTTACTATTAATCACTAATAGGAAGTCGTACACTGGCTTTTGATTGGCGTTGAATGCAATGACTTTGAATGACCTTGAACGCCAAAAAAGGGGGTTTTATGGATTTTTTTTGGCGATTTTGGGATGATTACTAAACATATTATACCTACTGCTTGTTTTAACTCAGTGATGTGTTTCTGTTTATTTGCAGCGTCAGCTTCAGAGCTGCAGCAGGAATGCTTGACGTGCCACGAAGTAATGCCAGTTACACAGATACCAGAGCACTATCGTGTTTACCACAGGTTTGTGAACTGAATGAAGAGTAGTAGTGATATTGCATTATAATAACTTACAATTTGATGGATAACCTGTGTCTTTTATTGGTATTGTTTTTTCCTGGATTTTAGTTTGGCTTCAACAAGTTAATGCTATGAGAAATGGGAGTTATGCAAATCTGTCTGTTAGCGTCTAACTTAACTGGTCATTTGGAACCAGCAACTGGGCCTAAGTTTTCTCTTTGCGGCATTTTTCTGACTGATGCATTCAAAGTGAGAGACAGGGTGGCAACAGATGCAGCACTTCTAAACACAGCAAAAAAATTCATTGTTGAACTGCATGCATTGTTCATACTTGGATGTTTACTGCAGGCAGGTTAACTATTACATATAATCAACCTCAAGGTCAACTCAACCTTCCATCCCTTCGAGGTACGTAAATCGAGTGCCGGCCTATCTGGTTGGAGCTAAGGCAGGCACGTTCACCTGCGTCAGGTGGCAACTAACACTGTGTGATCTTATATAGCAGGTGATGCTCCGTGGTTCTGAAGTGGATTTCTTATTCAGAGCTAGACGCCACCTTTAACTTTACTGTACTTACTCATGGCAATGTGCTTTTTACGCGCGAAAGCAGCTACTGCTTTCAGCGCGTCTTAGCCATCACAATTCTGTCCGTCCGTCTGTCTGTCACACGGGTGGATCAGTCGAAAGCGGTGCAAGCTAGAATCACCAAATCTTCACTGTCGGCTGTGTGGAAGACTCTAGTTCCAGGAACCGTAAAGCTTTTCCATAAATTTGAAGGGGGTCACCCCGAACGATGGCGCTAAATGAGAGGGGGGTGGTCAAAATTTGAGATTTTTGGCCTATAACTTGCTGTATCTCAGTAACGGTGCGAGATAGGACCTAGGTTACTATTAATCACTAATAGGAAGTCGTAGACTGGCTCTCGATTGGCGCCGAATTCAATGACCTTGAACGCCAAGATAGGGGGTTTTGTGGATTTTTTTGGCGATTTCGAACTGCGACACAAGTCTATATTCTATATGGCGCTACGGAACTATCGTTATGCGATCCAAATAGAGAATTTGGTACTTGTATATTAACCTAGCGTGAACACCCGAATTTTCAGTTAAACTACTGAACTGGAACAGCTATAGGCTTTCGCACATCTCGTGAGCATTAGCTCATATTTCTTGTGAGATAAGACGAACCAATATGTGACATTTGCAGACTTACACTATCAATTAGACATATACTGCTTTAATGTCAATATCTGCAAGACATTTTGAGAAATCATTGAGAGACTTTTCTAAACATTGACAATGGTGTCATTATTGCTGTTATTAAAGATACTCATTTTTGCTATCATCTGTAATGTTCATTTTTACGCACGAAAGCAGATACTGCTTTAGCGCATCTTAGCCATCACAGTTCTGTCTGTCCGTCTATCTGTCTGTCACGTGGGTGGATCAGTCAAAAAAGATGCAAGTTAGGATCACCAAATCTTCACCGTCGACTGCCTGGAAGACTCTAGTTTTAGGAACCGTAAACTTTTCCATAAATTTGAAGGAGTTGCCGCGAACGAAAGCGCTAAATAAGAGAAGGGTAGGAAAAATTTGCACTTTTCAGCCAGTAAGTCGCTCTATCTCAGTAATAGTGCAAGATAGGGCCTAGGTTACCATTAATCATTAATAGGAAGTCGTACTCTCGATTGGCGCCGAACTCAATGGCCTCGGATGACCTCGAATGCCATAATAGGGGTTTGTGGTTTTTTTGGTCGATTTTGGGCTGCGAGACACATTTCAAGAGCAAATTGTGCCGTAATCAAATGAGATAGACATAGACAAGCTGCATATGAAATTTTCAGCATTGAACTTAGATTTTGACAGTGCAAGTCTCGATTTTCGAGACTTTGACCACAGTTTTCGAGTGTTCAAGGTAACCTGCGCGTGAGCGCATCAAAAAAAGTTAGCCCCATAAAAGTCGTTATTTTACCGTTGTTAGCCAGTCTTTCATAAAAACGGTTGCAGATCACCATGGGCATGCTATCATCACAACAAGCACTAGTGACGAGCTTTTTAGTCGTATCGACATAAATGATTTTGAAAGACCCTTAACTTCGAAAATAAGGGGTTATATTAATTTTTGCGATCTTCGGCTGCAGCGCACACTCCAAGAATGAACTGCGACAAAATGCTGACATTTTGCGAACAGTAACTGCTATAGGCTTTTGCATGTCTCGTGAGCATTAGCTCAAATTTCTTGTTATTACCTTCTTTTACGAGCTTCATAGCTTTAATTTTGTGACTAATATTTCAAAGAAGAATTGCAGTTTGCACGCAAAGTAATGGTGTCCTTTGCCACATTTCGGTAGTATTACTTGTGTGAAGTGTTCACTAAGTGATTTTCACCATGGGACAGCCATGTTTAGCAGTGTACACTGTTCATCTGCAAAGTATGCTACAAAATGTGTTTTAATGAATACTGTTGCATGTGATGATACTATTTGTTTTTGCAGTGAGAGCACAAATAGTGATGTAAGAAGCTTGGTAAACTATATGTTGGATGCTTTGTTACAGTTATTTCAGTGGCGGATCTACTGGGGTTGTAGCCATCATGTTGCCCCAAAGTCAGGACGTAGTCTTTGCATTTGTGTATCGTAGTAATGTAATTTCTTAACAATCTGCACGAAAATGCTATCTACAGTACATGCTTTTTCCGTAATTGCATTTTAAAAGTATGCAGTCATGCATCAACATTTGGCGTACATATTGCTGATTACTTTGGTCTGTTCAATTCATGCGTAGAGAACTTGTAGCAACAATATGCAGCAGTACATAGGACCACTATTCAGTGTTATCCGATTACATGCTGATGTAGCTTTTTATGTTGCTGGTAAAGGCATACTTCAAAATTACTGCTTTATAATCCACAACAAACAATGACTGCATGTGGAGACACCATCTCAACATTTATCTTTTATAGGGAGGGGTTACCTCTTTCACTTCCATCATCTTTGCCTTTTTGAACTTAATATTTCTGAGCCGCCACTGACATATTTAAGTAGTTAAGTTTGTTATTTGTTGAAAACTTCACATTGTACTGTAATTTCACACCTTTCCAGTTAGGGCTCGAATCATTGACTTTCTGTGGATTGTGATTTCAGTCCACGATGATATTGTGATATCATCACTAGCCACTAGTGCCGATGACTGCACATGACATAGGTATGCGACCACGTAACTTGCACTCTCACAGCACAAAACAACGGGACTGTGCTGACTGTCTGTTTTGTGGGGGCTGGGATGTGCATGTGCACGTTACAAGAGGTAGACGATGATGCCAGCCATGTGAACAGGCGTTTGCATGGTACGCTGGAGACTCGAATTGACATGATGCGGTGAGCAACTAGCAACAGTCAAGGGTACATGGCAGCGGGCACATGCCCTACTGCAGAAGGTCAGCTGACTTTTCCGGCACCGGTGTGGATGGGTAGCACTCCTGTAGCTAGACCTGCACGTCCTTGATGTAGTCGTCAGTATAGTAGCTGCTGTGTCTGCATCGGCCGCTGGCTCCCATGCTTGTTCCATCTATCTAGGGTACTGCGATGAGATGCCGCTGTGACAGTGCGGGATGGAAGACTCACGCTGCACATACAGCTGAGCTCAACTGATGCAACCCTGTGTGGATACACAGTTAACCCTGTTGATCTAGCTGTTACTACACCATGGACGCCGTAAAAACGTGCCACTTTGCTTTTGTCCATATCTTCACCAGATATTAACTGATTTTCAGTGTTCTTTCACTGGTACTTTCTGTGGACAGTTGGCAATAAAGGGACTGAAAAATATTACGCCACACGTTAACTATGTTGCTACACTACCTTGTGGAGTATAAATGCAAGAAAAACCAGCAGTAATAAACTTCAGGCTAAGTTGTGGGGAATTTGATGATATTTAGTCTATGTTATATACTGTTATTATTTCTCCTGAACTCTGATGTCCGATCCTGCTGATGTTCTATCCTGCTTTCTCATCTTCCGTTCTCTTGCCCAGTTCCATCAGTCTGTCATCTGTCGTCCCTTTTGATCTGTTGCTTTGTTGTTATTATTTTATTTTTATCTAAGTCTAATTTGGTCTTACTTTGTTCATTATATTTTTAAATCTAGCTCCGAGATGAACTAGGTCCTATCTGTTTCTCGCTAGTTCATCTCGGAATAGTAACGACTCAATGATGAAGATGATTCAAAAACGTTTAACTGTTTGTTCAATTTCTCACATCACATTTCTTTATGTCAAAATTAGCAAAAACATAATACATAAGTTCAAATCATGTAAATTTAAACAAGCCTCGATTATCTTATCTTATGGTAAGGCTGTGAAGTGGAGCAGGAAGATGATGTGTGTAACTTAAACTCGTATCATAGTGCCAATTTTGTGCTACAATACTGTCATATTGAGAGTCTGCAATGATAACGTAGTTCGCTGTCGTATGATTCGGCTCTATTTCGACATTCCATCATAAAGGCAGCACACTTGACAGTTTTGTAATCTGATTAATATGTAATTTTTTGGTTAGCTTGTTAGCTTTCAGTGATGTTGATTGCATTTACAACGTTGGAGTGTACATTACATTTTTCCTGTTGTTTGTCTACTTATAACATTCCTTGATTGATGTTGATTGGCATCGGTCGTACTAGTTGGCAGTGCTGTTAATATTTTACGTGTGACAGCAGGTACTGCTGTAGCGCGTCTTAGCCATCGCAATTCTGTCTGTCCGTCCGTCTGTCCATCACACGGGTGGATCAATGAAAAATGATGTAAGCTAGGATCACCAAATCTTCACTGTCGGCTGCCTGGAAGACTTTAGTTTCAAGATCCATAAACTTCCATGAATTCGAAAGATGTCACCCCGAGCGAGGGTGCTAAATGACAAGGGATAGGGAAAATTTACGATTTTCAGCCAATGCACATGCATCGCTGTCACGCATTCCCCTTGCGTTAGCTGGGCTTTTCGTGCTGTATACAGTTTTATTTAATTGTTCACAAAACTTACAAAGTGTGATCGAACTGATTACTAGCGCCAGTGCATAAATGCATTACAGTAACGCATGAAACAGTCTTTCTGCTTTAGTTGCATTTGCGAACAGAATTTCTGGGCTGGATAACATTCATAGTTTATGGCCCAGTGTCGTAAGAGGCAACTGATCTGAAATTCTTTAATGTATGGAATTTATCTGTTTCTTTGCACAGTTTTCTCAGATTGTGATCATTAGTCAAGTGCTTTGTTGTCCAAAAATGCGTGTGTAATGTGTTTGGTAAGAAATTAAACGGTATTCGATTTCCACTACGAGCACTTTTGTTCCTTATTAATTTCTTTATTTGTGTGTACCTGTGCTTTTTGTATAGATTTTTTGTCCTGTGAATTTATAGTTGTTTTCATTTCTTGTCATTTTTTGCACCACCATTTACACAAGGAGCCACTTTAGTTTCCTGTAACTTTCTGCTAAAATTTTACATACTTTTTTATTATGTTCATTAATTTGTGTCATGTAATCTATTACTCTTCCTCATTCGGTTATTACTAACACACCTTTGGTGTGCTGATGTGCCATTATAGGACACTGAAATGCAGTTGTTTATTATTGTATGTTTGCGACATAGTAAGTTAGTACATGAAAGGTGCATTTCTGTACAGCATCATCACTGAAGCCTGTAATGCATGAACACCTTGCAACCCATGCCAGCAGCAAATGTTAACTGAACAAGTTACATAACCAATAAGTAACTGCTGGTTGTGCTGTGTTGTGTATAGTGAAATGTTGCGATTTTGCAGAGTGACTTTGATGACAGCACAACTGACGTCACTGTCAATACACAGTCTGCTGAG
>Ga0209367_1005755_pt1 | contig 17158 bp, 13 predicted proteins | sample WorMetLIZISLAND2_FD_187412 | JGI IMG/M metagenome (GOLD analysis project Ga0209367, IMG submission 187412) | Marine gutless worms symbiont microbial communities from Max Planck institute for Marine Microbiology, Germany - Olavius geniculatus... ... | reverse complement strand
GACGTGCTGTGAGACTGAAAATTTTCGACTGATAGTCACTCCCAGCATTTTAATCGACTCGACTCGCCTTAGGCCTGAAATTACCGACGGCGGTTCAGACTGGGATCCCTTGCTTCTTGGTCTGACAAACACCATCTCCACAGATTTGTCAAGATTTACCTCCAGGTTATTATCACGTGTCCAGTTGCTGGTATCAGTGAGCTCAGCAGGACCAGAATTAATGTTCCCGGCTGGGATAATCACGTATGTGTCATCGGCGTACTTCACTATAAAGTTCGCCGGTGAAGATGGCTGCAAGTCGGATGCTGTAATGACGTAGGAGACTGGGCCAATAACAGATCCCTGGATGATGCTTGCTGATATTGCTTTCAACGCAGAGACCTGGCCACCAAATCTGGTACTGTGCGAGTGGTTCTGAAAGAATGACTCCACCCACTTGTAAATATTGTCTGAAATATTCAAGCGGGAATATTTGTCAAGCACAGCAGAATGGCGTACACTGTCGAAGGCCTTAGAAAATACAGGCCTTAGGAAATACACACAGGGAGAACAGTAACTCAAAGAACACGGATGACATTTGACTGGCAAGTGTACGGACAGTAACCAGACAATGTGTGTAATGTGCGCGCTGGTTTTTGGGCCTCATCGTGCCCGGCCTTGAGTATTCGGTCGGTAGGCTTTCTTAGCTAAAATTCTAGGCGCAACCCGACCGACCATGCTGCTGACTTCACACCAGTTTGATTTTCGTTATTCTTTTATAAAATTAATAGTTCTAAACCTGACATTATGAACTGAATTAATATAAGTCTAGCAACTAAACAACTTAACACTGTAGGTCCTATTTCAGGCTCTAGTAATTTCTCGTTTGCTGAAGGCCTATGCTTTTACGTCGTTGGATTGCTGCATGACTGAACTTATTGGTAAAATTGCTGCGTTCTTAAGAAGAGCACACCGTTATGATTTTGCAAATGATAGGTCTATTTTAGCAGTATCTGAGTTTTTTGATAATGTTGTCTAGAATTTTTTCAACAACTTTCAATAGCATGAACGCCGTGCAAATAATCACATTAGGAATATCCCAGAAAAAAACTCTGGACTGGCATTACATCTCCGTGGACATCAGTTCCAGTGCCTCAGCAATATTTATAGGCTCTTAAAGTATTTTTAAAAGTATACGCTGAATTCGGAATTTCAACACCGCTGTTCGATGCTGAAAGTTTAAATGACGTACGTGAGAACCTAATAAAAACAATAGGTTGGCAATTTTATTGCACAAGTGTGACTCTCAAAAGGATATACGTGCGAACAGAAATGCAACAAACACACGGAACACGAGGTGGGCAAAGTCATTGCCATTGTTCTAATAGATTAGTCAGACCTGCTTCAGTTAAACCTATTGTGCTCATCTGGCCGCGGTCAGACATCAAACGCTAGTAGGCCCAGCCTAACGACGTTTTGTCTTGAGCAGCATTAAATCTGTAGTCAGTCGTCGAGTCAACATCAGCATATATCAGAGGTCTGTCGAGTGTAACGCTGATACAGCGTGGCTATGTACAGCCGCATCATCCTGGAATTAGTTCATTGACCAGTTGGCCGGTCAACTGGGCAAAAGTCAAAGAAGCGTAACTCTGAACACGTTGTAGACACACTACTACTTAACCATCAGTGGCGTCGTAGCCGGGGGAAGGGAAAGGGGTAGCTGCTCCCCTTGAATTTTGGACTGTCGGGAAATTGTCGGAAAATTTTGTCGAAAAAATTACGTTTTCGTCTAAAATGCAAAATTTGGGGCTGAAATTTTAATTTCTCTTCATTTTGGGAAGATTTAAGAGCAAAATTGAAATTTTGAGCCCGCATAATCTCTTTTGTCTTAAGATTTGCAACTTCCTGTCCCGTCTGCTTTTTTTAAATCCACGACGCCGCTGCGTTTGACGTCAATGTCAACGTTAGTGTCAGTATAGAATTTATATACGCTGTATCAAATATGTATCAGTATTACGTACGAAACATTTCTATTGCGCAAAGTACACTAATATCTCCCACAAAGTGCAGTTCTTTAACCACCTTTGAAGCGACAGATCACGGACATTGTCCGGCAATGACTTGATGTCGCTAATCTGCCTCTCGCTTTACTCCTGACGCCAAGACCTGCTATTTTGTTTGTCTGTTGGTCAGCCATGATTTTAGAAGACTCATGCCAGGGCTGACGTTATGCGTGTATCCCGCCCGCTCCAGTGATCTAATTACGAGGAGAAACTCGCAGTAGCAAGCTGAACGTCTGCTAACGTCGTTTGCATGATTTTGTCTTCTACATTCCTCACATTAGGGTGCTTATCACTGTTGTGTTTTCACCAATTTGTCCGAATGTGTGTACAATATCTAAAAAAAGCTATTATTAGATTCTGACTTGATTTTATCTCCAGACATTTTTCGTAATCTTTGCTGACATTATTTTCCACAGGGATAAAGTGTGGCTCTAGAAACAATCGATTATTAGTTGGTTGCGATTAGAATCCCGATCACGGTGAGGATCCAGCAACTTAAAAATAGTTTAGTTTACTATCACGATTTTTAAAATCAGCCAAAATGCTGGTACCGGTATGCATTCTACCGAGTGCTTGCTAATTTTATTTGATCGCAATTTGTCTATTTTCTGTTATTACGTAGTAATACTGAGCATAATAGCTATGACTAACAACCAGGGCCTGAACAGTGAGCACTGTCTGAGAAACTCCAACATCGAACAACAGCAACAACAACAACAACAACAACAACAACAACAACAATAGCATAAATCGGAAAAAATCTGCCACTTAAAATCATTTTATTTGCAATCGTATACACATAATGATTAGCCTATACTTGAGCTGCAGCACACGATTACGATACGCTGCTTCAAATAGGCGTATGCATCAGTTCACTTCGATTAGACTTGTGTTGAGTGTAGCTTGAAGCTAAATGTGCAGGAGATCTGATCCTCGCAAAACTACGGGCAAAATATCACAGTATCGCAATCACAGTATTATAGATTATATATGGCTATGGTACATGCATCGTGCGCAACTACGTCAACCGAAACAGTCAAATGATATTAAAATCGTGTGACAAAATTGTCTCGCATCATTTATGTCAAATCACAAATGTTATAATGTCGCTCGCTACACCAGTAATTTGTTTCAAGCATGATGCTATTGTCAATGACCGCTGTATTGCTACAGTAGTTGCCGCTAAAGGTGACAATTTTTTCATATATCGGCCAGTTGTTTTTAAAAATTAACTCACAAAGTTATTAAATCTGCTGACGCAAAGTAAACAATGAACCAATCGGAACACGCAAACGATAAAAATGAATAACAAAAAAACGTCAGTGTAGAGTTTAAACAACACTTCATTAGCTGAAAATTAATAGGTTTAATGCACTGACACACGTTCGCCGAATCGTTGAGTGACAGCAAAGTTGCCTGGCCAGTCATACAGTTGGAACGTCTGCCAGCACTTGGAGCAGTTCTGTGCCGTCGTAGTCGTCAAAAATCAGAGTCGCATCGTTGTTGCTGTACGTTGAAACCTCGTACAGTTCGCAGTCCGCCACGGCCGTACTCCACGAAAACGCGACGCCGGCCTCACAGAGTTCCCGCTTGATCGCTAATGTAGGAACTGGATCTGCCACATCTGCAGCGGCCGCCGCCAGTTTTGGTTTTGTCACTACGACGTCAGCTAACTGGTCGTTGGTCGTTGATAGAGGGAAAGAAGCGGCGTCGATGAGCGGCAGACATGTTGGGTAATAAACCTCAGCGGCGTCGAAGGGTGATAACGGCCGGTTGGCGGCGTCGTCGACGAACGACAGCAGCGTGTCGACTGTCGGCAGCGGATCTTCACCGCTCGACATCAGCGAGTCAAACGAGTCACGGGTCAGCGATGACGTCGTCGAGTCACAGATGACGTTGCTACTGCCCAGCTCCGACGAGCAGACGAGTCCGCCGGTCTGCAGCCCGCAGTTAACGACGTTCGTCACTACGTCGGATGTTGACGCTGACGGCGTCGTGGCTGGAACGCTCGAGGCACAGTTGACGAGAGGATGGTCGGTGAGTGGTGCGAGGCATGGACCGCTGGCTAACTGAGGTAAAACGGCAGAGACGGAAGTGAAGCGTGGTGAGCAGTGAAGTTGACTGACAACGAGGTCGATGTCATGGCCGGCGTCACATGGCACTCCGCTCAGGTACTGATCCAACTCATCACTCTGCACGTCACCCACGTCTTCACCTGCCATCGCGAGCTCTTTCACGTCAGCCTCGAACAAACCATGCGACTCAGCCGCCGCACCTGACGAAATCTGATCGATGGCCAGCTCGCCGTCGCTATCGTAGGTTAATGACGTTGTGGTCGGCTGAGCTAGCTGGAAAGTTGGCGGAGACACGCCATTGTCCGTTGGAGGGGTGACGACCAAAGGTCGGACTAGAGGGCAACTGGCGCAGACGAGGTCCCGAAGCGTCGGCGTGGAGGCGGCAATGGCGGCAGCAGCGTCGGCGGTCTGCTGTAACTGTGCCGCCAGTTCATTGACGGCCGTCGCATCGTCCGCGTGCCGCAACACGTTCGACCACGACGACGAAAACTCGAACACGTTGACGCCGCCGATACCCTGATTCAGCGGAGAGTTCTCCGGGGTCGGAAGACCCGCAAACACTGGCACCCCGCTTTCGTCAGTAAATTTGGTCGTGCCGTCGGTGCTTGTCAGCTGCAGTGGTGAACAGCTCGGTGTGGCGTCCGGTGTGTCGGACAGCTGACAGGTGTCCGCGCGCTGCTGCAGCTGCTCCGCCAGCTGTAGAACAATCTGAGTTTCCGGCGACATCTTCCGCGATGGTCTGCTGCCGGCGCGTTTCGGGTGTGTGCGTTTGCGGGGCCTGTACTTGTAGTCCGGGTGGTCGGTCATGTGCTTGATGCGTAGACGCTCGGCTTCTTCGACGAATGGACGTCGATCATCTGCCGTCAAGCGCCGCCAGCTCGTTCCTGCAAAGACGCGTATACACGTATATATAACAGACCACGTGTTCCTGCTATTTTGATTGATAACGTCAGCTAACGACCACATTCTGTCGGTTTTAATTACCGGCAAACAGTGTCTAAATCCCTGTAAAGTAGTAGTTGTAAGCTTATAACCTGTTGAGAAAGGAAATAGAGTCAATAAAATCAGCGGCGTCGTGGGTCAAAAAGTAGAAAGTTGCAATTTTTCGACGGAAGCTGCATAGTTCCGACAAAAAAATTCTGGCTGCTTAAAGTTTAATTTGGCGCCTATTTTTTTCAAAATGGAGATTTTCAGCTCCAAATTTTGCATTTTTTTTGTTTTTATGTGCACGCATATGTATATTGAAGTATTGATTTATGATTTTCGTGTAATTTCGTCGTTGTAACCTCACAAAGTGTCTTCACAGAGCATATGCCAGCATGTGCGAGGCTCGTACTGTAATTATACCCTACTTGTGGCCAAAATTTTCGGGGTTTCCCGTTTCAGCGTGTGTGTAATTTGAGAGCTGCATGCAATAGATTTCGAATAAGTGCAGTGTATCTTTATGCACTTTCCCAAATTTTCTTACTGTGTTACTTATTCGCTTAGTACCAAGCGGCGACACAAACTGACGATAGTCGTTTATCTATCAATCAATCGAAAAATAATCACGTACAAAAATGGCCAGTAGTTTACAATACACGCCTGAAATCTAAGATAAAATCTGAATATATATCCGAAATGTTTTACCGAGTAGTTTGCTGAGGTCGGCATTGTGAACCTCCGGGTGGAGTTCTGACAGTCGTTTGCGTTCAGCCTGCGCCCAGACCATGAAAGCGTTCATCGGACGTCGGATGTGTGTGGTGACAGGTTGTCGCAGGTTGTTGTCAGCAGTGGCGGCGGCAGAGCGGCGTGTGACGCGGACCACCAGCAGCTCGTCGTCCTGGTGGGAGGTCCTCGTCATCGGCTCAGCAGCGGCAGTGACGCATGTCCAGTTCAGAGTGTTCCGCCGCGAGCCGTCACTGCTGCTGCTAGGTTGAACAACATGCTGCGCTATGAAGCGTTGTAGAACGTCGTCGTTGGACCACACAGATGGCGACTGCACGTGCGGCTCGGTCTTCACGACCGGCGGCAACGTCAACGTCTTAGACCCACCGCAGACATCCATGCCTCGTACTCGCTGTCTGTGCTCTACCCAGTCCAGTCATTCAGAGACAAAGAGCTGATCAGTTCAGCGTCCTTGTATATAGTCAATGAAACCCAACTGACTGACTGTTAACATGCCATCACGACGCTCTTCACCCCAAGCCTGCCTGCACGCCGATCAACCGTGTTATCTCTTCAACCATGCACACACAGTCAGCTGACTAAACTACGAACCCTTGATTACTCACCTACCGAGCCGGCTAAACTCCGACATACGCCAAACCGCTAGTTTCTCTACTTCAGACTGAAGTACAAATCGGCGGTGTGGCTTTATGTAGTTTATTTTACTTCATGTTTGTTTTTGCGCGCGAAAGCAGCTACTGCTTTTAGCGCGTTTTAGCCATCGCAATTGTGTCCGTCCGTCTGTCTGTCTGTCACACGACTGGATCGGTCAAAAACGGTGCAAGCTAAAATCACCAAATTTTCACCATCGGATGCCCAAAAAACTCTAGTTTCAGGAACCGTAAAGCTTTTCCATAAATTCGAAGGCGGTCACCCCGAACGAGGGCGCTAAATGAAAAGGGGGTGGGCAAAATTAGCGATTTTTGGCCAATAAGTCGCTGTATTTCAGTAATGACCTTGAATAATCTTGCACGCCAAAATAGGAAGTTTTATGGATTTTTGGGGCGATTTTGGGCTGCGACACAAATCTATATCATTCACAAGGTGGCGCCACGCTACTATCGTTATGCGATCCAGATGGAGAATTTGGTATTTGTATATTAACTTAGCGTGAACACCCCAATTTTCAGCTAAACTACGTAATAGCCGCCTTTTGTTCGAGATCTCTTCCGCATTGCTTCAGTCAGGCAAACGATTAATAAATTTTTGATTTTTTGTTTGATGTTTATCATGATTCTTTAAAAATATTTTGCACACATAACGATATTCCTTATTAATAATTTATAAACAAATATCTTAATATTATGCTAAGGTATGGCACTAAAGAATGAGAGAAAAAGGAAAGCTTAGCAGTCAAAGCAACTAATTTAAAGCAGCGCTTATTTCAGATGTTATAGTGAAATAACGATAACGATAACTTTATATTAAAAACTATCTTCGTGACGCAGGCTAAGGCATATAAACAGACGAGTTTAGCAACTGGCTCAGCGGTTGGGTATATGTCGGACGTTAGAAGAGTGCGCGAGCGCTATAGAACTCGTCGTTAGGGCAAATGTTCGCTGGCCTAATGGCCTCGCACTAGCAGTGCGATTAAACCTATCACGTGAAATGATCGTGTCCGCGAATTAACTACCCGGCCGCCAGTGGCCGACTGTTTTTCGTGCTTAATTTATTTATCAACGGTAGACGCCTCTGCAGGCACTGAGAGTGACACGAAGCTAAGAGGAGTAAACAGACAAGAGGCCTCGATACTTGATATGTATACTTGTGTGGCAGTGTCAACCAAACAGATATCACATGAGAATATAAATGACGTATGTAGTTTCGATTGGAGATGATAATGTAAATTCTCACTGGCAGTGTTCAGTGATTAAAATTTTGGATACTTAAATATTACAATCAATATCTAAGAGTAGTAAAACACGAATTTAAAAATCTGCGTATAAATAGAATCTGAATAAACTTAGGCCTACTTTACGAGAACATTTGACGTCAGCAATTTTACATTCTCAATTATTATTGAACTGCTCTCTGCTTCAGCTTTTTGGCCACTTGGCTAGAAGTCCATATGAAGAAAACCGCCACGGGGTCCTGGTGCCGCAATGAGCAACCCGCTTTCAGGATGGCGAAGACCGAGACTACGTCCTCGTGATACCTGGTTGAGAACCGTGTCTCGGGACCTCCGGCTCTTCAGCACTGGCGTTCACTCGGCCTGGTTCATATGCAATGAAATGCATTAATTTAGTGTTTCGATCAAAATTATTACGCAAACGAGATATAAAACAAGTAATTTGAACACAGCTCAAGTGATGCGCAACAAGTTGTGTCAGGAATACTTGTACCAAAAATTATCGGCATCTGATAATTGGTTTTCAAGTCACAATCAAAAATTCGGGGATGTTTTTGAGACACAGTGTATGTACGTACGAGAACCAATAACGTAAAATAACTACTTTTTGATGCCCGCGTGCGAGCCTTCCTTCAACCTAGAAGGTCGGGACTTGGACTGCTAAAATCTAAGTTTAATGCTAAAAATTTCATATGCAGGTTGTTTTTGTTTATTTCCAGCCATTTCGGCGCAATTCAATCTTAGAATCTGTATCGCAGCCCGAAATCGCGAAAAATTTACTAAAACCCCCTATTTTTGGGGATTTAAGATCGTTCAAGGTCATCGATTTTGATAGCCCTAAAAAGCTGGTCACCAGCGGAAAATAAGAACTTTTAGGGGGTACTTTACTTTTACGCCCTTGTTTGAATGGAACTTTTTCACCCAGGAGCTCAAAGGTTCATCACAAAAAAACTTCAGAGTCCCATCTCAGAGATGCGGAGCGTCACCTGCCATATGATATCACAGTGTTACCTGCCATCCGCCATAACCCCAGCCAGACAGCCGGTACTCGATTTACCTACCGCGGCGGGATGAAAGGCTAAGTTGACATTGGTGTTAGTTGTATAGGTCTACCGAGATGGTTTACTTGTTCGCAGACAGCCACGCATCTAAGTAATAATCACTTGATAGAGCGACCCGACCGGGAGTCGAACCCACGACCTCACGGTTGCAAGTCCAACGTTCCAACCGTTACACCAACAAGTCATCAAATCAAATGATGACGCTGCTGCTGCTGCTGCTGCTGCTGCTGTTACCGCTGTGCACGCCCTGCATGTGACGGGTTGGTTTTGGCCCACACGAAGCCGATACAAATAAGCAGAAGACATAACTTTATGCGCTGCTGCTTCGAGTTCTTGGAACGACACACGCAAAACGTGCCGCTAGTCACGACTCATGCTTAACCTAGTATGATATTTAGGCCTATGTCATTGTGAAGAGGCCGCATGGTGGGTGTTCTCTCTCTCTATCTCTCCAGACTAATGTTGACATAAAGCATCAACCACGACTGTGTAGCAAACATCAGTTGGTCAGATCAGATTCACTGCCTGGCCGGAGCATGACCTTAACCGCTGAAATTTGTGGGCCAATCGCCGATGTCGAGTGGAGAGTCGGAATCAGTCGCTCTGCTGGAGGACGGCTCACAACGCCCGCCATCCTCTAGTCAGTCGGCGATCTTTGTTTTCTCTTAGTCTCACTATCAAAACATTTGAAATCAAGACATTTACAACGGTCCCCAGACCTTTGAGCTGCAATTTAAAACACTGAGGGGAAGGAAAATGAGACAAATAGAGAACATGAGAAAAAAACGAGAAAAACCAAAACAAACAGGTTGTTCTTTAGCGCGTTCTATGCACGCGACTGATTATCAAAATATGATAAATTCTGTGCTTAATTCAGTCTAAAAGAGTTAATAAACGCTGATGTTTGGCGATATGCATCGTTTCTCCAAAACAGATCGCGGCGCCTCTCTTAATTACAGTCGTTCAAGTCTATCGACGAAAAAAACGCCAGCAGGCTTATAAAGTCAAACAGTCAAAGTTCTGTACCGTGGCGTCTCTTGGTTCTGGTCTCGCGTCCAGAAGCCAGTCATGCAGAGCAAGAATTTACGACCGGAGTTCGACCGAATACACAGGCCGTCTCGCATCTTTGCTGACCGACCTTACACCCAGTCGCAGCCGACGACCTGAAAACATTCTGCGGTGATTGTGAAACATCGAGAAGACGATTTTTGTGCTTCACGCGGACTTTGAGGTTATGCAGCAGCAACAGCAGCATGCTTTGTCCAGGTACAAACAAGGGTCTGAAAATTTAATGCCAAATCCCTAAAAATGTACATCGGGACAGCGCAAATAGGTGTCATTATAGTTAGACTTAAACGAAAAATTCTGACGTCGTCATTTGCATGTATTAGGCATAACGTTGTAACCCGGTGAAATGTACATCTTATAAGCTAAATTTGGAATGTTAATTACTGATAGGCCTACTGATTACGGAAAATGTTTACGCTCGTTTGTATGCCTCTGTTCACAGTCGTTTTTTTGAGTTGTTTTTTTGTTTTCTGAGCCAAGGACTACTGGATAATAGCTAAAATAAAGGTCTCCTTGATCGGAGTGTATTGTAGCCTATGTTCTGAAAGCATGGCTTGGTAGTGCGAAGGTAGGATATCTGACTTGCGATCGCGAGGCGTGGGGTTCGACTCCCGGTCGGAACGCTATATCAAGTGGTTACTATTTGGACGAATGACTGCCTGTGAACAGGTAATCCATCTCGGTATATATAATGTAATTCGTAGGCTATTTGGTTGCCACAAATGGGAAAGTGTTAGTGCCTTATTATTGTCGTTAGGAAGACTCAATGTTAGATACCTGCTTATGCTTTTGCTCATATTGTATAAATCTGTTTCTCTGTCTGTCTTGTTGCCTAATGTGGCGAATAAACGTGTTCATATAACCAACACCAAAGTCAACTCAGCCTTACATCCCTCCGGCGTAGGTAAATCGAGTAGGATACATGTGTATGTGCTGCTTGCTGCGTGAGGCGTGTTTCGAGACGTGCTGCATGTTTTAGTGTTTTGCTATGGCACGAGTGCGTTTTATGAGATGATACGTTGCAGTGGTGTTCCGTTTGGCTGTTCTGGTTTGCTGATTTGACGCCATGTTTTATCCGTCGCTGACACTCGATGTTTCTTGCTGTGTGCTGACAACGTGCTGGCCGGCATGTTGGAATTGGACGTGCAGTGGTGCATTGGTAGTTGTCGCTGTCGTTATCACAAAGGCGATCATCAAAGTGGTAACAAAACACAGATATAAGATGTAAAACGCACTAGTTTATCGTTCGTTATTTGGTTAACAGCAGTAGTTAACAAAATTCAGCACATCATCACGATCATCACTATTTTCTTCATAACAACACAAACACGCTCAATATGCACGATCAACAACTGACGAACAAACTAACGTTATTCGCCGCCTATCAGCAACTCAACAGACACGCATCACGGAACTCGGCGATATTTTTAGACCTCCCTTATGGACTGAGCAAATAACAAGTGCGTCCTAGTAGCCGTGAAGAGGTTATTTTTCTCATCCTTTTTTGATCCTGCGATGCGCTAGCATAGCAAGTATTGCTTTATCGGAAATAGGCTACCGGGGTGCAAGAAAACCTGAGCCTAAAATAGAGAATCCAGAGGCTTCTTAGCTAATGTTCTGTTAAAACGCAATCCGTTAGTCACTTACCGTGCAACGAAATGCAAAGTCATGCGAGCTAAACTACGGGCTTATAGAAGTTAAAAGACTGTTCGTCGCATGCTGAGCAATAATGGCCGGATACGCTTACAGTCACGCGTGCAAATAAAAACAGTTAATACAGTCTTAACAAACGGCGTGATCACCGCAAGTTGCAACGATCGCTGCAATAATTGCTGCAACTGGTCGCAACAACGACTTTATAGCACCTTGTGTTCACTGCAGCAATTATATGCAAATTCGAGCCAATGACAATCGTGGAGATCGTAAAACACATTAATATTCATAACGGGTGTGATTGCAACAAACAAGCAACATCGCTGCTGCAACCCGTTGCGACGATCGTCGCTGCAACAAGTGTATTCACGGTTCACCGTGTACTAACCACTTTAAAATCACACACACAAAAAACTGTCGTTAAAACTCAATTCGTAGCTAACATTGACATTTACTTAGTGCCTACGGCCTTGGCATTTTATTTTGCGCAACTTTATTGTTTGCGCAAAATGTTTGAAATAAAATACAATAAATAAATATCTTCAACTACGATGACGTTTCATTTCATTAGCATCTATTTAATGTGCGAAAGTCACATGTCACTGCAGGAAGGCAACATGCTGTCGAGCGCATTTTTAAACTACAACACAAAAAATTGCAATTTTTTGCCACATGTTACGTCAAGCGATAACCTGAGGTATTATAAACGTCGTCGTCATTAAAATAATTCGCACGCAGTGGGATTAAAACTTCAACAGTTCTTGCCAAACACAACAAAAATTTCGGCTGTCGCTGTAAAATCGCGCGACTTTCCAATCATTTTCAGTTTTTAAAAGTCAATTTTGTACTACGGGTAACGGAAAGTATCCGTGATATTGTTATAGATTTTGTCGCACGGTCTACAGTGGTCAAAGTTAAGAGTCAAGTGCTTTAACAGAAGTCCGTGACTCAGTCAGTGCCAAAACTTGTAACGTTCACACTGGACTAACGGCAAATACGACGTGACAGAAAAAGAAAAAAAACAAACTCAAAAGTTCTAAGAAAAGTGAGGTAAAAAATAATTTTTTGGCGTTATTTTAGCGACCAAAAATACGCCAAATGAATTGCTGCTATCCAGCCATACATTGTGAAACAATGCAAAAACAGCACACAATTTTTAAGTAACTGGCGCTATCTATCTAACACGCAAAATAGAACAAAAGATTAACGAACAAGACATTTAAAAAGAAACCTAGCAAGCACGCCTGCAGAACCCGCTATACAGTCCGTCAGTAATCCATAAAGGCAATTCGGAAGATATCGATAATTTACGGCGAGAAGAATTTGTGGAAAGGTACGTTATGTGAGCTCAGAGTGAAACACTGAATAAAGAGGTGATTGGTGGTGAAGATAAAACTGATCAGCAAAAACATGCATAAAACAGAATTTTAGAAAAAAGTGATAAAACACTGGCTGACGAAATGAATCAGCAAGTTGAATCCAAAACTGAAGTCGAAGCAGCGACCGAAGATTTTTCAAAGATGAGCACATAGGTTGTTGAAAGCGGTTTAAAGGTGATCCGTGTGTAAGTATGTTGTAAGATACATTTTCATCGACAAGTCTATTAATTTTTAGCAGGTGCAGAGATCAAAAATGAGAGTAACATAACTAAAGGTAGAACAACAGCACCAGAAATAAAGAACCGATATGCTGCAGAATTTGCAGACTGCAGTAAAGATAATTTGAACAGTCGAATTCAAAGTGAAAAAATTTGAAAAGTCCGATCATCCACTGTCCAAAAATGAAAGGGCATCACGCAACAATCTCGGACAGGTGCTTTTGAGATTATGACTCCGCATGCAGTTAACAATCAAGATAATTATCCAATAAACATAATACGCGCGATGGACGCAGGCTACTGGCCATATCATTTCGGCCGTCCTTAAGGCCAATACTCTTGTAAGTCCGCCGGATGACCGAGATGGCGCCAAGTATTGAGGTCAGGTCAGAGGCCGGATGCAGCATATGAGTGAAGACGGAGGCTAGCTGACGTAGTGATCAAACGAACCGAGATATTCCAGCGTAGCGCGGTAACAAAACGCGTATTGGTCCTGAACACAAAGAAAAGCGCACACTTTGTTTTTACGCCGATCGAACATCTTTGCACTGCGACCAAGTATTAAATCACAGTAATAAAATACCTCTAGCTTTCAGTCACTATGATGAAAACGTACAGAGAACTCGCTTGCCTATCGTTTTCCATCCTCTATCAGGGACTAACATCTGAAGTCTTTTTCCCACGGACAGCAAGATCCTGGAACATCTTGCCAGAATTCGTAGTTCAGTTGAAATCCGTTAAAGCATTTAAAAGGGCAATCGACAACTAGTCATCTGATCATGGCAGGTACTCCGCTGCAGCACAGCAGTGAACTGGGCGTCGAGACCCATCCCCGAGTAGCCTGGAGTTGTCATAGCTCCTTTTAACATTCTGAAGCACACTTTTTTATTATACGCCTGCGCTGGTCAACCATCACGTGTCTATCATTCCGTGCCGGAGCCTTCCACCTATTGAAGTTGGCACGTATTCCGAAGAAGAGCCGTTAATTCTCTTGGCTGCAGAAAATGTCGCTGCCAACGCCAAAGTTTTCGGCCGTTTGCACCGCACGTTCCACCTTCTATGCGCCACTCGGTAGAGTTGAATAAGAAAAATATTATCACTCCTATATCGTTTTGTGCGATGTACGTTGACGAGCACAAAATCATACCGCAATAAAATGCTCATAGAGTACAAGGTGACTGGAGACTGAGTATAGCTAGAGTACCTCGGATTGAACCATGAACGGTCGCTGCGTTCGCAGCATGTTGACGGTTTGAAACATGTCGACGACACCTTCGAACCTCATGCGTTCCAGCACGATGCTGAGCGTTATGAAGACACCCGTCCGACCGACGCCAGCACTGCACAGTGCGCACACGACGCGTATTCATAACTATAATCATAACTGATTATAATCTAGAACAGTGAGGCCCCGACAGTGTTTTACAGTTGCAAAAACAGACGCTGACAGACAACCAGCTAGTGGATGTAAACTGCCAATCATTGATTTGTGACATGCACTGAGAGTGGCGTTGAGGAGTTAAAAGACTAGGGAGGGCAAGAAAAAGTTGCAGTTTTCAGCATATGGTTGCAGAATTAACGACGAATAAGACGTGCCAGATATACAAATGCTCAAAATTTCACTTTTGCTTTTAAATTGCCCGAAAACGGATTATTTACGGTCCCGTATTTTGTACTTGTGAAAAAAATTCCGAAAAGAAGTAAATTTTCCGACAAGCTAGGTACGGCGGCACTTGTTCCCTTCCACACTAAACGCAGAACATACGCTTGAGCGTGCCGGTGAGAGAAGAATTCAAGAAGTGAAGGATAAAACCAAAATTACTGCTGTATCTCAGCACAGGTTAATTTACGTGCTTGCTAAAGTCCGAACCCCACTACTTTAATTTCCTGCAACTTACTGAACAAAGCGCCCAACAAGCTGTACACCGTCTTTACGTGTTTTCCAGGCTTTTGACTTTCTGCGGACTTCTACAACTTGCTTCGGTTATTATGGTGTATAGCTAACTGTTGTCCAGCACGCTGTGCAACGCATCCACGTCAGATCAAACTGAGTGGAGTGCGGCGTTGAAGTGTTTTCATATTCATATACAAGTGACGAGTCTTTCTAAAGTGAAGAGCGTACCTGCAGTGAACGATGATCGGTCCCTCGTGTCCGAACTGTTCTTTAGTCTTGTGAACCTGACCGATCAGTTCGATAAACCCCTCACCGCTGTTGGGCACGCCTTGGTCTGGCCAGTCCGTGAACTGAAACTGTCGCACTGTGCGACACTGACCGTCCTGAACACCACATATCACATTGGTGCTGTTTAACTCTACCACTATGTCTGGAGTGGTATAAAGTTTAGCATAGTTTTAAGAGCACATCACACTGTCATCATTCTCGTACTGCCTCTATATCTGATTCTAACGTTCTGACTATTATTCACCATCGTACCGTCAATCGATATGCAATAAGGCATCGTTCACATATATGACAAAAACTAAAACAAAAGTGAAATATAATCGCATTCGACAAAAACTGAAAACTTACATTAAGTTTTATTGCAAGTGTAGGCACCGCCTACGAGTGGCGACAACATTCTAAACACTGTGACAAAGACACACGAGTATGTTATAAAGTTAGCACAAAACAAAAATCGACTCGTGTCATAGTCGTACGTGACTTTGCAGCGAATAAAGATTTTCAGCGATTAATTAACGGTGAATGTCGTTGACTAACGTCATCGATTACAAAGGTAGGCTAATCAAATTAACGCTTGATGAAACCATATACAGGAGTACCCGTTGCAGATAGCGCTCACGCAACGTACAATAGACAGAATCGTGTGGAGTTCCTTGATGTCGGTGTTGGTGACCTCCAATCCTCAGACATAAGCAAAAACAAGGCAAGGCAAAGCAAAGACAGAGTACTTATAACAGTGACAGACGTACCCTGGCGTCAGTGACTTTGAATTCACGCAGTACGTAATGCGGCATATTGTACTCGGCCAGCGGGTCGACAACAAAATACTGATACCTCGCTGACCGCTCACTCGGCCAGTACTGGTAACATCTTTCCTGCATCATTACACACCAACGCCAATTCTCAGCGCGTCTGCAGAAATGAGTTCCACATCAACCACGACATATTTTTTTGCGAAATACTGAGGACGAAATGTACTGAGCGCATTTGACATTTTTGTGATTTTTTGAGTAGGCGCCATATAAATTGATAGTCTACTTTTCTTCTTTAGTTTACTCAATGCTTTTCGGCCGACGCGAAGCTCTGTTCCCATCAACTGTGGGTATGCGAGGCCCTAAACACGAAGCAGCTGAGCATTCGTTGAGACGACGGAATCGGGGTCGCTGAAAACGCGAGACTGGAAAACGCGGAACTGGAAAACCCGGCACCAAATCACAGGGGTGGAAAACGCGGGACAGGAAAACGGGGGAACCTCAAAGTTATGGAAAGCCGTCGCTGTAGAAAATGTGCAACATAGTTAGGCCTACTGAAAAGTTCTGACGGATCCGCAATGGAATGGGCATCCGTCGTCCCAAGAAGCGCAACATGCAGAATGATGTGCGGATCATCGATCGTTTGAACTCTGGCGCATACACGCGTCTCTAGTTTGTGCACGCCATCTGCCACAGTCTCGGGGCACACACGGACGCTTTCCAGTTCGCTTCCAGCGCCAGTGACGACGACGACACGGCCGACGCCGACGACGCCGTCGCTCAACCCATCGATGCTGCACCACCCACAGCCTCAGCAGCTGCTGCCGGCGCCGACGATCCTCAGATGTGCGAGATGTGCCTCATCGCACAACGCTCCGACGTCGCACTCGTGCCATGTGGTCATGCACGCTTCTGCGGCAACTGTGCTGACACAGTCGCATCTATGGACAGCGGCTGCCCGATATGCCGCAGTCCTATCAAGATGGTGCTGCACCTGTTCAGTTGAACTTTTGAACGATCGTTGCCAGACGTGGGTCTGTTAAGACAAACAGTACTTGTGTACGATTTTTAACTATGCACACACGTACGTTTTTTAAGTATACTGATTACGCATGCAGTGCTGCTTATGAACAGTTGTCGTTTTCTTTGTATCTACAGTGTTATTGTATCTG
>Ga0209367_1005754_pt1 | contig 17158 bp, 10 predicted proteins | sample WorMetLIZISLAND2_FD_187412 | JGI IMG/M metagenome (GOLD analysis project Ga0209367, IMG submission 187412) | Marine gutless worms symbiont microbial communities from Max Planck institute for Marine Microbiology, Germany - Olavius geniculatus... ... | reverse complement strand
ATAACGCCAACGTTTGAAGTTGAACGAACTGTTGATTAGCAATATCATAGTCAGATGTTCAAAGTGCTGTCCCTTTACTCAAACACAGGCCCGGAGACGTCTTCTCCATTTGTCGATCGCGTCATCGACAACGGTCTGCCGTAGGCCAGACCAGACCTCCACCAAGCGCTGCTTCAGTTCATCCACATCTTTCCCTGTTTTATGAAATATCGTAAGCCCATAACACACTACGATATTGAGTACCTTTTGACAATTTTCTCAGCTAATCATTATTATTAGGCACAGTTTGTTGGAGTTATTTTAAAATGTAATAGGGGTCCAGTTTTTTTTGAGACACAGTGTGCATACTTGACTGTATATTCGATAAATAAGTTTACAAAATGGCACCATCAAATTATTTCTGAAAATAGGACAAAACTCCGAAGTGTACGTTTGTAGGGAATTAAATTCTAAACAAACCTGGAAATTCGTTTGGCGATGGCGTCATTATAATGACGTCATCTGATAACAGTTAAACACAGTCTATTTGTGTATTATTTTCTGCACCAGTAATCTAGCATAACTCACAAGAGACAAACAACATAGGAGCGAGAAAAAAAACGAATAACTTATGTATCGAACGACCCTCATACAAAAAAGCTGGTGAACAAGAAAAGAATTTACCACCTCGGTATTTATTCTGACACCACACTGGCAGAAAACGATGCCCTTATTAACGAACAGTGGCGACCTGCACAAGTCAAAATACTGCATATAGAAATGTAATTAAAATTACAATTTTAAAAAAAATTTAGCATGCATCAAATGTGCAATGCAATGCTCAATCAATAATTTCAGCATCTGATATTTCGAAACAATGTCTGCAGTACTGTATAGACGTTATGGTTAAAACACACAACTCTCTTTAGAATAACTTATTAAATATTATCAAAACAACAAATTAGTAAAATGGCAATCTTAGCATAATATGTTAGCACAGCAGATCTGCATTTATGAACAACAGCCTGTAGTCTGATTTTAAATTTGGCATGATCAATGATGCTACATTTTCGTCGCTTTGTTGCTGACTACAGAAGTGAAACGAAACAGTTTCTTACAGCCGATCCTTTAAAGGTCGATGGACACCAAAATGAATGTTACATTTTATCCATTTTTCTAAAACTGCACAATCTTCTGATGATTTCAACAGTAATATCGTCACCCAGCATTTTGTCAACATGGAGACACTTACATTTAAAGTTGACGATTTACAGACATGACCTGAAAAACGCGACGCCATTTTGGCTAGGCTGCACAACCAGTGACATCATCAGCGCAGCCTATCAATATCATGAATAATTAATGACCTAGCCTTATCTAATGACAACACTGGCTAGGCTAGACTGACGACGTCCCTGGCTGTGCTAGTGCCTTGATTTTTTTTGGCAGAAAGTAACGTAAAGCCATATTTATGTCACAATCAAGCATTAATGTTGCATATTTATAAAGCTTAAATCAACACATTATATATGCAAGGTAAAATGTCTAATTAAGGTCCGGTTTTTCCATCTCCAATCAAATCAAATTTGATCTCCGATTTACTGATCTTCAATTAACTTGATGTTCAGAATTGATCGTCGATCAACTGTGTTTCGTTTTTCCATGCATTTTCGATCTCCAATTATGTGATCAGCGATTAGTTGATCGGTCGTCAACCAAGCCTACTTTATGCCAATCTGATTGGCTGAGAGTGGCCTCAATTTGCAGTGTTGTGCTAATGGGCATGCGCTGCGAGTGGAGGCTATAGGCAGTAAACGTCATCATAGCAACGATATCAACGAAACATCTGCTGTCAAAAATACGTTCTACCGCAAATCAAATTATACGGGAGCATCTATCCATTTTATTTCTCCACAAAACACTATGCACATGCCTGGAACTTCATTTTAATGCGTGAATTACCGTTTTGAAAGGCGAAGTAAAGCGATGTTTCTGGTGTGAAAAAGCAACGAACTGCAGATCGCCACGTTTAATCGTCAATTATCTGACTTGATCCGCCAATATTCGGCCATCAACTTGATGGTAGATTTGATGGACGATCTGTCGTTAATTGGTGATGGAAAAACGATTATTGAGATGATCTCAGATCAAGTACCAAAGTTGATCGAAGATCAGTTTGATCGGCCATCAAATGTACATGGAAAAACCGGACCTAAGAGCTACCGTACATAAATTGCACGAGTGAGTTTGACCGTGGTCATGGACCTTTAAACTATCCAACACAGTGAGACTAAACAGAGTCAGTTTTGTGTCCTAGAAGACAGCACTAGTCTTTTAGTTCTTATCATCCCGGCTCAGAGTCAGACGACAAACTAAGTGATCCAGACGTCATAAGAATTGCCAGGAGGTCTTAAAAACTCTTCGTCTGGGCAAATACTACTAGTGATAGTCAAAGCCATAACAATGTTTATGATAATGTCATCGTAGCAGTGAACTGAAACAGCGAGAGTTCACCCGGTTCAGTTGGCCAGAACAGCACGAGCGCCAGACGGCTGCAGACCTTTGGACCAGACCAATCGACCTGAACCTCAGATCCGCCTAAACCAGCAGCAACAGTATTACACTCACCACCACCAGCCATTACTACTCAGCCTGGCGAAAGCTGACACTCATTTTACCATCCCATGGATGGTAAAAAACTGAGTTGACCAAGATGGCTGGCTTTGTGCCGAAATGGTTAACCTGTCCACAGTCACCCATCCAAGTGCAAACGCTACCAACCAAGTGTCACAGCACTGTGAGATGAAAATGCCTTGAAAATAGTGCTGGAATTATGCTAACAGACATCCTCGAAACAACATAGCATTATTGTACACAGTTACAGCATTCCTCTAATGAGATTTAACTCTTGCAGAAGGTGACATTTCAGCATTAATGCTCAAACTCACTTTGTGCATACAGGACAAATGAGTTCATCGGTCGTGAGCCGAGTTATAGAAGCACACAGCGCTTCATCATCAAACTGATTCCGAGCCTCATACTCTGCAAGAATCTGCTCTTCTGCATCAAGCAAACAATCAACGAAAATATGCGCAAAATCTGAAGGGTAAAAACTAAAACACTTATTTAATAGCCAGTTTGTGTCAGAAATATTTCTTCCAAAAATTATTTAAGTACGCTAATCTTTGTTCAAGTTACGATCGATAATATCAGGGATGTTTTTTCAGGTTTTCCACTTATTTCAACACGTATTTTGCTCAATCTGCTTCCCCTAGGTAGTGCAGAAGCATACATTGTGTGAAGTGGGAAACTGAATGGTCGTTTGATGGCAAGTTGTGTCAGGAATATTCGTACCAAAAATTATCAAAATTTGATAATTGGTTTTCAAGTTAGAGTCAGAAATGTCGGGGATGCTTTTTTGGACACACTATACTTTCTATTTCCAATCTTTCTTCCGTCTTATCACTCAAGTTTATGTCACGCACAGAATACAAAATGTAAAATCTACCTTGCCATATATCTGACATTTTACTTAGTACAAATCACTGTCTGACCTTCTTGCAGTAGCTCTGCAGTGATCTCATCGAATATATTAAGCACGCTGTCAATGTCGTCAGCTTCAATGTCAACATATTCATCTTCTTCACTGTGTAGCTAAAGACAGGTTAACACACACACACATGCATGCAATTATCCCACACATAAACATTACTGGTACACATAGGCTGTACAGGCCTTTATTCTGTCCAGAAATAAGGCCATCATTGTCAATGAACAGCATCACATACAAGGGCAACATTTTTATAAAAAGCAACATGGCAGAAAAGTCAAACAGTGACAAACATTATTTACTGACTTTGTGGCCAATATTACCATATTTTTGGTAACAGCAGTATTCAGTAATTGAAAATTTCCTGTAGTGTATGCTTTCTTCATCATCACTGTCATTTATCATAATTCATTCAGGTGCAGTGTCACAGATAACAAGAAGCCCAGCTGCCACTAAAATAGCCGATCATACTGGTTGTCGTGGACATTCAAGATCATCCAAGGTCGATGATTTTCATTTCATCTGAAAGAGTGTATACCACTTTATTAATAGTTTCCGAGATATGGCCAGTTTTCCGTTGAAAATGCACATTTTTCCTACCTCCCCATCCATTCAATCCCGAATTTGAAAACGATGCCCTTGGACTAAATGGCTGAAATTTTGCATGCCCGAGTTTAACACACAAGGCTAATTATTCTGGTAAAAAGTTTTTCCCAATGACCTCACGCTTAGCCACAGTACATCCATGCCAACAGTTCGACCGTTACTCGAGTACAGTTGGCTGAAAAATGACAAACAAGCCTCAAAGACCAAAGAAAAGACAACAAAGCATCTGGTCTTCCAGTGCCCAGCACGCAACCAGGCTTAAGAGAGACACATGGCCTGACCAAAAAGTATCAATGGTTTCATGATGCCTGTGGACTTTTCTGGACTGGATTGGGTATTGGCCCTCAGCACAATCTATCTCAACATATGAATGCAGATAATTCCACATATGAGCATCATTCTTATCCAACTTCTGCACAATTTCTTGGACAAGATGCAACTTTTTGATATCGGGAAAAAGTTAAATAATGGTGCACATGACAGTAAACTGACTCGAATAGTCACTGTGCTGAGAATAATGAAAATACAAAGGTCGTTTGATAAATGAGTTACAAAACAGCATCAGTTTTTCAGATATAAAAAATTCGAAATATAGGTTTTGTAGGAAATTTAATTCTGAATACGAGCTGTGAGTTTTAGTATGATGACATCACTGTGACGTCATTTATAAGCATTAAATACAGCGATGTTGCTTCTAAAATCATCCTGTAATGAACAGCGTGGTGTTATTCATTTCTTGTCTACAAAAAGACTTAATGCAAATAAGATTCAATCTGATATGCATCCAGTCTATAGCGACAAGTGTTTTACGAAACTAGTAATACAAGATGGTGTAAGAAAATGCCAGCTCGGCAGAAATTTGAATCAGATACCGAGGTGCAATCAGTCGTTCGTCACTGGCTTGGACAATGGGCAATATAGTTCTTTGCATCGGGCATAAAGAAACTTGTTGACAAATGGGACAAATGTTTAAACGAACTCAGTCGATATGCTAAAAAAATAAAACACTAATCTTCAGCATTTAAAAAACTAACATTAACTTGTTAAGGTTATCTGTTAAGGTTATCTGTTTTTATCGTTTCTATGCTGTTTGTTAGTTATGAGTAATGACAGATTACTGATGGAGAAAATAATACACAACTTAAACTGTTCGGTGAACAGATGACATCACAATAATGACGTCAACATCAAAAAAATTCATGCACATGTTCAGTATAAAATTCCCTACAAAACGTATAATTCGAACTTTTTTTATATTTGGAAAAATAACAGAATGACACTGTTTTGTTACTTATTTATCAAATGACCCTCATATCACAAACCAACTACTGCATGCTACCGGTACAATACTCTATATTATAATTTATCTGAAAATAAAACACATATTACCAGATCACGATCTGCATCGTTTTTCAGTCTCTGATTGTTTTCCTGCTTGAATGCTTTCCACTCATCAATAACCAAATCACGAATCACCGTCGTTCGAGCACTTCCAACGAGATCTGAAGATGATTCCACGTTCCATCTGAATCTTTCCAACAGACTCTGGCGACTGTTAGCCAACCGCTCATGGCATCGCTGTATACAACACCCACACAAATACATGCATGTAACAGTATAACTACACAATTAATAACCAATGATTAATTGATTATATTTACCGTGTGCATGAATCACAAAATGTTATTTACCATGCACAGATTGCACATGCTTAGTTGCTTACTGAGGGTGTATAAGTGGACTGGACAGTTGTGTGGGCGGCAGTTGTGTGGGCGGCAGGCCGCTTTCTTGTTCACGTTGCTCTATTACTTAAATTAAGCCTAAATTCCATTACGCCGACTGTCACCGAAATTTCCCAGTGGGGAAAGTTGTGGACATAAGTCACAAAAGTTGCGGACACAAACCATCTCGATATGTTGAGATGTTCGCGACAAATACCGTGACAAGTCTACGACAAACCCATTTGTGTCGCTATAATGGAATTTGGTCTGTTACAATGCACAGTGAAAGTCGGCGACAAAGTCCGCGGACACAAATCACGAAAGTCCGTGACAGAAATCATGAATCGGCGACGTGATTTGTGTCGCGGACTTTCATGATTTGTGTCCGCGATAAGTCCGCGACTTTGTCGTGAACTTGTCCCGAACTTTGTCGCAAAGTTGGCGTAATGAAATTTGGGCTTTACCATCCTACAGAATGCAGACATTGTAGTGATACTTACACATACATCACAACAGAAGACGCACATTCAATGAAAAACAAACTGTTTCCATTTTTTGTTATGGCTCATGTTGCTCGCATACTTTGCATATGAATTTGTCTTGAATATGCACTTACTGAAAAAAGCTGCAACTACAAGACACAAAGCTGAACATAGTAATCTGTAACACAATAATGAACAGCACCTTTCGATATGCCTCTTTCCATGGCGGGTTATTCGGAGATACAGCTTTATACATTCGTTGAAATTTGCTTGACAAGCCTGGAGACTTGCTGTAGCTTTTCTGTCCATCAGCCATTAGACTCATTCTTTAACTACACAATAAATATAAACTAGATATCTAGGGAGAAACTTTACGGACAAAAAAAATCAAACCAGCACACCAAAACTTTGTAAACAAAGCACCGATTCACCGGAAACCGCAAAAAATGAGACTTCCAAAAAATAAGTAACAGAATATTTGGACTGTGATATTGAGACGAGTTGAGAGTTTATTTTTCCGAAACACGCAATTAATTAGTAGCACGCAGTATAGTAAAGGCAACTTGACGATTACTATTGTAGCTAACTTATTTAAAGGGAAAGGCAACACTGAACATTTTAGGCTGGCAGAGCGTTGCGTGAATGGACCTATCTACTGGCACTGTAGGCCTACGTGGTACCACCATCGGTACGGCATCGTTTTGAGAAAAAGTTAATACTTGCAATAAACTGCAGCATAGAACTTCAGGAGTGCAGGAATCCTATTTACCGCACGCCGTCTTCATCGTCATCAACTAATGTGTCAATGCAGACACAATCACATTCAAAGCCTAAAGTGAAATTTTATCGAACGCTGCAGCGTAGGCAATATACGCAAGAAAGTACGTAACAAAGCAATGAACGTAATGAACGTAAAAATACGCAGCTGACGCAACGGCCAATTTTTAAGGATAACTATAGTGTTTGAATTGTCGGTAAGGGTTAAGGGGTTGAACCCCCCAACTGTTTTCTCACCCCCATATAACACACTGTCAAATTATGTACAGGGGGTCAGCTATATAGGCCCCCTGCTGTATGCATACAATTTACACCACAATTTTGTTCAGTCTCCGACCGTCGAAAAGTTCAACCCCATCTAATTTTTCACAATTCAAACACTGAGGATAACGCAAGGCGATCGTTGCGACTTGTGTCAGCTTGTCGAGTCAGCCGTATTTCCAGCCAAAAATCAGCCAAAAATTTCGTCAACCGAAACTCAGCCAGAAAAAAATTTGGCTAGCTGGATCTCAGTCGCAAAAATGTGTCAGCCGGAGTTTGGCCATAAAAATTCGGCTCTGGGGTTTAGTTATGTGTGTCTGTTAACAATTTCCTGCAGCAGTGGTTTCGTGCGGTAAGGCGCGTACAAAGCGACGTAACTTAACTGAACTGAATTGACATTTTTTTTTAGTTTTTGACGAACCGACCAATGGGCAAGCAGTAACGTATTACAGTAGGCACCATCTAACGGCGTCGGTGACATACGTGACTACGCGCACGTTTGCCACAACCAATAACCAGTGATCTTGCCTTGCTTGTCCATTAATCATGCAGTTCGTCAAAAAACGAATGACCAACAGGCTTGCCTTTCTCGCTCCATTGGTCAGTTCTTCAAAAACTAAATCGTGCCAGTTCAGTTCAGTTCAGTTCAGTTACGTCGCTCTGTACACGCCTTTAAAAGGGTTGGGACACGAAGTTGCAAAACCAACAAACAGCATGCACATTTTTGCAGAAGAAATTATTTGGCTTAAACAGAAGTACAATAATTGATAACATAACATTCCAATACAACAGTTATTGAGCGAGGTTGCCAGAAAACCATGTTGGGCGCTTAAAATTTTGATTTTAATTTTCCTCTTAGATTCCTCCAAAATGGGGGATTTTCAACCCGAAGTTTTGTAAGTTTTTATACAGTATCTAAATTCTTTACAGTTTTAGTTTATATGAAGTTTTTTTAAATCATTTTAGTTTAGTTTTAGTATCATTATTTACATTTCCGGGCGGATTAGAAATAAATAATAAAACATCTGCAATAAAACATAAGTCCCCTCCAAAAACTATCGCTTCCGGGCGGACTAAAAAGCTAATTTTTATAGAATATAAATTCAGCTCTGGACCAAAAAGTTTAAAGTAAAAATACAACATTCAAGCCTACCCAGTAGCGTTATACAAGCATGATTTCACATAGAACGTCTTAAAATTGTATTTTGCGAGTGTGAAACACAGCCAGTATAGGCCTAATGCGAAAACTGAAAAAGTGTGACTACCAGGTAGGCCTACTAATACTCAGAACGTTGGGAGCACACGTCGGCGACTCGGCGCGCACCAAGTTTCGCGTAGGCCTACGTGGTTATGTTTTAATTCAATCAATGGAAAGCCGATTGTAGTAGGCTGCACCTGCAGCTGCGTCGCTATCCTCGTCGTTCGCTATTGACTCACTCACGCTACAACAGATGTCGTCACTGTACGTACGAGCTCGCAGCCAGCAGCTTGTTTTCCGATTGCATTCAACTGACACGTACGCATAGCCTGTATTGATGGTGCACGGGCTGCTGGATAGGCTAATTCGTTCTACATTGAGAAAAAAAACAGTCGAAGCTACGTTGTTCAAGGTTAATGCAGGATCGCTGGCCGTGGTTTCTGCGGTTGAAGATGGAGCACGATTCGATGCAGAGAAACAGTCGAAATGAGAACGATCGATTCACGGCGTCCGCGGAGTCACACCAGTCGTCCGAGGCTGCACGCTCGCCGAGGGGCTATCACTGCATCACGTTGAATGAGGACGGACCGCGCACAGTCAGAACGTCGACGCCGGATGATGTGTTGGGTCAGTCGCCCAACAACGATCCGGAAGATTCGACACTCGGCCGCGGGTTGCCGTTGCCTCGCTGGGACGGTGTCGGTGTGTGGGTGCCCAACACGATTCGTCGCGCCGGTCAACGTCAGCCAGTACAGCGGCACCAGACGTTCGAAGAACCGTCCAGTCAGTCCGATACACCTTCTTCCCCACCCACCACAATGACAACATCTGCGAGCTTGTCACGTCAATCGCACCGAGCGAAACTCTTCCGCGTTGCCAGCAGCAAGCTTGCCAGCGTCTGGAACCGGCGACCGACCAAGCTCCGATGGAAATTTTCGTCGTTTCGAAGTACGACGGCAAACGGCGCGACGTCGACGACGCAGCAACCCGTCCGTCAGCAAGACCAGAAGTCGGCAACGCTGACTGTCTGCCAGAAATGTCACGGTATAACCGTCAAAGACGCGTCCTTCAATCGTCCAGTCGCTGCCGAGCCGGCCGCGTCAACGAATAACGTATGGACAGGCTTCACATCGCCAGACGTCACGCTAGCGACAGTTAGACGGGACTTGGAAACCGAGTCTGGGTACCTCATCGGCCGAGCGGCATCTAACTCACCAAATGACGTCATTTCCTGTCGAACGTTGCCGTCGACGTCGCCGGATGACGTCAACGAAGGAGAAGACAATAAACATTACGCGACGGACGGTGAACGGGTGGAAGACGATGACGTTCCGTGCAGCGCTGCAGGTCCGCCTTCTGACCGTGACGTGGTCGGGGACCCCAAAGATGCACAGAGTCAGGACGATCTGCTCAGCTGGAAACTCTCGCTGATGGATCGCACCGAAGGGCGACTGATGACTGCGACTCCTGGTTCGTGGGTTCACGGCAGCGACACCAGCAGCGACGAAGCTGATGCTGACGACGAACGTGAACGTCGTCGAGCGCAGAAAACACCGCACGACGCTGTAATGGAGAAACATTCTTGTGCGGAGTCGTCGCCGAATAAATTATTCCGCTTCGAAAACGACTTCGAACGAGCGCTCGAAGAGCCGACGACGACCGCGCCGGGTAACGTACGTGACAGCCGTGATAAGGCTGCGGCCGAGGATGTGGAAAAACTGTTCGACGCCAAGTTGGATGAGCTACTGCGTACGAATTGCGACGTGACAGGAGGTGGACCGCCTTTTCTGAACAATGGCAAGAATCCACTCTCAGAAGATGACAACGCCACGTACCGTACCTCGGAGTTCACATGTAAGCCTACTGACGGCTGTTCCAAAATGCCGCCAACTACTGTTACCGATTCGCTTCACAGTTCCGTGGCAGCAGAATGTCGTCGGTCGTCGTCGTTGCCAACACGCAGCTACGCGTCGACCAGGGTTCGCACCATCGCGGCCGTGGTGCACAAGTCTTTCGATTCAGCAGACGTTGATTCTTCTGCCGCTCGCAGATCAGCTTTGATTGCTCCCGTTCCACCCTGCAGAGATGACGAGGACAGCAATAATTTGCAGAACAACGTTGGTTCACTCGACGGCCAGGGTGAAGCCAAATCTGTTCTAGCAGCGGCTGCCGGAAGACCGTTGCCGAAGAACGGCGAACCGTCACAAACGGAGCGTCAGCCGCACGAGCCGTCTTTGATCCAGACCGAGTCGTCATACAGACGTCATCACTGCGATGTGACGTTCTCCTCCACCGACGATGGCGAAGACTTTGATAACGAACGCCGGACGATAGCTTGGAGACGGTTGCGGCGGGCGGTGGACGACGGTGTGGTGGAACTCATCGACGATCTGGTGACGATGATGATGCGCGGCAGCGCGACGACAAGTGATCTGAGACGGGCTGACGTCGAGCGACTGCGACGTCGACTTCTGCGCAACGTCAGAACTGCCCTGTGGACCGGGTCAGGAAAGACGAGCTGCGCCAAGGACGACAACAACGACGAACTGCGACGCCTGCGCAGATTTACACACGCGCTGCTGGACTGTGCCGACGAAGACGACATCTATCGCGTAGCGGACATCAAGAAGTACGTCATGACCTGTCCGTCGCTGCAAGCCGGGTGTTCCAGTGATGACGTCGAATGTTCTGGAATGCAGCGTCAACGGCGCACGGATGCCAGGGAGATCAGGGTGTTTGTGCTTCGACACGGCATCAGCATAGACGGAATGCACGTGAGCGTAGCCGGCCACAACGATCTGCCAGTTCACGTCACACAGGACTCGCGTGAGTAAATTTACCATACGTCCAGAAAAAGTTCATAACATTCATACATTTATAGCTTCATCAATTAACCGATTTTTAATTTTCTTTACGACATAAATCAGCAAAAAAACTACGAAAAACGTAGTGTTGAAGATCGCAGCACATCTTTAACGCGTCGTGAAAGTTACAGCTTTAAAATCCGTCAACTAAAGTCACGTCGTAACTCGTTTGGTATGTGATAGGGTTTTTAATGGTCATTTAATTGCAGATTTATTGCAGGCTAAATCTGTCATTTTTGGATTATTGGCCACTTTGTTTTTATTACAACTGTAGTGTATATGTGTTGCACTCAACTCAATTTATCTAATGCAGAAAGGGCAAGATAGTCACTAACACTAACAAGCCGATGTCTATAGCGGAATAAGAACACACTACATCACGCATGCAAAATGATCTCCGCTGTATTATCATGCGATATAAAACTACTGTTTTTTTACTGTATAAGAAACTATTTTATGACATTTGACAGTCGTCATCCTGCAGTTATAGAATAATGTTGAAGGGCCATTATTGTTTAACGAAATAGGCCTAAATTGCTGGAGTAAAGTTGATGACACACTGGCCAGAAACAGGCGCCTGTTGTCTGGTGCCAGAAACCATGACACACTTAGCCGGCAAATGATACCGGCAGAAAAAAACTAAGATGAATTCAGATTTTACAGAAATTCGTTTTTTTTTCGTATTGTTCTCTGAGTTGAAAAAACTTTTGTCACTTCACTTTATCTTTTATTTTTGTTTACAAACAAACGAACAGTGCTATCGTCTGCTCCGACTGGCCAATCACAGTTCAGCTTTCTAGCTGGTTTCCGGCACGAAACTGAACATGCTTTATCCGACGCCGATTCCTAGCACGAGAAAAGTATGACAGACTAACCAGTTTCTGGTGCCAGTCAACTGGTACCAGAACCAGGTGCCAGTAACTGGCCAGTGTGTCATCACTTTAAAGCGCAGAACTATGCCGGCACGATGCAGAAAGCATGAGCACTGCAAGTGATGGTATGGGCGCGTGGGGGGGGGTCGGCTGCAGTATTGTTCAGCAACGCTGTTAGTTCAATTAGCCATCCAGCAATCTGTGCAGCGTTTGCGTGTGCATCGCTGATGACTGTCTGACAGGCATACAAAGTGCTTTCGTTGCCGCTCATAGAACGTCCACAACCAGATACCATCGGTCCCACGACGCCAACTACCGCTATCCAGCCACCAGCGCTCAGTCAGAGGTAACTATCTACAGCTTACGTCACGCACTTGTTTCGCTTGATATTTCCAAAGCGCATATCAAAGCCGGTTTCAATTGCTTGCAGCAGATAGCTGCTTAACATTTAATGCTGGTTTATGTGCGAAAATGACTTTGCCCTCGTCGGTGTCCGATTCGCTGATGCTAATTTTTATAAAATTCAGCAGATGCAGAGCATTATTTAAAACAAGCTCAGCTGTCGCTAGGACAGCCGACCGTACTGGTTGTCAGTGACCTTCAAGGTCATCCAAAATCGATGATTTTCCTTTCATCCGAAAAAGCGTATGCCACTTTCAAATAGTGATTAATAGTAATCTTGGCCATATCTTTCACCGTTTCCGAGATTTGGCCAGTTTTCCGTTGAAAATGCACATTTTTCTACCCCCACGCACACTCAGCTCTAAATTTGAAAATGTTTCCCTTCTGTTAGATCGACTAAATTTTGCCTGCCTAGGTTTACGACACATGGCTAATTATTCCTGTAAAAAATTTTTACGACCTAACGCTTAGCCACAATACATCCGTTACGAACGACGGACCGACGGACAGACAGATGGCAACTCATATAAGCCTACCATAAGCTTGACCGTTAGTTAGCCTACGTAAGTACGGTCGACTAAAAACGGTTAAAAACTGATTATGAAATAATTTCAAAATATGAAAGATACATAATATATTAAATAACATAACAGTGTTTAATATAGCAATAATGCAATGCACAGTGTAAGGCAAAAAGTATGCCTCGAGCGTTTGTCCGTATTTTCGCCCAGTATTGACGAATTTTCAAAACTCAGTCACTAACACACTCTGTGGAAAATTTGCAATAAAGTGATTGTTAATTACAAAAAAATATCCCACCACGCCTTAACTGACTCGGGCTGTTGTAAACTTTGTTGCTTAAAAATAAACATGAATTTTAGGCCTATGACGTGTGTTGTCACTGCGACAAACAGATGGAGTCTCTGTCCACACAGTGCGACGTCGATTGGCCGCACGTAAATCATCGTAGTTTCTGTTGCAGTACTGACCTTTAAGGTCATCCAAGGTCGATGATTTTCATCTTATCTCAAACGGCGTATGCGATTTCCTATTGGTGATCAATAGCACCCTTGGCCCTATCTCGCACCGTTTAGCCACAATAGCGCATACCGACCTTCAAGGTTATACAAAGTCAATGATTTTCATGTAATCTGAAAAGGTGTATGCCACTTCCTACTAGTGATTAATAATAACCTTAGCCCTATTTCTAAACGTTTTCGAGATACGGCCACGTATAGCTTGAAACTTTCCACTGAAAATTGCGGCCAAACCGCTGCAGATGGAGACATGGTTACTATTGACAACCTATAAAAAGTCGCCAGCGCCCTATCCGATGATGCCATCGCCGATTTCCTACGACTTACTGTTTACCCACAATACATCTGTGACAGACAGACGACGGACGACAACCGTGCAGTAGCCGACCTACAGTACTGCTGTAGCGCGTCGAAAAATGTACAAAGCATGAAATAAACGGCACTTCCAGAAAACTTCTTTTTAGTTAATTAGTAAAAAAGTTTTTTTATCGTATTAACAACAGCTATTAATGTAGTAATGCTTTGTTGTGTTTAGAACGGCAATTTGGAATTGACGTCAGATTCTATTTATAGACCAATACAACATCGACAGTGATGATCGAACCTTGACACAGTATCGTATATCGTCGTCGACAGATCCATGAAACCCATTTTTATGCGGGACAGCATGTAACGATTCGGACGTCTTAGCCATCGTCTAGGCGTCTGTCCGTCTATCCGTCCGTCATACTCGTGATCTGTATCAAGACGATGCAAGCTAGAATCACGAAATCTTCGCTGTGCGCTGCCCCAAAGACTCTAGTTTATCGCGACGAAATTTTGTGCTTCTGGGTGCGGGGGGTTCCCCTCGAACGAAGGCGTCAAAGAGGGGTACCCCTTAAAAGACGTTATTTTGCCGCTATTGGCTCTTCTAGTGTGAAAACGGTTGCAGATAGGTACAGGTTTGTTGCTTATCATAACAAGCACTGGTCAGGGGCTTTTTAGTTTTATCAACATCGATGAGCTCGAACGACCTTGAACCCCCAAAAGAGGGGTTTTAGTGATTTTTTGCAATAGGCTGCAGCGCACATTTCAAGAGTGAATTGTGACGAAATGCCTGAAGATAGACCAAGATAACCTGCCTATGAAATTTTCAGCATTAAACAGATTTTAGCAGTCTTAAGTGCCGACCCCTATAGGTTCAAGGAGGCCTGCACACGCGAGCGTAAAAGAGATAGTTGTTTTACTGATATTGAGTCGACTAGCATGAAAACAGTTGCAGATAAGCACAGACATCCTGCTTATGATAACAAGTACTAGTGACGAGCTTTTTAGAAGTGTCAACATTGATGACCTTGAAAGACCTGAACCCACAAATTAGGGGTTTTTAATATTTTTTGCGATTTCGGGTTGCGACACACATTGTAAGAGTGAATTGCGTATAAAATTGTTATTATTTTATTGCATGCTGTACACTGATTGCCAAAGTGGCAGGACCGCTGCTATCGCGCGTCACGTGAGCTTTGCTCAAATTACTTGTTATTTTTTTATTTTCTCCCTGCTCTTTTTTCTTGTTCCATTGAAGTTTAGCCAGCAGTCTGTGGACCCTGGAAATAACGTATTAATAAACTTTCGTGCATTTTGAGCTTAAACGTGTTACATGTAAAGTTTCTGTAATGACTTCTGAATTTTCGCAGACTTCCAAACTACCAGTTGATGCATTTGCTGTACTTTCGTTATAGGCTGCCAATGGCAATTGCCCACGTCGTGACTGACAAAAGTCACAAACGAAATAATGTAGTAGGCCTATTGTAGGTTTACATCATTTACACAAGCTACAGCGCACCGCGCACGTTGCAAACAACGTAGACAACTCAAAAACTATGCCGCCTAGCTTTTGGCATATGCGTCGTATATGTTAACCAAATATTCGCCAACTTTTAAAAAGTCCTTTAGGCCTACTATTCAAAACAATCTCCGGGAAACCTTTGACAATGATTATTAAGAATCGCACTACGCTTAAAATGCGTTTCTAAAATATTTTGTGAAATATTTTAGTAGCCTAATTTAGACGAAAAACCAGCTGTGGCTAAGGTGGGCCGACCGTATAATATGTCCGAACTTCCGAAGGCCTGCGTCTGATTCACTGTAGCAAAGAGAAAGCGATTTAACAGAGGCGACTACATTTCCTTGTGCGCTATATGCAATATGCAATCGAACGCTATAATGAACGCCAGGATACGGCAATTCGGCGCTCCTGCAAGGCAGACGGACGCAGGCCGAAACAATGTGTTGAAAATTGCGGCCGAACCGCTAGAGATAGCAACATGGATACCATTGACAGTCTCTACGAACTTTTTACCGCCTTATCCAACGGTACTATCGCCGACCCCCAACAACGTACCGTTTAGCCACAATACGTAAGTCGGCCAAACTGCGTGTCAGCTGCGTCTGGCTAAAATATAAAGGCGCCAATTTCCTCCTGCAACTACAATTTTACTCTACAAGAAGTACAGCTGTCGTTAAAATGGGCCGACCGTACTGTTTATATCGTATAAGACCTGCAGCGTCCGACTCTTGGTCGCCGAAAGAAAGCGATTATTCAAAGTGACTTTTACCAACTTATGCAGTTCCGTACATGCTATATCATAGATGTAAAAACGTTCCAGGAAGAATAAGAAACGTCCCCACCGTGATCAGCCACCTTGTCACGGTGGTGGGGCTTTGCTCCGATGACCCGAAAGATTTCTACAATCTGGAGGATAGGAGCGTACTAAGAGCTGACCAAATACGTGAAAACATTTACTACACGTTACCACTGCTTTTGTGCTGGTTTCGGCTTTACAGCCGACTACGGCTTTATAGCCGTCTACTTACGGCATCATAGTCGTTAATTTACGGCTTCACAGCCGTCTACGGCTTTATAGCCGTTACTTGTAACCTTGTGGTTACATTTGGAAACGCGCATTGGGCCGAACTGATACGGCCTCAGCGCTGGGCAGGTGTAAAAGCCTGCCCACCCCTAAGGCAAGTCAAAACAAGGAAGGAATAAAAAACGTTAAAAAACGTAAAAAACGTGGCAAGAATAAAAAACGTTTAAAAACGTTGAATAAAAAACGTTGGCCATAATGTGTTCAACTTTTAGCCTAATGCCTAATGCTGTAAGTGCAGTAGGCCCTATACCTGGAATTATAGTTTAGATAGAGAGAACTTCATTTAATTTTAATTCAGCTGTATCGTCATAAAACAATAGCATTAAACTAACTATAAATATACTACTCAAAACATTTTATTTAATGTATTTGGACTAACTAAGTAAACTACATCACTGTGACTTATTAATTCGTTTCTGTGGTCCCAAAAGTGCTTCACAAAGCTTTTGATGGGATTTTCAATGCACGTTTTTTAAAATAAAAAAACGTTGAGCAAA